>JAABUP010000638.1_pt1 | contig 75506 bp, 104 predicted proteins | sample 5559201 | NCBI WGS metagenome assembly JAABUP01 (sample SAMN10711887, study PRJNA513373) | rock metagenome | isolation source: Antarctica rocks | place: Antarctica | reverse complement strand
TGCCGTTCGAGCCCAGCACAACTCACAAGTGTAGCCTGTGCTTTCACCTCTGTTTCGCTGTGACAGTAGCTTTGGCTTTGACAATACCTAACCAGCGCTGTGACCGCTTTGCGCGGCGGTCAACCCCCACACGCATCGTTACATAAGTCGTTTACCTGTCCTGAGTCGCAGCATCGAATAGCTCGGCAGCTGTGTGCTCTACAATAATCTAAAACAGACCTGCTTCAGACTCTGGACACCACTTTTGACGAGAGCTGTATGATCAACACAGGTCTGGGCTTCCTGCTTACCTTGGACACCTGCAACGGTGCCGGGCTCCGTGCTCCGCTTTCCGTGCTGTCCCAAAGGGCAGGCTGAGGCTGTCGTATACGCCGATGCTCGGCTCGATAGGCGTACCTATAGGCTGTCTATCTGGTATTGACACCCAATGATCCCGAGACGTCTTTGCGAATCGAAGATGGCAATTGCTCAGAGTTCACAGCCTGGCCGATCAGTTTGATCTCGAGCTTAGACGAAACAGTGAAAATGACTTCTTTGAGACCAGCGCAAGTCACTGCCGGCAAAAGCGGACTTATGGACCTGCTGGCCGGTGGCCACGTAGATGAGGTCACCTTTCGGCAAGCCATAGAGTTGTTAAGAGCTGAGGACTGGGAAGCCCTGAGACTGCTGCTGGCTGGTAAGCTTTGCTTCACTGCTGCAATTGAGGGGTAGCTGTGGCATCTGCTAGCAGCAATACATAGCTGAAACGCACTTGACATCTCTGCGGTTGGGTAAAGTGTTCTCTGTATGTCAAGGTGTGCCTGGCAGCCAGAGCTATACCTTACCACCAAGAGCAGAGCCAAGTGTGCGGCGTCAGAGCTTGAACTTGTACGCTGATTTATCACAGGTAGCAAACCAATGTTTTGTTCTCTACCTGGCAGGCTTGGCTGCCGGACAAAACTGTCTTGTACCATATCTAGCAAGCACATGCATCCTAGCTTTTGCCACCATGCAGGATGCCGTGCCAAAGGAACTCAGCGAATCAAAGCAACTCAGACACACAAAGCAGCAGGCTGCAAACAAGAAGCCTAAGCTGTCCTTAGAGCCCTCACGACGCCCAGCATTCCTGCCTGCATCCAAACAACCAGCTGTGTCCAAAACAAACACAGGCTCTCAAACTCAGGGGAAGGGTCGTCAGGTTGGGGACTACGACCGCCCATGGCGTGCATACATGAAGGCAGGAGGCAGCAATAAGGGTAGTGAGCAGCAGCAGAAGCAGGCAGAGCCTAGCCTGCTAGCCAAGAATGCTGTTGCACCTGCAACACGGGCAAAGGTGCTTTCATGTCCTGCCAATTTTTGTGTGTGCACCAGCAGATTGTGTTAACACCAAGCATTAGTACAGCATGCCAACTGTTTGCTGCATAGGGTGGGTTAACATTGATGCAAACACTAGTCGTCACAAATCATGCTGCAAACCGTATGTCAAATCGCGCAGACCAAGGCGTGGATGTCAAAGCACAGACGTGAAGTAGAAAGGAAGATCAGAGATGAAAAGGAGAGGCAGCTAGAGCCCATACAGAGGCGCTATATAGTGCGCCAGAGGGCTGCAGAGCACGAGATTGTGCAGGTGCCCATTGTTCCAGTTGTCTGTTGCAACAGACATACACATGTGCCTTTGGTCTAAATCAATCCTGATGGCTTGCCCCCTGCCATGCATCATGAAGAACGCCATAGCTTGACCACATATGGAAACCTATGCAAAAGCCTGCTGGTTTGCACTTGTAGCTCTTGATTGCTGCTTTGACTGTCTGCAATGTAAAGCTAGCCAGCGCATGCAAAACGCTTGCCAATTTGCATGTGTATGCTCTGCTGCAGGCAAGGACAAGCGGTCCAGCTCCATTGAGGGATGAGCTTAGACCAGAATGGGCTGGCACCCCCCCTCAACCTCCACAGGTATCCCTGTGCTTCCTATCAGTAATGTCAGCGCCTTGAGATCACCATTGAGATCACCTCAGCGGCTCTGGCAGCCCCAAATGTCAATTAACCCACATCTCAGGTGCCTGCATGTCAGGTGTTGTGCACATGTGCGAAACCCCAAGCCTACCAGCAATGAGCTTCATGCTCAAGTCACACAGTATCCAACAATCGTGGTTGATTGACAACCATCATTCAAAATCAGAATTTGCATCTACACAGGCGTTTCACGCAGACCGAGCTGCTCTAGCTGCAACTATCTTGGCCAGACAGCTGGAGAGCCAGCAGATCAGAGGCGTAGCACAACCTGCCCAGCTTATGCTAGAGCAGTCGCCAGCCCAATCTACTGATCGACCCCCAGATGGGCTTGACCCAGATGCTGCAGCACAACAAGCATCACCAGCGGCATCAAGGTTGTGCAGAATCAATGCAGAGCCAAGCACTGAGCTTATGTGGCAGCCTGATGAGCAATTGACATCAAGCGCAGCTCAGCATGATGAGCCATCTCAGAACAAGCAGCAGCTGTCACCGCTGGAGCCACACCCTCAGTTGCATCAAGGGTTGGGTTTCATGCACAAGGAGGAAGAGGAAGCACAGCAGCGGTCACCACCAGACACTGCTGCTGCAGCACCCTTGTTGTGTACAGTACAGAGGCAAGGTGAGCTGAAGGACAGTCAAGAAAGGTCTCCTGCAGATGGGCGTCAATCTCGGTCTGAATTGCCCACTGTTACTGATGCACGCGTGAACAATATGGAGCTCAGGAGTGCAAGCAGCTCCCCAGACGTCCACAGACACTCCCCAGAGCCAGCTCGGCCCAGGCCTGTGGCAAAATCCATCCAACATCAAACACGTGATGTCAGCGAACCTGCAAGGGGCAGTCTAGATCTGCTGACAGAGCCAAGCCATGGTCAACAAATCAATACTGAAGACCGTCAGCCTAGCATTGCTCATGAGTCCCCACTTGCCACCTCACTTCATGATGACGCTATGGTGCCTCAAGCGCAGATCAGTCAAGGACTGCATGACTTCTTGGCTACAGAGCAATGCGTCTCAGGCAGAAGTACCCTGTTGAGGCTGAATCACCTCCCTGCTCCTCAGGCAGACAGCGCTGTATCCAGCCCACACTCTGCTTCAAGCAGACAAATGCCACTCAGGACATCAGCTCATGGCCAGGGTCACCATGACAGTGAAGCTTGGCGTGGCAGAGCATCTGCACAACAAGCAAACCCCAAAGCTAGGATTTGGTCAAGGCAGCAGCTAGGATACGAGGACAGCTCAGAGGCCATTAAGGAAGATGCAGGCACTGTTTCACATCAAGGCACAGACCTTGAGGGCTATGCTGGACCTAGCGAGCTTGTCAGTCAGGGTCCACATCCTGAGGGTCAGCAGGAATCCATGCTAGCTGGCGCAAGGGTTGATGGGCGTCATCCTGACCAAGGTACAGACTCTCATATCTGCACATCGTGTCAGCAAGCCCATGCAGTGCTGCTTCTCTTTGCGACTCGAATCTTGCTGAAGACCACTGTTTTCAGACTTGCTGCTTGGCATGGAGCTGCACACAAGATTGGCAAGGTGACTCTGGGAAAGTTCCAATCTCACCCGGAGTCTTTGTTTTTGCATGGCCCGCTGACTTGTCCGACTTGTCTCTTCTACATGATGTGCAGAAAACAGAGCACCAGAGGGCACACTGTCATCTGGCATGTACCCTGTGACTCTCATGTTGCCCCCGGGCGCCTCCACGAGCTTCATTGTTACAGCCCCACTCCACAAGCAGCATGACATGCACAGCAGGCAAAATCCCCATCCTCAGGTACAAGCACAAAGCAGGACTGGGACTCAAACTTCCCCTGGACCCTAAAAGATCAAGGCTCTCTACGCCCCTGATGCATATGTTGCAGTGTTGCTAGGGATGGGAGGCTTGTCAAAGCATATCAGCCTGCCACAGACACGCACTCATTAAGTTGTTTGCTGAGGCTGCCTGCATGCACAGTATCTTCCAAACATGTCACAACCCATGGTATGGACTTTTATAAGCATGCGATATGTGTGATGCACTGTTGCCTTCTGAGATGCAGCGTGCTCTTGTCGTGGATGACCGGATTGAGAGGCAAAGGGTAGTGATGCAACAGCTGGCTGAGATGCGTCACTCTGCCTCGTCTCTTCAAGAGCGTGTGGCCAAGCTCAGTGGCGATGTGCATCCCAGGATGCTAGGACAGGTACATGAGCCTTCAACACCGCTTCTGCCTTGTTTGCACAGGTCATACTGTACAGCCTGCAAGAATGCATTAAAGCATTGCTTTACAGTTTGCAATGAAATCTACAAAGAAGTATTGCTGTATGATTAGATCCAGCTGATACATGATCACGCTATGTTGTCTCACAACGATGTCTTTTGCTGTTGCCATGCTTGAACAACACCTGTAATGTACTGCCATTAAGTCTTGGCGGTATCTTAGCCCTGCAGTGGCCAGCTATTATTGTGCGATGTAAGCATCCATGCATGCATGCATGCATGCATGCACCTTATGGCTATGCAATTGTACACTGAACGCATGTGATGGGAACTGCAGTGGAGAAGCCATCCCAGTAGCCCTGTGAAATACCTGCATGGTTCTCCTACCGGCTCAGACAGGACAGCCCACCCCCCAGCTCACCCCAGGCACGCCCCTGGATCCCCAGCCTTTCCGGTACCTCACCCCCTCACCCATCCCCATCACCCCAGAGTCTATCCTGACCAGCCAGACCACACTCCCTCAAGGGGCCGGCTGCAAGTACAGGACCATGGAACCAGCCCCTATGAGAGCCCTGACGTCAGAAGGGTTCTGGCCCCAAGTTTGGTAGACAGAGCTTGCAGTCCCATGCCGGATGTATTGCCACAGCAGCTGCCACTGCCTGAGATCCTGGCAGCAGTCAGGCACCAGCTGCTGGAACCTTGGGCTGCTCAGCAGCTGCTCCAGGCACAAAATCAAGGAGATGCTATGAGTCACCTGCAAGCTCTCCCTGAAGCTGTGTCAGAAGCTGAGCTGGAAGCCGCTGATAAAGCTTCCTTGACAGCCATTGTACAGAGACAGTTGGCTGCACAGGGGCCAGCTGGAACAGCAGACAGCCAGTCACTTATGACAGAGGAGCATGCTGGAAGTTCTGACGCGAGTCCAGGCATCAGTCAGATGCAAACACCAAACAATGTTCAGCTGGATCAGATGAACAGCACAGCAGATCTGGAGACTACTTCAGAAGCCGCAGAACTAAATGCATTCCCTTCCACGCACACATTGCCAGATTTGCCATCAGATCAGCACAACCATGTGAGCAGAGAGCTTAGCAAGCCAGCAGAGCGTGATCACTCTCCTGCTGTAGAGCAAGAAGCTGAAGAGACCATGCAGGAGTTTGCACTTCAGCAGAGTCTCAGTGAGCCAGCACACAGGTCATCAGTAAGTTCTCCACAAGCTGACAGTGCTGCCAGCAGTGACAGTAGCGACAGGCTTCAGCAGCAGAGCTGGCATGAGCAGTGGCAAGAGCTGCAACACCAGCAGCAACAGAGGCAGCAGAGACGAGCATGGCCACAAGCAGCACAGCCAAATAAGCTCATGACCCAAGTGGCTGCAGCATCCATAGCTGAGCAGTCACTGCCGATCAGAGCTATCTTTGAGCGCCACACCAAGCAGACCGCACTGGCAGAGTCACAAGAGACACTGCATGGAGCAGCTGTCAATGAGATGACAGGTGCTTCAAGCAGCGCTTTCATCCTGCCTGAAGAAGAGCCCCAGGGTGTTCCAGGCTTGCAAGCAGTGGCTGAGCTCTTTGCGGCTCACGCTGCTGAGTCAGCACACGGACAAGCTCAGCACAGCTGGCCTGATGATGGCAGCCATGATGATGAGGCAGAAGATGTATGCGCTGTTCAAGACCTGCCTGACGAAGTTGAGGCGAAGCTTGGGGACCCATCAAAAGAAGGAGATGCAATGACAAAGGATTCTGGCACTGATGACAGGCTTGGTGGTCCCACATGGGGCGCTTCATCAGTCAGCAAGCGGTCTCTTGCGCCAGCTTCTGCTTCACTTGCCAATGAGTCATCCGGTGACACATCGCCTGAAGCTGCAAGGAACAGCAGGATGAAGGTTCGCCGGACGTCGGGCGAGTACCAGCAGGTAATGCATATGATGCTTTATGCTCATGCCTCTGAAACGATACACTCTGAGGTCACTGCCATTGCTGTTGTTGTCCAAAGCCTTAGCAAATCCATGCATCGTTGACCTGCCTGTGAGTCATTACACTCAGTAGCTTGTAGGTGGGTAGCTGGGCATCTGCTTTAGCTTCTTGACTGCCAACGATGTCGATCACAAGTGTATCTCATCTGTTATTTGATTATGCTTGTTTACCTGGTGTTTACTGACATGGCCTAGCGCTGGACTCAGCATGTGTCAGACTCTGTTTCCAGCACAATGTATGGTTTCAGTGGCCACACTCATGCAGGGTGTCTTCAAGCAGCTGGAGGCATTCAATGATGGGCCCGGCAGCAGTACAAGTCACATCCCAGATCCGCACCAGGCTGACCCTCTAAACATCATCAATGTAGCTCTAGCTCGTCAGAAGGCTGCTGTCCAGGCTGGTTGCTCAGGCAACAGTTGTGCCGACAGCAGCAACCTGGTAAACATACTATACCAGCGTCAACAAGCGCTGCTTGTTCAGCAGCAGCAGCGGCAGCAGATGCAGCTGCCTGATCAGCCTGCACTAAGCACCCAAGCTGAGGTCCATGCAAACACCAATGTTCACACTGCTGACATTGCTGGCAATGATGCTCATGCTGATGCGGAGTTTCCTAACAGCCCAAGGAGTTTTGAGGGTGACACGGTTCCTGACACACCAGTGAATGGGGCAGCACCTCTGGAAGCTGCATCGGCAGGTGACCATGGCCCCGACAGCAGGTGTCACCAAGAAGCTGATAAAGCAACTGCGGATGCTGAAGGCATTGAGCTGGTCTTTGACCAGGTCCCCATCAGGCTGAACATGCCCAATCAGGTCAGAGTCTTTGACAGATGTGCGTATGTTCCTTGGTGTCTGAATCATCCATGTGACGAATGGCACAAAGTTGCTCCTGCACTAAGTGTTGATGCAGGGCTAGTCAGCAAATTTGGTCAACTTCATTCTGAGCACATGCACACTGGCCTTCTTACCTTTAACAAATGTCCTTGCGTCATTGCATGCTGCACACTCGTGGGTATCTTTGCGCTGCATTGCAGCGCACTCTTTCATGACTTCATTCCTGCAAATCCCGTTGCCAGTCAGGTCTCAAGCTCAGTTGCTGCTGCCACAAGCAGGATTACAGGCTTCTTAAGCATGTCATCACAGCTCTTTGTGCTGTTCCCACTTCTCTGATACAACATCTGTTTTGATGCAGGAAGTACTAGTGGAGCCTGCCGTGCCAGCTAGCACAAGCAAACCCAGTGCAGACCAGCAAGGCGATGAAGGGTTGCATGATGAGCAGCTACAAGTGCAGAATGCTGACCCAGCCAGCCAGCAGGCACAGGCTGTCTTGGAGTACAGACAACTCCCACTATCTCCAGACACCATGCAAAGGGCGTTCCAGGTAGAACATTGCATGCACACTGAATTGTGGTGCTAGCTGTCTGGCCTACTATGGTCCTGCAGGCGTGCAAAATGTCCTTGCACCCACAATGTTGCTTGCTGTGGGCAAGGTGTGCAGCTTGCTTCGCTGGCTAGCAGCTGAGCCCCAGAGGCAGGTTGAGTCTGTCTCATAACATTGCTGCTATTGATACCTGGCCTGTGTTGGGCTCAACACACTGTAATGAGGCTGTAACATTGCTGCACAATGACTTTCAGTCAGGGCTTACATCTTCGAAAAACAAGCGGCAGTGCTGTAAACAGTTTCCCTGACTGCAGTGGGGCACTGTGCTGCAGTAAGGTCATGAGAGGCTTCCCATACCATGCATCATAAGTGTTGAAGCAAAATGGTGTGCAGGGAAATGTGTGTTATGCGTGCAGAATGAGCTGAGAAGGCTGGAGGGCATTGAGCACGCCGAGCATGAGCTGAACATGCTGCAGCAGGCCCATGCCATTGCTGTAGCACAGCAAGAGATGGCTCGCTTGGCTGCTGCCGACCAGAGAGAAGCCATTGCTCAGCATGAGCAGAGGCTGCAACACATGCATGATGCACAGGCAAGCACCCATACAATGCAGCAATGCCATTGCTCAGGATGAGTTTCTATACCTGCGTCGGGATTTGGTACATGAGCCAACTTCAGTCTTTAGCCAGCAGCACATGCTTGCTATGCTAGCTATTATCTGCAACGACTTTAGCAGATATATCTTGCCTACTTTAAGAACTCCATGAGCATGCAGATCTTCAGGACACTTGTGTCCTGTACAGGAAGCACGCTTGCAGCAGCTCAGCATGGATCTCAGATCTGAGCTCAGCTCAGGATCACTGTCTCAGCTCAAGGGTATGATTTCAGACTTGATGCAGCAGCTCAAGGACAGCGTGTCAAGACAGGGCCAGATACAGTTAGTTGCTGACGTGTCCTTAGGTTCTCATCCTGAACCCTTACCTCAAATGGGCAATTTGGCTGCTCGGTCTTCTTCTTCATCCACACAAGCTGTCCTGGCTGGACCTCAGGCTCAACGGTATCACGTCAGCAAGGAGAGAAGAAGAGGAGCAGTGCAAGAAGAGTCAGCCCTTCTGCAGGGCGCAGCTCAGTCTCAGCAGCAAATGGCTGCTCAGAGTGTGGCCACTGAGGATGAGATTGAGCTTGATCTGCCTGAGAGCCGAGCAAGCAGTGTGATTGAAGAAGAAGCCGGCCTGGCCTCCAGAGCTGCTGAGTCCGTAGCTGAGTCTGTGAGTGACTTCCAGTACAGCATGGACTTTGAGGGCAGCATGCTCAGGAGTCCCATATCAGGCTTCAGAAGCCCTGTGCCAGGTCAGCATTTCTGTGTGTACCCTTGCATACTACCTGGGACTGACCGGTCATTCTGTTGTCCAGTCATTCCTGCATTCATTCTGCTGTCGGAGAATGTTGGTGTCTCAACAACCTGAATTGCATCACAGAATGGAGTTGTCTTATGTTCTTTTTGACCTTGGCATAGACTGGCAAACCAAACCACAAACAGTATCCGTGCGTTCTCATCAGTACATCCCATCCTGTGTTCTTCTTGCAGGCATTGCACCGCATGGGAGGTCAGATGCCCACACTCCAGGTGCTGAGTCAGCTGCCAGTCACATGTCAGAACGGGCAGCTGCCATAGAAGCTGCAGCCCTGGAGGTGGCAATGCAGCTGGCTGAGAAGCAGCGAGAGCTGAACAGAAGAAGAAGGGAGGCTGCCTTGGCAGCCAAGGCAGCCCTTGTGGAGCAGATGAAAGCCTCAATTGCTGAGATAGACACCGAGATTCAGGTATGCTTTATTGCAAGTCTCTAGCCACCAATCAAGACTGACTCCCCCAGATATGTGTCAACATCATGTCATGAGTTCAAGAAATGGCTGAGCTTTCGCTTGGCTCTACTTGTCTGAGCAGCAACAAACATCAGCTGAGAAGACTGTTCACATGAGTGCTGTAGGCTGTAAGTGAGACTGACAGGACACCACAAAACAGCCTGTGTCATATGGTTGTTGCTGGAACCACTGCCGTTGCCTGCTTTGGCTCCAAACACAACTCCAAATACAGCAATGGCGTTGAAGCCTCTACTATAGGGCTCATGTGTCACTGCAGTTTTTATGACTCCAAAAGCAGATTAACATCTCGCCCCTGCGGTATTGCGTCCTTACCTTTGCAGTTGCGTGTGGTCCCCATGTAGTTTGTCATATCCTTTCCAAACCCTTGTCATACCCTTGTCATACCCTTGTCATACCCTTTTCAAACCCTTATCATACCCTGATTACCATGTAGTTGGTTGCATCCTGCAGGCCCTGAAGGCTGCCTCTGAGCAGCCAGCAGCCACCCCCATGCTGACCCACCCCCAGCCCTCTGCGCCCCTACCTTTGTCTGGGGATCATCAGCTCACGCCCACCACAGCCAATCAGCCATCTTCAGAACAACAAGCCATCTTGGCGCTGACCGGCGACTCTAAAGCTGCCACCAATGCTGCTGATGTAGCTGCTTTGGCAGCCACAGCTGCAGCTGCTGACACAGCTAATGGCAGTAGCCAAAGTGAGCAACTCTTACAAGCTGTTGCCATCTCACAGGACTCTCTGTTGGGGCCTGCTCTAGATCAAAAGCAGCAGATGCAGATGTCAGCAGAGGCTGACATGGTAGTTGCCAAGGCAGCCGCGGTGCCTAGGCAGCTGAGTCAAGTCTTTGCAGATGAGGCGTCAGAAGCAGAGAGCGTTCCCGAGGAAGTGGACAGTGGCTCAGAGAGCATTGAGGTAGATCTTTCCTTGTAACTGAAAGCTTTCATCACTGTGATTTAAATTATGCTTGCTGCGGTAATGAAAGTGTTCACCAATCATGATTATGCACTGCAGAAATATGCTTACTGCATATCAAGAGCCATCCCTGGTATATAGAGAACATGACTGTCACTTGAATTGTGCATGTCATTCTGTTCCCTGTATTGTGCTGATGGCGTCTTTGTCTCAGTATTGTGATTTGGTCAGTAAGAGGTCACAGGCAACTGTATTACAGCACACAAACTTTGTTAGCCTTTCTCCTTTCCAATGCATTTGAGGCTTTGCAGGAAGATCTGGAGCAGGGTTCCCAGCTATCTAGCGCCTCAGCTTCAGCTTCATCTTCTAGCCTTAGTCACCAGCTGTCTGACCAAGACCAGTTGCCAGATCAGGCAGGCTTCCACAGCAGAGCAGGCAGCACCATATCAACCCCAAGAAGCCTCAGACCTGGGACAGTCCCCAGGCTTGATTTATCCCCAGCCATTGCAATACACACTGCCACCTTGGCAGATCCTGATGCCGATGATGCTGCTGGTGAAGAAGAGGACGGTGAAAATTTGGCTTCAGAGCAACAGGCTGCTGCCATGGCTTCTTTTGATGACCTGTCTGGCCCCGAAGCTTCTGACAGCGCTTCAGACGCAGCTTCTCAGCTCAGCGACAGACACAATCAGTTGCCACGAGGAGAGGATCAAATTGACGTGACTGATGACCACAGCTTGCCTGATGATGAGTCAACAGCTTCAGCTGCGACTTCTGTTCACCACACAGCACAGCAGCCAGATGAGGAAGATCTAGACCAAGCCCTGCAGGCAGCAAGTGCGTCCGTGTCACTGCTGTCTGAAGCCACTTTGGAACAGTATGAGGACCAAGAACATACAGTGTTCAAGGCACGCACACCAGCAGATGCTGATTCAGCTGCTGTGGAGCACACAGCCAGGATGGGCAATGAAGAGCAGCTGCTGACCAACGCTACTCCCCATGATGTCCAACAGCATAAGTCCGCTGATGCTCTGTCAGACATCACACACCACATTCAGTCAGCAGCACCAGCTGGCAAAATCAGTCATGGCATGAGTCGCAGCATCGGTGACTCTGCATCAACAGCCAGCAGTGTGTCTGAAGACCCTGATCTAGAGTCCGGTGTACTCAGTCAAGAGCCCTCACCCAGGTCAGGTCATGGCACAGTCACTCAGACACACACGAAAGGAGGTGCCTTGCATGCTCACGTGGTTGCTGGTACACTCGATGCTGGTCATGTGCTGTTGACTCAAGACCTGCATCAGTCGTCAGGTAGCAGCAGTGAACCAACTGACTCAGCTCAAGTGTCCACTGCAAATCTCACTTCAGCTGTTGAGGAAGAGGGCCAGCACCTGGCGCCAGACCTGCTGGCCTATGCAGAAGCCGCTCTAGCAGACAGCCCAGCAGAAGCTGAACAGTCACCTCCACTTGCGGGCGCAGGAGCTGCACAAGCAGCTGCCACAGACTCACCTACTCAGTCTCCTGAGGCAGAGCTGACGCTCAGACAGAGCTGTGCACATCAGCATGCTGCAACTCAGATATCGAGTTTCGCTTCTGTTTCGGAGCATGCTGCTCGACTCTCAGTCCTTAGTGATCCAGCTGCAGCTTCACTCCCAAGCAATTCTGGGATGAGGCAGATCCCCAGCCTTGAGAGAGAGCCAGTCCCTGACCAGCTGCCTAGTTACAGCAGTCCTGATCTGGCAGAGCAGCAAGTGGGACGTCATGCAACTAACCAGGTTGCTGATGACATAGCTGCAGAGCTGTTTGATGAACTTTTAAGCGATGCAGTCCAGGTCATGACAGGAGCAGGTGAGTAAAGCTGCCCTTGCAAGTGTGGCACTCATGCACATGATGTCTTTGACTTCGTCATGCAAGGCACTACAGTGACACACACCAGAGCGCTCCTGCTCTTTTTGTTGCATGCATTCCTGACCGTATGCACAAATGAGCACCTCAGGAACACATGGCTAAGCCAGACAACCTGCATCATCGGTTACATCAGCCAGATTCTCATCCAAGCTTGCAATGCATGTGCGACTTTTGTGATCATATGTGGATCATGTGTGGATCATCAGCACCATTGCTCTGATGCAGATGCAGGCTTGCATGTGAGCATTCCTGCTGTTGTGGAACACCATGTGGAGTCAGGCGGCAGCAGCCCTGAGGTAGACCTGCTCAGCAATGAGTCATTCTCCTGGCACCCCAGCTCACACTCTGAGGAAGAAGACTTTGATGAGTGAGTCACATGCATATGACACCTCTTGAAACCTCACATTATGCTTAAACACATCTGCCCTGTCCTAGAAGCTGCTGCCAGCATTGCATTTCTACAAACACTATTTGTGTATTTGCTGTAACTGCAATCCTATAAATAATATTTCTCTTGCCAAAGCCATCTTTTATCAAGACAGAATTTGCCGACTTGACCATGGCAAACAGTCTCCATGTTGGCACAACTGACTTCCACATAAACGCAAAGAGAGACGAACATCATGTGACAATGCTGCATGCATAGGGTGTATGGTGTTGATGACAGACCAGGTCCAGCTGGTGACCCCTTCAGTCACCACCCTCCCCCCAAGGCTCAGGGCCCACTTCCAGAACAGATGCAGCGCCCGCAGCACACTGCCTCACCTGCAGATGCAGGCTTGCAGGCAATAACTTCTGTGGCAGGTAGCACCCATCTGTTTGCTATCTTTGTCTTTCTTATCCCTACCCAAAGCTCAGTGCTGTGCTGTCTAGACTAAAACATACACCTGCACACGACCCTAAGATATAGGGTAATGTCGAATTTTCACATGCGCACATAAGTTGACATCAAGATGACCTAAATACTGTGAGACGGTCTATGCATTGTATGGGGTGCTGACTTGTGTAGCCTGACTGTATCTTTGCCATCTGCTGCTTTACTTCTGTCCGGCTGCGCTCTGCTCTTGCAGCTACCTTGCAGAGTGACCAAGGTTGTGCATACTGCTGAGCCCCCAGCTGGTGAAGCCACTCTTGCAAGGCACCATCAAGGACATGAGCTTATGACTCACGTCATGTACGGTATTTACCCGTCACTCAGCCACTGCAAACATAATATTCTGTACAGTCAAATGGAGTAATCAGCATCATCACTCATGCGGCATGCGTCCCGTTGGCCTCCCATTGTTGCTGTGACTGTGCAGGGGACATAGGTATGGCAGGGGAGGAGGCCATCAGTACAGCGCCAGAAGCAGTGGTGGAGTATACGAGCCAGCTGCTGGCTGTCATGCAAGAACAGGCAGAAGCCAGAGGCGGTGTTGCCACCCTTGGTCAGTCATTCCATGTGCTCCCAGTTTGTTGCTGAGCTCATGTAATGCATACAATGTAGGCATATGTATTGAGCTGCTGCATTGCATGGTTGCATCACCAGCAGCTAAAGTATGAGGCTGTTCTGAGCTTTTGCAAGTGCTTGGGGTACAATACAAGCAAGGGTTTCTTGTTGTCTGTTTGACTGCTGTTCAAAGGCTGAGTGAGTCCATCTGGCCAACCCAAAAGCAATGACAAACAGATGAACAAGCTCCTTCTGGACTGGACCCTAGTTTTATCCTTGGCTGATCCCAGACTCCAGTCAGTTCTTGTGTGTTTGCCCTGTGTGCCTCAATCAGCCGACTTTTGGTGACAATATGGTGACAATGCAGAGCTGGATGACTACCTGGAGCTTGCTAGGGCAGGACCTGCCCTGAGTGATGAGCAGCACATCTACAACAAGCTCATCTTTGATGCCGTCAATGAGGCCATCACAGATTGCATCGTAGATGTAAGCACCCATCACCAAAATAGTCAGTCCCCTGTATGACACTCGACAGCAGCTTCTGCTCGTATACCGTGTGGTTGTCACCTGGCTTGACCACAACCTGGCTGGCAAAAGTGTATGCACGCCTTGAATTGATCTTGTAGTACAAAAGCTGTAGTGTGATGTGCGGGCTGCTATGTTACCTGCTGACACAGGTGTCTGCTGGATTGTGGACACATGCTGAGCGTGCCAACACAAAATTTATGACAAATGTCAAGGAGGGTGGCTGTAGCATTTAGTCACCCTGATGCACAATCATGAATCTTGCATTTTCTGGCGTGCAGGCATGGCAGCAGCAATCGCCACCATTTCTGCAGCAGCGGCGACCGCTCAGGCGATTGCCCACGACGCCAGTAGAAGTGGCCCAGGCTGTGCAGCAGAAGGTGGTTGCCATGTGCCAGCTGAGTCAGCATGGCCAGGGAGACATGCAGGATATACAAAACCTCATGAGCGCTGCGCTTCTCAGTGTAAGTCACCTCACACTGAGAAGTATCAGACAAGCAGACAATCAAGAGGTCAGGTGGCAGCAATGCATTTCAACTGCCCTGAGAAGGATATGTTGCATCCTGTGAGTTGCTTTGCATGTCAATTATGGTGTCTGACTGTAATTTGATCCCCAGCAACATTGTGTATTGGTGTTGCAGACAGAGAAGGTGGACGCCAAGTGTGTCACCTGGCAAGAAGCAAACATGAAAATGGAGCTGGCCAACTTGATCTTTGATGACCTGATAGAGGACACTGCCTTGGCATTCTGTGATGCTCATAACATGCCAATAGTTGCTAGTGTTTGACTAGGCGCATCTGGCGTTTGCTTTGAGCATCTGCGTGTGTTTGCTATTTTTGAATATAGCCAACAGCGCGGAAAATTTACTGTTGCTGCCCTGAGCGCATCTAGCGCTGTACACTCATGCTGTGAAAAAATGGTTTAAATTTGTGTTTGAAACTGGATTCTAGTCTGCTTGTGAACATGCATTTGCAGTATGCATGGTAACATGCAAGATAAAGACCAGCACAGGACACAATGCATTCAGTAGGTAATCATTGTCCAGAGCACTTGCGCCACCCAGCTTGTTCTTTCAGGGTCACAGCATTGGATGTTTCAAACCTGCCTATGGCTTCGGGCTTGCTGCACAGCAGCAAAGTTGGCCCTCTGCTGAGAGAGAGAGAGAGAGATTACAATGCTTTAGCCAGCCAACAAGTCTGATCACATATATAAGAGGACAAAGGTCAAATTTGGAAGTGATCAAGACAGCTTAGAACAAACTTGAGAACTTGCATGTCATCTTGTTGTGCAAAAAAGGACCTCATGGTGTCGGTGTCCGTGGAAAACAAAGGAGCATACTGCTGCCTAAGTGTGTGGAGAGCTGGACATTCAAAAAATCATGTGCATTTTATCTACAACAGCCACCCTATCACAATGTGTGCAGACTCTATGGGCCTTATCAATTTTTTTCTAGGTCAACGCACAGTCAGGGTCAAAGCCTTGCAGCAAGCGCTACGAACATCTTCCCCACCGGTCTCATTTACATCTGAGTACAATGGCCTGCTAGGCCTACCTGAACGCACCGCCAGTCAGGTCGACCTGTCGTCGCCCACCGAGTGATACTGCTAAGCAGAGACTGCTCGTGGACACAGATTTTTTACGGCAACTGTAGCTGCCTGAAGGTTGTAAACCCACTGAGATGCCATTGGGAAGTATCCCGGCAACTGCAGCGGCACAAGTAGAATATACGCATGTTTGAGTGCAAGGTCACAGTACAGCGAAGCAACAGATAAGCAGTTTCAAACCTGATCTGCTCTAAGCAGACGGTCCTGACACCGCAGCGATATGGGAGCAGCGATATCTCGTACCGTTCGTCACAGCAGGTACGCCCAGACGGTCTTTTGAACAAGAAGATCAGCATATCAAGCATATCAAGCACGCACTGCTGCAATCAACTGCAAATTTCAGACCTGGCTTTGGTGCTTTCAGGCAACCCTCAGAGGTGCAACAGTGCGCCAGGCTGCTGACCAGCTATGGTCAAGGGCTGCCAGATCCAAGGCAGTGTATGCTTGCAAATATGCCAATGACTGCCTGTTTGCAGCAGCAGTCAACCTTCTGCACAGGTGTGTCACCTTGCTCGCCCGCTTAAGTCCTCAACAGCTTCAACATCTGATATTGCGTGCTGTTTGAGTTTGAGACGCACATGTCAATCTGCAGCGACAGCCTTTGATGTCGGCAATGAGAATGGCAGCTGGCAACAGCCACCAAAAGCGCAGCCCGAAGAGGTTGGGCCCATCATCAGCATGCTTGCAAAAGAGCTGCAGGCACAGTGGCAAGAACAGCGCAACATGCACCTTGGCAACAGTGTCATCAGGCCTCACAGCCACCACAAGGTGTGGTGCTCGTGTGACTAGTGTCCAGACATCCTTCCCCATGTCTGGAAGGCAACTGTTTACTCTAGGTCGCAAGGGACAGGCTGTCCTTACTGCTCAGGAAGTATGCCAGCATAACACGCTTGCCAGAAAGGCACCACAGGTTGCACAGTATTGGGATGCCAAGAAGAACCACCCATTGTCACCAGACCAATTGACTGCCTCCAGCGGCAGGAGAGCCCACTGGAAGTGCAATGTTTGCTTGAATAAATGGCAGGCTAGAGTGTTTGCTAAGACAAAAAGCAACTCTGGGTGCCCCAAGTGCGCCAGGGCAAATGGCGGCAGGAAAGCAGATGGCACCAGGCAGAAGCATTCTACGTTTGCAGCTGCAAAGCATGCCTTGCTGGAGCAATGGGATCATGACAGAAATGCAGAAAACGGAAACTTCCCTGACAACATGACATTACGAAGCAACAAGCTGATTTGGTGGCATTGCCATGAGTGTACAAAGGGCAAGGTGCACATCTGGCAGGCTCGCCCATCTGATCGATTTTTTGTCAATAAGGCATCAGGATGCCCTTTTTGTGTTGGGCAGAACCTTTGTGAGTGCAACTCTTTGGAGACTGTTTGTCCCAATGTTGCTGCTGACTTTGACAGTCAGAGCAATGGTGTTAGTGCTGCTGAAGTGACAAGTTCATCAAGCACAGAGTACAGCTGGTTGTCAGACAAGCCTGGAGCCAAGAAGCGTTCTGTGTACCAGCGCACAGCTTACACAAAAAGGAAGGGTGGCACAGCTGATAGATGCTCATGAAAATTCACTAAGAGCAATGCCTTTGATGTATTCAAACATTCTGGTCATTTGTGAGTATTGCCAATGGCACTTTGCCAGATGCTGGACTGCGCTGGTGAGGATGTAAAAGCAGAAGCAAGCAGACCTGGCGTCCACAAACATCACACCTGTGTTGTGATGGACTGGCTGTTGGTAAGCCCTGCTCTATGCATTGCTGTTGGCTCAGCCCTGATCAATCGTGTGGCATCTTTGTGAAGCTGGCCCACACATCATGTGATGCCAATCTGTGCCGAGGAAGTGTCTGCTCAGCGTGGCTGACTTTTCACTCACAGAGTGACATGGGGGTCAAGCTGACCCGGTTGTTTGAGAATGGGCAATACGTACTACAGTTTTGGTATAATCATTACGTATTGACTGGCAGGATAGGTGATGCCCTGCTGTCATCCCATGCAACCTGCTTTGACTGCTTAAAGTGATCTGTTTGCTTCATTGCTCTATGATGCATGTGGTGGCTGCGTGACTCCAGTCAAAGCATCTTTAGTACATGACAGACACTTGTACATTGCTTTACCAGCTATGGTCTGGCACAACAGCTGATGTCTATAATGCTTTTGCTTCAACCACACTGCTGGATGCTGACACCACGTGAGCGCATGCATGCAGGCAAGACAGTGTGGCAAGACAAGACACTGTCATGCTCAAACCTGCTTTATAGCAACTAAATCACATGCAATTTGTTCAGTAGCAAGTGTAAGCAAACATGGTTGTAAATGCGTTCGCAGGAAGCAAGTTAGTATTGCATTTCGATCCTGTAAACGCTTAAATGTTCATCTGCGTGATGCAGGTCCCCTGTCCCAGATCTGGCCGCCCATGAGGAAGTTGCCAATGTAGGTAAATGTAGCACGTGGTGGGGAGGGTGTCCGGCCTGGTGCATCACTTTCCTCTTTCTTGGAAGTACATGGGACAAGCTGAGCCTGTTGTCCTGAGCTGGCTAGCCACTACAAGTATTACCTTCTCAATTATAGGGTCAACATGTGATGCCTGTCAATGCTTCTATTGCTGTGGCTTGCAAGAAGTGTTTGAAAGGACACAAGTTTCCTCCGGAAAACATTCCGAAAACCTTCCTTTTCCTGACAAACATAGTATTGTTGTTTCAGAAAAGGTGCCGAAGACTGGTGTCCTGACAAAAACGAAGAAAAGGAAGGGACACCAGTTTTCCTCCGGAGAACCTTCCTTTTCTATGAAAAGATGCGTAGTCAGCAGGCACTTGCAACTGGATTTGATGTCCTATGCTATGTTGGATGCAGTGCAGAAGCATCTTGTGCAGCACACAATGCGATCATATATGTTGTGTTTGAAATAGTTGAGTTTTTCTGCATTACGCACTAATATTGATGACCCTAAAACAGTTTGTAGCTGGACTATACAAAGCTGAACACTTCAGTGCCTAGACAATCTATAACAATTTCATCTGGCACTTTCAGGGCAATCTGCTGCCATTGTTGCCTCGTGACTATTCTTCTACATTCCAACACTACATGTGCGCTCTTGCATGAACGTGCACAACAACGCCTCTGGGCCTGACATACTCAAGCTACATACTCAAGCTACATACTCAGGCTACACTGCCTGCACAAGGCTCTTGACCCTGCAGCACAAACATGTGTTGACTGCAGCTCAAATCATGCATTTCATTTGAACCTTGTTGATTGTACCCACTGCTACTGTGCATCTTGGTCAGTCTGCACGGTCGCTGCTGTCGTGAGCCATAGACCAAATCGGAAATGACACCAAATACATGCATATGCGCCAAATGTGACACCTGTCCATCATACCAAATGTGCCCTCTGTGGCACAGACACACACATGCACACACACACACACACACACTTTTACACACAAGCACTCACACACGGACGTGGGCAGGTAGTTGCACACGGTATAGCAGCAGCTACCTGGCAAAAATGTCACTGGTAGTGGGCCGTCGTTTGACGTCCCTTTGCAAGATGAAGCTGAGCAGGTCCACGACCACTGGCATGTGCTCTACAGGGCGCAGTCTTTCAGGGGACAAAAGCACCTGCATTTACAGAAACCGTGGTCATGTAAGCGGCCACAGCCACACTGCGCATGGTGTGATGTCCATCAAGGGCAAAACTCAAGAGCCGCTGTGCGTGGCGTTGACAACAGCAATGCCATCCTGCAGACCCTGCTGGGGCTCACTTTTGGGAACATAGGAAATGCAGACGATGTCTGTATGTAGGGTTCATATATTTGAGGTATAGGGCTAGACCAGGGCTAGCCTAAACTCTTGCTATCTGAACGAGAGATCTTGAGGCAGCATGACAATCACTTGGAGCGCAAGGTAACTGCACTGCAGGAAGTTACCTCGCCAAACATGCCTGTCACAACAGCATGAAACTTTGGGTAGTCGTTGCCGTACTCCTGGAACAACAGCTGCTGTGTGAGCAGCTCATATAGCAGACAGCCTAGTGCCCAGACATCGCTAGAGTAGCTGCTGCCTGCAACATGCCCTACGCCATTCTGCACTGCCCTGCCCTGAGAGGTGGTCAGCATTTCAGGGGAGCGGTTAATCTCTGTCCCCAAGCTCCTGCAACAATGCTGACTCAGTCATGCAAAAGTCATGACTGCATCGTACGCTGGGAACAATTGATGCCAGTACATACCTGCACAAGCTACAGACAGCATGCCATGTGCATGCTGCATGCGTAATTTGTGCATCTTCATAGCTGTGTCAGTTGCACATGTGGCACACTTGTTGGCAGCAGCATCACATGTGCGCTCACTGCATTGGCACTCACTGCATGTGCACTCACTGCATATGCACTCACTGCATGTTACTCACCGCATGCGCACTCACGGCATGTGCACTCACGGCATGTGCACAATGCCTCAGTAATATGAGGCACATGGTGGTGATATCTGAGCATCATGAAGGCCAGAAGCCCGCAGGCAGAAACCTAACTGATATAGCCTAATGTAAACTCATATCAACCCTAATATAAACTAAGCTAAATATAAACCTGATATATATCATAATAACATCGGCTACCTGGTGGTGAGCTGCTCGTTAGACAAACTGAAGTCACAGCTGTCCCCAAAGTCAGCCAGGACCACCCTGAAGGGTGGCTGGTCTGTGCTGGGCTGCCAGAACTCCTCTTCTTCAGCACCAGGCAGCTTCTCTAGCAGGATGTTGTGGCCTTTGAGGTCAAAGTGGACGACGCCTTCCTTGTGCACCTCCTGCAAGCACCATATGGCAAGCACTCTCCCTCATAAGGTATTTATCCGCAATACCCCAGGCGTGAGTATTGCCTCCAGGGATACGCTTGCAACTGGGTAACCTTTGAAGTCAACACAACATATGGCAAGTGCTGTTGCACAAGACAGCAGCCGCCACTGACTGCACCTCGTGAGAGCCACAAGTCTGCACTATAGTAGCTACTTGTATAGCATGCAAGGGACAAGCAGCATCAAGGTCCTGAGGCAATGACCTGCAATCACGTTTCAGTTGGTTTTCAGGCTATACTTCCTGTCCTGGGGACAGCCGCAATGACTAGTATAAGCGTGTACAGGCTGAAGCTGCTGGTGTTGTGGATGCCCATTGAGTGTGTACAGACAGGTGCAGAAGCACCCCACTCTGACAGGTACAAGAGAGATTCTGTGCTTGCTAGTTGGCAGTGAGTGCAATAAAAGGACAAAACATGCGGATACTACTACTGCTCAGCAAAAAGACCTGCTGGGTTCTGCATTAACCACGCAATTACTTCGAGTGAGGGGCATACACTTTACCTGAACAAGCTCTACCAGCTGACAGAAAATGTTCAAGTACAGGTTGAGCTGCTGAGACGGATCACCCTTCTGCTTCTCGCGCCAATCGCGCAGGCAGCAGCTGTACTTAGTCATCACCAGGTAGATGTGCTCCTGGTCAATGCCGTAGTCATGCAGCTTGCACACGCCTGGGATGTGTCTGAGGCGGTGCATGATGCCAACCTCCGTGAAAGCAATCAGCTGCAGCACAGCACACACAGCAGGTATTGGCAGTACCGTTACAACAAATCCTATTCAAATCTAAAACGTGCTCAGAAACATCCCTTCCCAATATTCTCAAACACAGCTTCCTTCTCACTAGTCCGCACTGCCCACAGTGTGGCCTGGCCCAGAACATGCAACTCAAGCCTGTTGACAGGAGCTGCTGCTGCCAAGAAGCAAGACAAGAACAGCCAAGTTTCTCCATTCACCAAGCAGTGAGGTGAACAGGCCATCAAACAAACAGTCAAAGACAAAGCAAGCCATCAAGCAAACAGTTGAAGAAGACACTCAACTGGGTAGTCTGTGGTGCAAGATTGACAGCAATTTGGCCTGATGCATGCACTGGGTGGTGGATTGTTTAGATCAGATCACTAAGAATCCAAATACGTATGTAGGCGGCTGCAGCTACACAGCCGTGCTCTCAGATCTGAGCAAGAAGTGCTGCCAAGCCGATCAAGTCACCTCCAACAAAGCATGCAGTTTTACCTGGGTCCTCTGGTTATCATTTCTCGATGGAATTTCTGACACTTTCAGTGCCAGCTGTGCAGAGTCAGATTGGCTCCTTATGGACCTGCAGGCATGGACCTGAGAAAAGGCGCCTCCAGCTATGTGATGTCTGTCCTGGTACGTGTTTGCATCAAACAGGAACCTGCAAGCCACAAGCACAGGTGATTGCGCAAGCTGACGTCTTGATGTCAGGATACATACTGGCTTTAAACAGGACCAATGTTAATGAGGCAAGAACTTGTCACCTTGAGCATACCAGCATGCATGGTGCAGCATGGAATGCAGGAGCATACACTTGCAGGCATGCACACTGTACCTGCTCAACATCGCGGCAGATGGATGAGGAAGTAGATCAAAAGTGAAGAGGCTGTCATGAGGCAGGGTTGACAGAAGAAGACTAGAAGAGCGGGAGCACAAAGCCAGGGGTGGAGCAGAAATTAGAAAAAGAGCAGAAAGAAGAAGTATAGGAAGGACAAGAAGGGGAGAGCATATAGTCAAATGGCCTAGCTGGCCCCGAAGACTGCAGGATGCCTGACTGATTGCAGGAAGAAAATTGTGTAAAAGAAGATGAAGAGCATCTCACCTGCAAGCCAAGCGCAGCAGCCTTGCAGTTGGCTCTCCTGCCTTCTCAGCCCAGATCAGACAGAGGGTCTGCCAGGTCAGCGTTGAAGGCACTGCTCAGGTGCTTCTGAAGGACGCTGACATTCTCCTCATCAGACAGGTCACTGGCGCAGTACACCTGGTCCAGCTCCCCTGACTGACTCACTAGTAGCTCTAGTGCCAACTGCACCATCTGCAGCCACTCTATACTCTCTGTCCTGTTGTACTGCTAGGAGAAAACACAAGACTGTGCCATTTGGCATTGATCCAAGAGAAGCCCCAGGGCATGGTGCATTGAGCTTCTCCGTCTTGTACTGCTATGTGGCACTGCTTAGTCATGTCAAGCCTTGCCCAGTACACCTGACTTAGGTCGACGCATCCGCTCACGTATTGCCAACTGCATGTTCTGTGCCACCCTTATGCTGGATGGAACAGGAGAGGGAAGGGACGAGGGAGGCTAACCAAGAAGAATCAGACACAAAGAAAGAGAATGAGAAAATAGAGGAAATGGTGAAAACCTAACTACACTAAGAACCATGTTGGGTGCATGTAGTAGTCAGCTGCGTGTGCAGCTATAGCAGCAGCCCAAAATATGGTTAGGATGCAAAGAAGCTGTCTCAACTGTGGGCATGGCTCAATGCAGAAGTAGACTTGCAACTTGAGTGTATGGAATGTAGACGCAAGCCGCATGGGTGATTCTGATGCTGCGTTTCACCTCGCCAATGGAGTGTGTGATCATTTGATGTGCTGAGTTTGGATATAACCAAAAAGCCATATCAATAGCCATTGAACTGGAGTTTACCTGCTGAAGCCTTGAGTGTAGCTTATTTGTGAGCACCCATGCATACAAGTTTGGCATAATGAGAGATCGCAGCCTACCAGCAGGTGCCTCTCCACGTGTTTGTAGATGCGTTGCTTTGGCTTCTCCTGGTCTACTGAATCGCTTTCAGGCTCATTGGGCAGCGCAATCGGTGTCACATCTTTCCTGGCTGATGTGCCAGCAATGTTGAGGCCCTTTAGGGCCGCAGGCCTCCTGCTGGCGAGTGATGTTTGGGCTGAGCTGACAGGGTATGATTGTGCAGGCTCCTCGTCATCTGAAGAAGTGTACAAGGACTCAGCCTCGCTGTGCTCGGCCTTCTCAGCATCCTGCACCACAAATGTGCATTGGCCTTGTGGGACTGAGTTTGCCTATGGGTTCAATGTGTAGAGTGGTACCAGTCCTTTGACTGCTGGTACATGCTCCAACAGTATGGTTGCTGCATGTGCTGCATGAGCAACAATCAGCCAGATGCAGCTTATGTATTAAGCAGTGTGTACTAAGAGGGGAATGAGGAAGCATAGCAGATGTGCTTGAATAGTAGTTGCTGTAAGCTGCAGGGATTTTTGCTGGCTTATCAGCAGGCAGAAGGCAAGCAAGGGTGCTGGCACAGCTTTCAAATGAAGGTCATGCAAACATAGACAACATTTAGCTGACCTCCAATGCAATCAAGGCTGCGACGTCCTCGTTCACGTCTCCAGTGGACACAAACCCATCAGGAGCATCTAAGCCACCAAAGTTTGCACCCCTTGCACCTGGACTATGCCCTGACTGAGAGATGCTCAAGGGCCTGTTCTCATCACAATACTGATCTGATGACCGTCTAGGCTGGGAGGGTAAGAAGTGGATCTTTGTTGGCGACTCGTCATCACTCATATGCCGGGAGCTGAATTGTGATGACAATGGGTTCAATGGCCTATTCACAGGCAGCAGCGAGGGTGCCCTGTTGGCTCCTGTGAATGCCCTCGCGGCAGATGGGGATACCCTGTTGGCAGATGGAGATGGCACAAGTAAAAGAGCCCTTCGTACTGGTGAAGGGTTTGCACTTGCAGCAGAGGAGGAGGTAGGGGCACTGTCAGGGACATGCAATAGGTCACCCCTGTCAGGAGATGGCTCTGCATTGTGCTCAGCAAGAAGTGGGACACGCTTGCTGGGGCTAGGTGTGCCTACAGTCCTGCCTACTCTAACAGGGCTACTGCTGCTTGTGCTAGCACTAGAACCAGCAGTGACTGCAGAGGTCACGCTACCAGCTCTGTTGGGGGAGACAGTCTGGTGTTTCAAGCGCTTGCTAGGGCTGACCCTGCTGCTGCCTGGTGGCAACCTGTTGTGCGCATTGACACATCCTGGCGGCATGTGTTGCATAGCTGGTGCTGCTGACTGCTGTTGCAGGGCTAAAGGCGGCACTACTGGGTGGTCTGATTCAAACCGCATCTCACCAATTAGAAATTCCAAGACTCCCAGATCCCAGAGCTGGTGTCTCATTGCTTTGCCCTGTGCAGCAGGCATGTGCAAAAGAACGTAATGAGACGACTCATGCCTGCCTTGTTAAGCTGCACCTCATGAACAAGACAGCTACTTGCATAGCGTTACTGTTGCAGGGTGCAACTTCAAGTTCAATTCTTATGTACTTCAACACATGTGTGACCCTACCCTGACTTTTGCAGAGCTCTCTATTGCCGTTAGGTATCGACAGCACGCACTGTAATTTTCCTCCTCATCACCCTCGTCAAAGTATGCCTCAAGAAATGCAAAGTAGACCAGCTCCACAGGCTTTGACTCAAGGTGCAAAAGAGGAATATCCTGCGTTGTTGAGTGCATAAGCAGAATGCAAAATTGGTGGTCAACAACGAATGCTGAACCTGGCTTTGCAGTCTCCGCAAAAAAAGGTCAACCTTGTCAGAGGCTAAGTGGCGTCAATGCATGGAGACATGCAATAGATGTACCTGAAGACGTGTAGCTGATGTCTTGCTCCAAAAAGCTTTCCACCTCACATGATGCTCTGCGGCTGACAGTTAAACTTACTAAGCTATCCTGCCAGGTAGTTGCTCAGCTTAACCGGCAGGTAGACTAGCACCTGACAGCCTGGCAGCAGATGCAGCAGGTATGCTGATTGACGGCGGCATGCAGTCTCCCAAAGCACAGCACCCAGGTGATTCTTCCTCTTTGCTTTTGCGTCGAAGCAGAAAGGCTACAACTACCAATGCACCGCCAACCAAAGCAACTTTTGCAAGCTCTGATGAATTCTGCTCAATGAAGTCGTCTGCTGCATGATGTGCTCTTTGGACTTGCAGGGTAACTTGCCGTGCAAGCTGGTGAGGAGCGAACTTAGAGGTTTTGATCCGATCTCTGCTGCTGCTTTTTGAGGCCTTGTATGCGGACATTGCGCTGACGACAACTTGCAAATGAGTGTTGCACGTGCCGTGAGGAGACCTGACGCTTAATTATGCTTGCTTACAGTATGGTCACGGTGCCTAATTGACTTGCACGCACAGTCGTTCAGCTAACGTTGTAGCAATTTGAACCTGCTACATCATCCAAAAAGCATGCGTCTAAAGCATTCAAAGCTGTGCCGAGGCTGCTTGTTGCACTATGACGTCAGTTGCCGACTTCTGCGGCGGGCTTGTTTCAGGCACTGCTGTTTGATTTTCGTAGGTAGAAGATTCTAAATGTTGGTGAGAAGAAGATGCATGGACTCATCCTGTTGTAGCGAGGTTTTCAAAGTGAGGTCATGTTCCATTGTTGACGACATGCGTGTAGATGATTCTCTCCCAGGAGCATGTTGCATCCAATGTGGCAGAAAAACAGCACCTTGAACATGTTCAAGTCCTTGCCACAAAGCTTGTACAAGACATGTCGTGCGCATACTTTTTGTAGTAGTTGTGGTGTTGCTGAGCTGCAGCTTCGACGTCTCTTTGAGCCCGGACGTACCCGTTCACCGTGTGATCATAAAATACATTCCAGCATGCCCTGTATGTTTTGGGCATACATGCATGCCTTATTACAATCATGAAACTGTGGTTGTGGAATTCAGTGTACACTCCACATGTGGATGTGAAAGTTGCAACACCCACAGAAAAGCCAATCCATATCGTCTAGAAGAGCATTTACTTGACACGACCAAATCAAGCAGCTGGCATGGGCTTTAAAGTTGAACAGCTCGTCTGAATCCTACATGATGATCAGCTGGCATGCATGGCACATTTGTACACGCATACAAGCATACACAAAGAGGTAATACCAGTACCTAAAGCAGCTTATAGAGACTATACATTGCAGCCCTGGTCACAGGTCACAGATTGTATAGACTCTGCCGTTTGCGACCTCAAAAATCCTGCCAATCTCTCAGCCTGACAGCTGTCAAGTTGTACTGATTATTCATGCAACGCCAGCGTGCTAATATTTGTTGTGAAAGCCATAGACAACATTGTAGAAGCTGGCAATCGCAATTGGAGCAAATGATCCTACAAAGCCAAATGCCCTGAAGGGAATTGGGGGAATGCTGTCTGGACTGAACATGTAGAGCGCATGGGACAGTCGCGCAAGGAAGAAGCTGCAGCGATAGATGCACGTCAGAAACAGCAAGCCATGGCCAGCCTTGTCGGGTGCATGCTTGCTAAATTGCAAGGCTGGTATGACACAACGTACCAGGTGCCCAGCCCATTCAGAACTGTGGTGCCAACAACCTTGTTGAACTCCAACACAGCAAACAGCACAAAGAAGGCTGCATAGTACTCCGCAAGGTTGCCTTGTGCCTGCGCAGAACCAAGCACGGTGCCAGATCAGTCATAGTCAGGCATCTTCACAAAACGCTGGCATGCAACATGCATGCTGATCTAGTCTCGCTGTGTGTAGCCCTTACCCGGACAACGCTCTGAAGCTTAGGAGCTGCTGGTATGTTTTGATCCCCGAAGTAAGCCTTCGCGCCCTTGCTACCACGGTACAAGAAAGCTCGCAGCGACAGCAGGGCGAAGAGAACACCAACAGCACCGGAGTACAAGGCTGTAAGCGGCAAGCTGACGGTGGGAAGTGAGGAGACAGATGCCATAGTGAAGTCTTAGAGAAAAAAATGCATATCAGGAAGGCTTACTGCAGCGATGCCTGGTGAATGCCTTTTGCCGCTTTGTTGATAGGCATTTGCGAATATGGCAGGTGCATCGCACAGGATTTGAATCGTCCGTTTGCCTCCGTGCGCCCACGTACAGCGTGGACAGCAAGAGGAGCCGTTTGCTTGTTGTACAGATTGCTGTCAAGACAGGATATTTGGAAAGCGACACGCCTGATCTTCAGTGGCCGGTCTTTGGTTGCGCACCAATGAAGTCATCTGTCAGCAGCTGACAGAAACTGAGCAAAGTTCGATGGACAAAAAGGAAGTCCAGAACGTAGACTTGGAGGAGGTGTTGATTTCCTCGCGTGCTACGGACGAGGATCTAGAGGCTGGACTGCTGAACAGCAGCGGTTATGCGATTGACAGTTTAGGCCAATCCGTTCAAAAGCAGCGTTCGTCAGTCAAGAGGAATGTCTCGGAGCTAAGTCAAAGGGTCCGGGAGTCCTTCAAAGGCCAAACAGAAACGCCGGCACCGATCACGCTCAAGCCCTCAGCTCCTTCTCCTCCAAAGAGTGCAATGAAGAAGCAAGCCGGTACGTTGTTGTACTTGGACAGATAGCTTGGTACCAAGTCAGTCCTCCTCCATAAAGTGCCATGGCGCTCTCTTGCTGCTGGCCCAATACTGAATCAGCTCGTCTGACAGACTCAGAGGCTGCAGCAGTTACTGTGACACAACAGAGACCTGACATTTTCATTTGTTAAATGTTGCAGGCTTTCAGCTCGTCAACACCAGCAGTCCTGTAGGATCTGTCACAGGTGAGCACTGCGTATTCAGCATGCACACATTGCACAGGCAGCATTGCACAGGTCTCTGTTGCATCCAACTGCCTGCAGCAAGCAATTCTTGTTTTCAGGCTCGCCAATAATCGGATCTCCTCTGGACAACCTGCCAGCGGTGCCTCGCAGTGATCATGCCAGATCATTCTTGCCTGCTGTTGGGAAATCCTGGGAAGAAAGACACCAGCAGGTACTTTGTTTAGGCACTCTTGCCCAATTGCAATGACCTCATCTGGCGCGTTACATTCTTCAATGTATCAATGCTCTGCATGAACTGCCTAGTTGCAGCCCCCTGCCTCACAGGTCACACTGGTTGAAGGGTATAGATTAGGCTTAGCTTCAGTCGTAATGCATCTTACAAGCCGTACGATCCGCCACATAAGCATCACAGCCAAGGCCGCTTTACATGTGCTAGATGCATGCCAGATATGCTTTTTTGTTGTGTGATGAGTGACATGTATGCAGGCTGGCATTGGAGAGGGTGTGGAGCTAGGTACACCCAATCGCGAGGCCAAGTTTGCAGAGACCTCAGATTCAGCTCCTGCTTTCAGGTATGCCAGGTTCCAGCTGCTGCTGTCAACACCGGGTATCTGGTGTCACTTACTGTCACCATGACATCAGTCAGCTTAGTACCTGCCAGCATGCCGCAAGTTGCAATATTGTTGCCGATTTTGCAGCTGGCTGTTGCAGTTCTGCTTTTGGTGTGTCTGTCAATTTGCTCCTGTCACATTCTGCTCCTGTCGCACCACCCATACTTTGGCATACAGCTACAAGTGCAATTTCACCAGGACAGAGCCTCAGTGTGCAGCCAGGAGCTTCTCTTGAAGCGTGCTGTGCTCAGCAGTCCCTGAAGTTTGCCTGCATCGTTGCTGGCCCCATTTTCCAGCCATCAGGAATTACCAGCCTGTAGGATGTAATGGTATGTACCAGAGTTGTGGACTGCCTGCATCGTTTATGTATACTTCACTGTGGCATGCCAGCTTACAGCTGGAGTTGACGGAGAGCTATGAACTCCCTGCATTGTTTTGCATACTTGACTGTATCATGATTTTGGCATGCAGGATTGCAGCTGGAGGTGATAAGCGCTTCAGGCAAAGCAGGCTGGGATCAGATGCAGCTGACAGCTTCAGGCAAGATGATGATTCACTGGAGGACAAAGACGACTTTGCAAAGTTTGATGAACCCACAAGGATAGAGGGGGAGGGGGGTGATGTTGACCCTGACCCTGGAGATCGGGAATCGGTAAGGGATTAAAACTAGCGTGCATGACATGGGCCTTCCATGCCACCCAGCAGGTGGCAAAAGGAGTGTGTGCATCAGCAAGCACAAATCTCAAGCAATTCTGCACAGTGCTGTGCCACTTTGTGGCTTGAGCTTGTATTTGTAGTTTTGTAGGTCATGCACACCTCGACAAAAATGGTGTCATCTTTTTTGCACATGCTGTTAATGATCATTGCGTCCACGTACGCTGGAGCATCACATCCATCACATCCAGCCCAACTTGCTCAAGACTTCCACAACGAAATTCAGGCTTATGAGAGAGCAGACATGCTGCAGTAGCAGCTGCACCTACATCTGTCTGCTGAGTCACACTTGTTTGTCTGATATTGTTAGCTGACATGCGGGCCTTACAAACTGAGCCATCAGCCTTGTCACATTTGCAGGAGACTGAAGCAGATGATAACAACGAAGAGGATCTGACAGTCACACACGGCAAACACCTGCGCTTCTTTGGCGTTCGCTGGAGATATTGGCGCATGAGCATTGCAGTGCTAATCAGCATCTGTTTTGCAGTGGCCGGCATCATGCTGCATGACAAGCAGAAGAGTCTGGCAAGTCTCTGTGATCATCTCAATGCCAGCTGATTTGAATGCTGTAAAGTGGCTGCCTCCAAAATCTGTGCTATAGCAGCTCCTCTGCATTAGATCATGATTGTTGTTTGCATATGGGTGCAACATTGATACCTGTGACAAGCATGCACACACGCACCACAAGGAGGTCTGTCACATGCATGACTGTTTGTTGGGTCGAAGCTATGAGCCACTCCTAGGTCCTTTGGCCACATTCTTAGTCATCCAGCAGGATTACTTATGGATACCCAATACGCTATGCAGACAGTGGTAGTTATTGAACAAGACCAGCACGCTGAATCAGGCAGCAGGGTCATTATTGATGTGACTACTTCTATGTAGACACTGGTATGCTTGGTTAAAACAAAGTCAGCAAGGCGCTTAGTCACGCGGCAGGGTTACTAACAGTGACAAATACTGCTGTGCAGAGAGTGGTGTACTTCCAGCTGTGGAGATGGATGTTCTTCTTCTGTGGCTTTGTTCCCATTTGGTGGACCTCCTTCTACATCATGCGCATCGTCACCATCATTGTCGAGTCCCGGTTTTTCCCCTTCAAGCAAGTGCTGTACTACATCATTGGAGTCAGGGTAAGCCCCTGCACTGTTCGCACAGTCTTCTTCCTTCTGCCAGACACCGACTTGAAGTATCAACAACTCTTCAAGTGTGTCAACGTGAAGTCATTCTAGTTGTTTGCTTTGAAATAGCATGACTCAATGTAGGTAGCCCCATGCGTGGTCTCTGCCTTATGTCACCAAACCTGGTAATGGGCGTTTGCAGTCACATCCACAATTTTGCCTTGTTTTGCAGTCATTGTGACGAATGGGCCAGCGCATTGCAATTATACCGCAATCGGAATTTTTGCATGTTTCTTAGAAGTTTTACATTCAGTTCCTGGTCCCATCATTTCAATGCTTTATTTATTCATTTGTAGTTTTTGCTTTCCGCCCTCCTCCCACTTCTTTTATCATTCCCTTCCCCCATTAATTCAAAAAGTGCATGAATTCTTTGACAAATTCAATCTGCATACCAATGCACACATGTGTCATTCTGTGATGCGCTGCATCCCGTGCTTCTTGCTCATCATCGAGTGCTGCTTGTACTGCTTGGTGCAGACTGGCCTGGAACGTGTGGTGAGGATGGCGCTGACCATAGGCTTGTATGTCTGGGTCTTCCAGTCTCAAGCCTCTCTGGACAAGAAGGTCAACAAGGACTACCTCAATATCCGCAGGTGAGTAAGCCCTGTGCTGACAGAAGTACTAAACTGAGCAATAACTTTCCTTACGACTTTGCCAGCTTGAGACTGCTTGCTCATTCAGAAAGACCAATAGACTGTCAGATCTGCCTGGATGCATTGAATGTGTTGTGTCACTTGAGCCTTGCTTGCTGAACCCACTAGTGCTCTTGTTGTCAAAATAGCTCAGCAATTGTACATGTGACCTCTGCTGTACTTTGCTTGGCTGGCAAGGCACAGAACATGCATGCATGCAAGTACCTGACTCGCACCCAGTTCTGGCTCAACATTGTGTCAAAGAGTAATGTTCTCTGTGTTGTTGTTTCTGTGTGCCAGCATCTCTGAAGAAGATGCTGGCAACAGCGGTCTCCAAATACTTCTACAAGGCAAACCCTTTGCCACAAGATACCAATAGTGTTGCTGCTGCCTGTGGGTCTTGTGCTCTGCATGGCTTGTTCACTGTTGGTCTACTGTACAGCAAACTGCTGTGTAGGCTATTCTTCACTGCTGATCTGCTGTACAGGGTGCTGTTCTGTGGGCTGCTGTTCCTGTGCGCCAACGTGCTGAAGAAGCTGCTGGCGAAGCTGTTCTCCAGCCACTTCTACAAGGCCACGCACTACGACAAGATGCAGGATGCGCTGCGCAAGGAGTTCTTCATTGTGGCGCTGTCTCAGCCCCGGGAGGACAGGGAGGAGGATGACCCCATGAAGCACAAGCCCTCCACCCTGGCTGAGCTACGCACCAAGTCCTTCGCTGCCGGCGGCGCTCTGGTCAGACCCCTCACTTGCCTTGTTGCCCTGTAGTAGCATGACCACAGTAAGATCTGTCTATTATGGTGCTCACTGTAAATAGAAGTTCAAAGCGACACAGTGCTTTTGGTGGGTGGTTTGCTGAACAAGCGCCTGTGGAAGGGCAAAAGCAAACTATGGCAAAAAGACGGCACCATGGAGCAGCATGGCTTCATGGTTGAGCTCTGCATCGGACTTACTGGCTGCCTGCAATCCTTGATCGCCTGCGTGTAACAGTCTTGCGGTTGAGTCTGTGCATGGCAGCCGTTTGCAAATGGATGGACATCATCTATTCCCTACGAACCTCACACCATGTGCTTCTGCAGTCAGATGGCCAGCCAGGGTCACCATTCTGTGCAAGCACCAGTTCATGGCTGATTATATGGTACATGCGGTTGTGAAGTGTTGTTTTTGTCTGTTTGTCAGTCAGGGGCCACTCACACAGCCGTAGGAACCTCAGTGATGGGCTCTCAGCTTGCCATGCTCGCAGTGGTGACTAAGCCTGACTGATTGCACTGCAGCTGCAACGGCTGAAGTCAGTCAGAGGGGGACCATCATCGCCGCAGCTTGCTGCTCAGAAGTCCTTTGCCTCGCACTCCTCACTGACAGACACCGATGATGAAGAGGAGCACCATCACGTGACCCAACGTTCTCATAGCATCTCAAATGCTGCGGTAGGCATTGCCGCATTTGTGAGGTCATGCTGACATATGTGTCGAATGTGATTATGCAGTTTTGCCTGCTCTGCGATCATTCTTGTGCTTGCATCCTATGTGTGTGGTGATGACTCAGCAGTTGTGCATGGCCACTGAGATGCCACCACTTCCGCCAGTGGAAGATAGAAGGCCTTCTTCTTAGCTTGTTTCTTGTGTGTGGTCAACATGAAACATCTCAATTTATCCATCATTCTTCCTCCATGTGCTCCACACAATGTCCCAAACCTGAAAGTCTGCCTCCATTGCCATCCCACCTGTATCTGGAAAACCTTCAGCCCCAGTGTCAATGCCTATGCACCTTGTCTGTCAGCATCACCTGCATCCCCTAGGACTGTGCATCCTTCTTCTTTCAGTGTCAGATTTGCATTTGCAGCATTGACCATAGACCAGCATGGATCCAGTCTGGCCAACTTGATAATGCACCTCATCACTGCTGAAAATCTTGTCAACCCTTTGTGATGTGTTTTCTTGATCTGTTTGAAATGATGTCGTATGCCAGGAAAACGCAATGATGTGATGTTTTGTGCCAGGAATATGGAAAGATGTTTTGTGCTAGGGAAAGTGAAAAACTGTTTTGTGCCAGGAAAACAAAATGATGTTGTGTTCAGGCCATGGGGGCGGCGCCTATCAAGCAGCTGTCCAAGACCAAGTCTGTCAACCCTCACAAGACTCTCAGCAAGCAGCACTTCCAGGTTGGTACAGCCCATTTGCACGCTACCATGTGTTGACATATTCTTCGCTTGGCTGGTATTGAAACATGCAGCTCTGCGACAATGGCATGCTGGTGTCTGTTGGGTCAGCTTGTTCTTTGTCAGCTTGACAGGCTACTGTCAGAACACCTGAACAGTATTACAAGTATTCTGTTTGTGCCCTGAGGCTTGCCTGTGTTCACAGCATTGGGGGAAAACTTAAAAAAGATGTCAAAGGACAATGTTAAATGCAAACTCTGCTGTGGTCATGCGTGCCATGCTGTCAGCCACACTTCAGCTTCAGTACTCAAACAAAAATGCTTTGCTGTGGAACATGCATCCGCCTGTTGATGTAAACTCTGCTGCGCACATGTCACACACACAGCTTGAAATCTTGCTCATTGCAGGGGTCCCACCTAGGCTTTCAGGCATCTGGTTTGGGGTCTAAAGTGATCTCAGGTCTGGGTCCTGGACTCGCCCCAAGGATGGGGTCTGGGCAGGGTTACCCCAACTTTAGGGGCTCTGGCTTGGGGTCAAAGCAGGAATCTGGGTTGACGGCGGGATCTGGACGATCTGGACATCGCTTTGGCCTAGGATCCGGCCGTGGGCTAGGGTCTGGACATGGACTAGGGTCTGGCCGTGGGATGCTGTCAAATCTTGGCGGGGGTATGCAGGTGAGGAGGACCCCCACCCATTGCTTTGCTGAACCACCAAGTACGACCCTCGGACCTCAACAGCATCACAGCTCCAGCATTTGTGCGTTTCAGCCCTTCACATGAGCACTCCTGAGAGGGCCATGAGAGGCAACTAGCGCAGCACTTGCTGGGTACCATTGGCATGTAGATCAGTGCACGGCAGCGTTTGCCAGTGAAAAGCAATCCTTTGAGTGACTTCACAGCCTGGTCTCATGTCATGACCGGCTGGTCTGCACCAACAACAGCGTCTTGTACGGCAGCCACGTCTTTTGATGACACACAGCAAGGTGCGTACTCAGAGGAGCATGACTGTGAGAGTGTGTGTAGCATCTCCTACCACCACCCCCTGCAGCCCATCATGAGCAAGTCATTGCTCTGGCCAAGCTTTAAGTCAGCTCCCTCTGATCTGCCTGTCACCAGCAACACCAATCAACCGTTCCAGATGCTGTGTCTTCAGAACCTGCTGTCGATCCAACAAAGCAGCAACGAACGAAGAGGAGCGTCGCGCTGAGCATGTGCAGCAGTCGGCACTGTTGTACCTTTGAACACATGCTGGCTGTGACTGCAGACACTGCAGTCCAAGACTCTTACCCTGTGGTGTCATGTACAAATGTAGCTACTAAGCCAAAGCAGCTGTGGTTGACAATGCAACTGCTGCACATGCATGCATGGCCTGCAGAAGCTGCTGATGACTTGTCAAGACAGCAACCACTGTTGGAGCTGTCGCCTAATGGGGTCATGCAGCATCTACAAATTGTGCACTCCACCCTATAGCTGCAAGCAGTGCTCACAATGCAAACAGTCAGCAATAACAGCAAGCTCGGAATCCCAGGCAATTGCTGGCAGTGTCAGTGACTTTACAAACATCATGCTTCTGAAATGGGCATGTTTACAGGGAGTGTTCTTGCTGCCAAGCAACAGCAAAATCAGCCAAGCAACAGCAAAATTAGCCAAGCAACAGCCAAATTAGCAGGCTGGCTGAGGGCCCGGTCGTCGGCTGGCAGCTGTATTCATGACACTTGTGGTCTGTCTATGCTGTGTCTGCAAAGAGTGCCATTGATGCAAAGAGACAGCAAGAACAGCAGGCTGGACCTCAGTCGTGTGCTGGCATCTTTGTCAGTGACAGCTTCACGTGAACATCCTTCTGACATGGGTATGTTGTGTCTGCAGAGGGTGCTGTTGATGCAGAGATCCAGCAAGAACAGCAGGCTGGGGCCTCAATCATTTGCTGGCAGCTTTGTGAGCGACAGAAGTGAGGGCCAGAAGAGCTTGGCCAGTATTGCCAGCATGATGTCGGAGAAGGTGCTGCACCAAACTTCTGCATGATGTCAGCTGCATCACAGTGCTACGCAGCTTGTGGTTGTCATGCTGAGCATGATATCAGACAAGGTGCTGCATCACATTGTTGCATGCCTCTTGTCAGCATGATGTCAGAGCTTTTTTGTCAGCATCATCAGCATGTTGTCAAGGCAGATGCTGCACCACATTGCTGCATCCCTCCTATGAGCATCCTCAGCATGCCATCAAGGAAGATGCTGCACCACAGTGCTGCAGACCTTGGGGTCCTCATCCCTGACATGACATCAGAGCAGATGCTGCACTACACTGCTTCACGCCTTATGCACATCATTGTCCGCATGATGTCAGAGCAGATGCTGCAGTACAGCCTTGCATGCTTTGCTGCATTACAAACTATCTTCACCTTTGGGCATCATTACATCATTGTCGTCATCATCACCATTGTCATTGTAGTCATTGTCTTCATCCTCATCCCGGTGTTCATATGCAGTATGTAGATCAGCTGAGCAGGTGCTGCCCGAGCATGCCTTGCTGATTGCACAGCTCACTGTGCTGTATTGCTGCACGCCTGCATAATGGTTGTTCAGTGTATATGAGGTTCAGCATCAGATGGCTAAATACAGGCTGGCCCATCATACATGCACAACATGCAAACCCACAACACGCTTCATGGCGAAACAGCGCTCCTCAAATGTCATCTCATCATGCCTCATGATATTGCCTGAATGACTTTCCGCCAGCATGTTGCAGCATTCAATTTGCAACAAAAAGCCTCTGCTATTGTCAGTAGCCTGGCATGCACATCATGCCCTGAGCCATGGTTGTGTGTACAGGGGCCCCGCAAAGGGTCAGGGAAGAAGAGGATGCAGGAAGCCAACTCAGACACCAAGTTTCAGAAGGGGCAGCAGGACGCCGACTTCTTCAAAAAGCTGCACAAGGTGATTTGTGTCCCAGACCTGTGTTGTAAGACACAGGGTCCAGCCACGCTGCATGCTGATTGCATGTGATGAGCACTTCTGTCTCCTCCTCCCCGGACAGGCTGATCAAACTGACACTCAAGCTCTGCTCCTGCAAGACAGGTCAGCATGGTACATGTCATTGTGGCCGTCGTGCGTGGAACGTAAGTAATGTGTGAATGGCTGGCTGGAGCCCAGATGCTGTCCTGTTCAAGCATGTCTTGTAAAAAAGATTCAAAAAAGGGTTTCGGGTTTTACAAGTTGATAAACTTCTTCATTATGGCTGTGGCTTGATGTCAGGTGGAGAAGCACATCCGCAAGAACAAGCTGAAGCTGACCTTCACTGACCAGCTGGGCAAGGCCGTGAGTGTGAGCCAGGACGAGGACTCTGAGATCTCCAGCAAGAAGGAGGCCAAGAAGCTGGCCTTCTACCTCTTCTGGAACATGCGTGCCACCCTGTCGAGGTCAGTCCTCTTTTTCCTCCTTGCCATGCAGGCTTGGTGCAGGCTCTGACTGCCCCTCTTCTTTGCTTTTGCCTGCCAGCAGGCTCGTTATCCTCCTCTGCTTCAGTCTCCCTGGCATGCGACTGCTGCTCTTCTTCTATGCAATGGCTCATACCAGTGACACAAGCCCTGGCGTGGTTTAAAGAAGAAGAGGAAAGCAATATTCAAGTTTGTTCACATGACCAGGCTTGAGGGGTGTGCAGGAACCATGTGCTGCTGGAGGATGTGGAGTACTTTCTGGAGAAGACAAAGGCCAAGGAGTGCTTTGACATGCTGGACCTGGACAGGGATGGCAAGATCAGCCTCCAGGTAATCCTTGCTGCATGCTGCGCTACTACCTGTGCTGTTCTTGTCTGCCTCCACTCTCAACCTGCTTGTCTTCTTCGTAAGTTGAACGGGACGGCCTCCACTCTCAACCTACTTGTCTTCTTCATAAGTTGGACTGGGACGGCAGAATCAGTCTTGAGGTGCTTCTTGCTGCATGCTGCTTTACTTTCGATTCCAGTTGTCAACCTGTTTGTCTTCATCATGTGTTAAATTTTGACCGGGATGGAAAGATCAGCCTGCAGGTATGGGCAACTGCACTTGCCACACAGCTTCCTACTGACGTCTGCAGAAGTGCCATTTCACCTGAGCGCTGCATGCAAGCCACATATGGAGTACATTGCATGTTTAGGTCCACCTGTCACAATGGATTGCGTCATATACACACCGCCAGCTACAGCATTTACACCAGTCATTCAAGTACATTACACCATTGTCAGCGTCATTTCCTCAGCCTGTGTTCAGTTGAGGAAATGATTGCCACTGCTGTGCACTGCCGCTGGAGCATCTGAAAATGCCGGTGTGCCAGCGCTTTCAACCTTTGCATACTGTCAGTCACAGCACCCCCAGCAGTCTTTTGCCTCATCTCAGCGCTTACACTCAAGGATTTTGGGGCGAGAGAAGTTCTAGGTCATGAACCCATAAGCAAGACCAAGTCAGACAGGGTTAGGGTTTCAGGGTTTACAGTAAGAAAGCCAAGGTTTAGGGGTCCGGTGCATTAGCTCCTTGTAAAGTGGCTGCTTCACTGTATGAAACTGGTGCATACAGGACATGAGGGATGCCGTGGTTTCAGTGTATGAGAACCGCAAGAATCTGGCTCTGACTCTGAAGGACACTCGCACCGTGGTGGGCAAGCTGGAGAACATCCTAGGTGTGGGCATCCACGGCGTGTGCTTCCTCTTCTACCTCTCCATCTTCAACGTAGGCTCCTGCCCCTCATGATCCTCCTCGTCTTCTTCTTCTTCTTGCTCCTCTTGCAATTATGGTGTACGAGCCAGGGCCTTAATGCCTGCATTGCTGTCTATGCACATGCTCTGTCTAGTGTACAAGACATGGTTGCCAATCTTCATGCTGGTGCTGGCTGTCTCTTTTGGTTTTAGCTTCTCATTCAGCAGACACCCAGTCTATATCCACAGCATAGGTGGACCTGTATAAGACATGGTTGACTTGCTGTATGCTGGTGCTGGCTGACTTGTTCAGCTTCAAGCACCGCGCTGAGCAGACACTCAATGCTTGTCCACTATACAGGTGGGCTTGTACAAGACATTGCTGTTTAATCATAAGCTGTGTCTACTGCATAGGTGGACTTGTACAAGCATGGTTGACGTGCTCCACACTGGTGCTGGCCTGCTCCTTCAGCTTCAACATGACACTGAGCAGACACTCAATGCTTGTCTACCATACAGGTGGACCTGTACAAGATGTGGTTGACATGCTCCACACTGGTGCTGGCCTGCTCCTTCAGCTTCAACATGACACTGAGCAGACACTCAATGCTTGTCTACCATACAGGTGGACCTGTACAAGACGTGGTTGACGTGCTCCACACTGGTGCTGGCCTTCTCCTTCAGCTTCAGCAACACTCTGAAGAACCTGCTGGAAGCCATCATCTACCTCTTTGTGGTGCACCCCTTTGACGTGGGAGATGGCATCCTGGTTGGCACCTCCGGCACTGACTACTTCAAGGTGTGGTGTCATTCGCATCTGCAGACTGTAGCTTGACAACACCCTTGTAGGTTGCCTTTTGTGGCTTGCGATGGCATGATGGCTGCCTCCACGGGCGCTGACTACTTCAAGGTGTGATGTCATTCATATCAGCAAACTGTAGCTTGAACAAACCCTGGACCAATCAAAATGTACCTCACAGGATGTTTGAAATGGCGTCCAGGTGTGGCACTACCAATACTGACTAATTCAATGTGTGATGCCGCTCACCGCCAGCTTGACAACACCCTAGATCAGTCATGACTCACCTTGAGAATTTCTAAAGTGGCACGACAATTGCCAGATGCAAACCTGACAAAAATATCGAACCCCTAGAGAGATGTAGAACCCAGCCCCCTTTGCAAGTGCATGTAGAGATGTACAGTTTAGGGTTCAGCGTACAGTATCATGTCGAGTGGCTATCATGATCTGGCACACAGCATCGCTGATGGCATTTTGCTTCTGTTGCATTGGTGTCAAGGTGCATGAAGAGATAGACACTGCAGTGGGAATCAAAACCTGCACAAGCATGTATGCATGCATGAACACAGGCGCATGCAAGGCAGCATGATGATGGTGCTGCTGAAGAATTGCCTTCACAAGCTGCCAGCACTGACGGTCTGTGTCTAAGTGCATCAAGATTTTCAGAAGTGTCTCCCAAAATTGCTTCCTGCAACTAACCATGCAGCCTGTACCACCAGCAGCTGCTGCTGCAGCCGCACGGTCATGATGAGTCATACGGTCATGATGAGTCATATGGTCATGATGAGTCATGCATGGTGCAGGTGGAGGAGATAGCCCTGCTGAACACCACGCTGATCAAGTGGGACGGCAGCCGAGTGCTGTACCCCAACTACAAGATGAACACTGACATGATCACCAACATCACCCGCTCCAACAACAAGGGTGAAGTCTTCTCTGTGAATGTGGACTTCAGCACATCTCTGGAGGTCTTTGCACAGATTGAGGCGCTGATCAAGGTCCACTCGGAAGCCAGCCCAGACATCAACGCCATTGCTGTGTCTCCTGGAAATGGCGGGAACCCGCTCAAGTTCACCATGAACATTTGGTGGGAGTACACATTCAACAGTAAGTTTCCCGGCTGTGTGTCGGTCATGATAGCCTATACCCTTTGTCGCATGCTCTGCTTGCGCACCTGCGTGGTGTGGGTGAAAAGGTCCTGTCTGCATATTCACACTCTGCCTGCCTCTGTTTGTGTGAGTGTGTGGGTGTGTACGATTGCATGTGTGTGTGTGTGTGTGTGTGTGTGTGTGTGTGTGTATCTGATTATCTGGTGTACATAATGCTCGACTGCATGTTACTTGCCATGCAGCACAACTGCCGCTGTGCCTTGGGCATCAATGCAACGCAGCTACAAATAAAGCTACGCTTGCTTCCTAGTAGTACCACTTGTGTGTGTGCTGCAGCGGCGGATAGGGGCCGTTATGGTGGAGCACGCAACAAGATACTGCACGTCATCAATGCTGCTCTGGCCAAGGCCAATGTGAAGTACACTCTGCCTGCCTTCCCTAGTCAGCCCATGGACCGGCGTATGCTGCAACTCCTGGGAAACCTGCCTCCTGAGGCAATCCCTGATGTACAACCCATACCTACAAGCTAGGTCTTGGAACTGGGGGAGGTTGTAAAGGATGGCAAGGCTGATAGTGGGAACGCTTGGCGACAGATGACGTCACCTGTTGTCATGCTGCTGATAGGATGTATCACGAAGGGTGGTTGTTGGAAAGGTTGAACACAGAAGAGGGTGTTTTCAAGTGACAAATTGTATTGTTAGCGTTCTTGTCAAATGCTGTGTCAGCATGATCAGTGTGCATACAGCATGCTGAATGACTGCTGCATGCACGCTTGTTGTTCAGATGTGTCAGACTTATAGATACAGTACGGATCCCTGCTGCTTTCTGACTCAGCATACAGTAACCCTCACAAGGGCAAGTCAGCTTGCTTGGTATGGTAGTCAGGGTACCGGTAGATTATCACATAATTGATAGTCAGTTCAGGGTCAGGATGGAAGATGATGCGCTGCAGGCAAGAACGTGTTGGTGGAGTGCGTCATACTTGTGGCCCTTTCATGTGTCACATTTTATAATGTTGTTGATGCTTGCTCATGATTTGTAATTCTGATCCCAGCATACATACAACTTCATGTCATCTGCAGGGGAAGTCAACTGAGTCATACAGCAGTAGTAGTCCACAAGCAAGACTGCACAGCTGAAACTTGCTGCATTTATGCATGGCAGGAACCAGCTGCAATGTACAGTATATGCAGTGTCTACGCAACTCACTTTCCACAGTTTACAGTGCTGTGAGTTGACAACAGGTTGCTTTCATGCTATACAGCCATGGCAAAATGCAGGGATCAGGGTCTGGCATAGAATGTTTTACATACACATACCACCTCTTCACAAAACGACGCACTTGCAGCGTCGACTATGCCTATACTGCTGACATGATGGCTAAAGACAGGCAAAGCGCCAAGCACATTCAGTTCAGGATATATGCATCACAGCAATCAAGAAACTCTAGCATTCAATGTACGCCAAAATCATCTTGTCACATTCAATCTCACAGGCTGAAGGCCACCAGACAAGTGGCTCCCATCAAGGCTGAGATGCTCATGGCAGCAAAGGTGGTGGCGCCACTGGTGGGGGCAGGTGTTGGTGTTGGTGATGAGTCAGACTCCACCTCTGCACGCCAAAGCACAGAGCTCAGCCTCTGACATGCCAGCCACAACCATAATCCACATTGCAACATCTTCAGCTTGCTACTGACAGAAGCGATAGCTTTTTATAATTGGACAAGTTCCAGAAGAAGGCTAGGGTAGCATTAGGCTAGGAGACCCGGATTTGGTATCAGAATTTGCCATGACATGCTGCGTATTGTCATTCATTCTTGCAATGCTGAGTAAGGGTTTGTGACCTCACCAGCAGGGTTTGTTGAGTTGGAGCTGGTCACATCACTGGTGGTGATGTTGCCATATGTGGCTGAGGGAAATATGGAAGAAGGGGAGATAGCCATGGCTTGTGCATTGGAGTTGGCAGCTGATGAGTCACCGTCCAGGAATGTGGTAGTTTCGTTGACTACCACTGAACCAGACATGATGTTGTTGATTGTGACTGAGACATTGTTGCCGGGGTAGGCGGCCTCAATTGCACTGATAAACTGCAAGCATCGACCAAGCACTGATCAGTGGCCCATTTGAGATGTCAGTGTTGTGATGTTGACAGTGATGGCTCCTCAGAGCTGATCCCACCCAGTCCAAACCGGCATCAAATTGGCAATTACTCTGTATGTACTGACTAAGACTTGAACTGACGGATGGACTCAAACACCACAGGACCAACAACAGAACAGCACCCTCATATATGTAACAGCTATATACTTATTGCTTATGCATCACACATCATCAGGCAGCATAGCAGTGTGTTGTGCCTTTGGGCCATGAATGACGCATCAAGGTCACATCAAGCAAGCAGGAAGCATAGAAATGTATGCTGCAGACATGAGTTTACCTGTGCTTGAGCAGCTGTGTCAAATGACTGCAGAGTAAAGGAAGGGAGCATGACTGAAGCCGACACTGATGGTACAGTTGCTGCACTACTGATCTTGACTGCAGGCGCAGGTCCAGGTGCCAGGCCAGATGAAAACAGAACGCCCTGCAAGAGTTTCATTGCCCTAGGTCAGTACGTAATACATGCAGTGATGCTGACTTTAATCCCATTTGTGACGTGACACAGTGCAGGCTGGACATTTTCTGGGTCAGCAAGCCATACATAAACGATGCTGCTTCAATGCAGGACGTGATGGGGGTCTAAGTGCACGTCAACTGCAAGTCTTGCTGGTAGCTTACTGGGGCAGGCGTGCTCAAAGGGGCTGTAGAGGGTGCAGCAGACCCTGGAGGGGCATTGAATCCAGATGTGGGGGACTTGGAAGCGGCTCCGGAGGGTGCACTTGCTGATGATGTTGATGGCCAGTACTGGATGGGAGGAGGTGGGGGCGGGGGAGATGGGAAGGTTTCTGGAGATGGAGGAGGTGGTGGTGGGGGGGGAGGTGGGGGTCCGGGAGCTCCTGGAGGGGTCTGGCTGCCTCTTGGTGATGGACTGGACTCGGCTGGAGCAGGCGCAAGGAATTGCTTGAGGTCTCGTCTGTTCCCTGCGTGCGTGGAAGAACGAATGTTGAAGTGAGATGCGGCGCGGTGGGGCAGCTGAGCCGAGTGCTGGATCGGGCAGGCAGAGCAGTGCTGCCGAAGGACTTTGGAGATTGCATTGACGCCGTCGTTGCGTTACCTTGTACGGTCGCCAATGAGAGAACGCAAACCTGCAACAGATCATGGCCTGTCAGCTTCAGCTTGTGATCACTTGTGCATGCAGACAGACAACAACTGCGCCGATGTCACACTATGCTTCAGCAGGTCAGCTGCGCTTGCTACCATGTCCAGAGCCAACACTTGCTGATGTGAAGCGGGCTTACCAGCAACAAGCACCAGCAACTCAGGCCAGTCCTCATCTTACTGCAGTACCCTGGCTAGCGCCGACTTGTGTCTGCTGAACTATTCAACAGTTCTATGTTGCAGGGCTGCAGCACTACGACACGTCCTGGTCAACTTGACGAGCAAGCAGACACAGTGTCGCAAATGAATGGGAGTGGAGGCGTGCAAGGCGAGTGCTGCGTTTACTGTGGCGCAGACTGCAATGCTGTCTCGCTTTTGAACCCGGCATCAAGGAATCTGGCTGGGAAGGATGACTCATTGCCATATCACAGCTGATTCGAATTGGTCGGCAGCGAAAAATGGAGGAGTTGAGGGGTTCCTGGCACAGCCGCTTGGTGAACAAGCTGACTGCATCATGTGCCGGCATACGATACACCTTGCGCCGCGCTTGTCTGACCGTACAAACACTCGGGGTACTAAAGCGTACTCCAACATAGCCAAAGTCACTGTGATGCGATATTGCACTTTGGCGCAGTGCCTTGGACCTTGCAGACTAGCATCGCATTGCAGATTGTCTTTGTGCGTTGAGTGAATGACGTGTTTAGCGTCTTCGGTGCTTGGAAAAAGACACTGAAAGATCTTGTCTGACTTCACCACGTGTGATGGTTGTCATCAATAACCCAGTCAGACACGCGAAGCCCTGACACTCTGACTTTGTTCTGCTGCTCGTCTCCTTGACTCTCATCCGCCGGTAGATACCTACAACACTCGATGAAGATGTGGTTGCCCTCAGCAAACCCTAGAAGTCACTCGACTTCTTTCTGAAATTGCTTGCCTTGCCTATCAAGTAATTAGTGCGTTGTACATCTTGTAAATATATATTTGCATGGCTTCAAGCGATTTGAAACCAGACTTAGCTGTAAGAATGGTGGTGACCCATAACGGAATGTGAACACATACTTTATTGAGTGCACAGAATGCTGCTACAAATGATCATCAGCAATTGCAGCAGCCTATCAGCCAAACGTGCATGTATGGAAGCAAATGGTTTGATGGCCTTTTGTGGCGGATACCGCCTGCATGCTGGTGTCCTACACGCAGTCCTGCATGTGCTAGGCGCCAATCAAATTCGTACAAAACATCAGAAGAATCAACACAGAACATGACATGGCTGAGTTCAGAGTCTACTAGTGCACTAAACATGTACGTACGTAAATACACTTTATCAAGCGCAAACGTAGAAAGGGTAGAGTATGGCTTGAATGCATTCACACTGGCTTCCAAAACAATGTGTACAGCCACAACAAACACATACCACAAAAACTGCTTGCCCAAATTGAGACGCACTCATACCTTCCTCAGAAAAACTACAAGCATGCCAAAACAGTACCACTGGCATGATTACATCAAGGTTGACCGTAACTTGAAGCAGCAACGGCAAAAGGCTACCTTCCTTGTCATCACTGTCTCATCAAGGTTCTATCGCTGGTGATGGCAAATCTGTCTCTAACAGTGGAAGGCTGACAGCTGGACTTGCAGCAATTCCTGACCTAGTAAAATTGTCAAGATCACTGCTTCGCCGTCTGTCATGTGTTCGAGGTTTGAAAGACTTGGGTCGTGGGAAGTTCACTTTGGGAACCACCACATCGTTGGCAGCGCCCGTACCTGTTGAGTCTGAGGTGCTCAAGGATGCATTGCGCATACTGAAGCTGACTTGCTGCATTCTCTCCCTTGCCACAGCAGCCAAAGTGACAGGACCTGCCGCCATGTCATGCGTGCGCTGACATTCCTCGAGCTGAGCATACACACACATAGTAACGAAATCAAGTACTTGAGGGTTAATCATTGATGTCAAGACCAGCAACACAGCTACATGTTGTGCTACTGTGACTCAGAAGCAACTTTTATCATCTGCTGCTCTAAGGCCACTGCAATGGCGTGTAGGGGACAAATGACTAATGATGGACTGACACAATTAAACATACAAACAATGCTGAGGTAAGAAGGTAGATACAAGCAAAATATGGCAAGTACAGGATGTTAGCTTGATGCTGCCAGGCACCAAACCAGAGAGCAACATTAGCTTCACTTAGAGACCGCATCAACTCCATTGGTGCAGCACCCCCGGCGTCAGGGGCAAGCGCCCTCCCACCAAGGTCAACGGTGCCGCACCAGTGGAGTTGATGAGCCTCACTCAGAGAGCTAAATTAGCACTCCGGTCTGGTGCCTTGCAGCATCAAGCCATTATCCTGTAACTTGCTGTATCTTGCTTGTAGCTACCGTCTGCCTATGCTTGTAGCTAAAGTGCCAAAGTCATGCTGCACTACAGCTGGCCTATGCTCACTACCACACACATTGACATTCAAATGCTGGATGGTGACAAGTTTCACCTCTGCAATCAATGCTTCTGCTTCTTGGCTCTTCTGCAGCTGCTTGACGACGCCTGCAATGCTCCTAGCAGAACTGCCCCGTTTTGCAGCCCCGGCTGGCTCAGCAAAGGCATCATCACTGCTGGTGTCCATAGCTTGCAATGCGTAATCAACCAGGCGATCTTGCAACTCACGCTTCTCCTTCAGTATGCTAGCAAACCTGCAACAGCACGTGAAAGTTTTTGGCCTACAGCCATCCGCTTGTGCAGAGCATGTATGTGATGTCTGTAGGGCAGTGTGGAACTGTGATGAGCTCTGCATGACCAACTGCTCTTGCAGCATGACGCAGGGAAGCATCAGGTTGGTGATGGCCATGAGGACCTTTTACTAAAGAAACCTATGTAATTGCATGTTTGCAGCAGAGTGTGACTGCAGCAGCAACAGAGTAACATGCCAGGAAGTTGTGCCATGTGCAAACGTCACCACCCCAAACACGCTCAACAGGCTGACAGCCCTGCCCTTTGCTTTGATCTCACAGCAAATACATGCAGCATTACACGGGAAGCACATGCAATGCTGCTTATGGCAGTGCCTTATCAACGAAGTGCAGTCTGACAAAGTTATGCGCTGTCCATGCCAAGGAGCAGGCACTTGCATTGTGAACCACCTCCCAAAGATGGGGCACACATATTGCATGAGCAAAGCACATCGAAAAACTGGACTCCTGCAACTTTGAAAGTATGCATGATTCAGAAGCAAGGGGCAAGTGCAGCGTGGTCACAGAAGCCGACCTCTCACGGGCAAGCTTGCTTTCTCGGATCAAGCGGCTGTTCTCATCAGTCAAGCCTTTCACACTGCATACACAGAACAAGTCACCAGGCTGCAGCAGAAGCTCTGTACTGCTGAAGATCTGTGCTGACAGTGTTTTGGTAAGGAACATAGACCAGGATAGGAGCCCGATGCAGCCTTGGGGCACAGCGCAATGTGACAACATGAAACAAGGTACAAGATACTTTTAAAAAGCTCAGCTGAGATGTTCAGGTCCTGTGCATGTGGGGACGATTGACTCACAAGTACGAGGCATTGCATAACGTTGGGCTTGCTAGGTGTGAAGGTCCAACAACAAACAGTATGCCGTTTGAAGCGCCTTCTGAATGAGCCAAAGGCACTGCTTTCTGCTGTTTGACATCAGTAACACCCATGTACAAGTACTGACAGCGCTGTGTGTTTGTCAAGGATGAAGAATGACGACCACAGGCCACAAGCAGAGACTAACCTGCTTTTCAGATCCGCCATTTCCTCCTTCAAGGTCACATTCTGGTCGCCCAGCTGCGAGAGCTGCTTCTCTTGAGCCTGCAAACCAGACAATTGTAGAGTTGGAGCCACCACAAGCATCGGAAACTGTGTCACTTAGGAAATATGGCATGAGAGGTCACAAAACCTTATCAGGTCGGTAGTCCCTTGAGCTCAATGTATCTCCTGTATCACATGAAGCTAGTGCAGCATACAGGCCGACAGGAAGAGACCACTGCAAGATGACCACTGTTAGCTTAGGCCAGAGTCTGCCTGAAGCTGTGCAATTTGGGACAGGCAGTGGGATCAGGATAAGGGGGAAGAAGACCGGACCCTGATGGTTTTTGCAGTCTTGCTGGCTCGCTGCTCAGACTGCTTCAGCTTCTGCTCAGCCTCGCTGAGCTTCTCATCAGCTTCAACAAGCCCAACCTCAGCATCAAACAGCTTCCCCTCTATGATCTTGCTGCCTTCCTGAGCCTCTTGAAGATCAGCTTCGAGCTGCTGCCTCTGCTCTAGCAACGCTTTGAGCTCGGCTGCATGCTTGCTGGCTGCATCCTTGCTGACATTCTGAGCTTCCCTCAAGTCAACTTCAAGCTTTTCAGCTTGCTGGGTCAGCTGATCTACCAGAATGGTGTGCTTGCTGTTGAGCTCAGCTATGTGATGCTCCTTGCCTGACGTCAGCATGCTGAGCTCATTCTGGTGTCCATGCTTCAGCGCTTCTTCACCAGCCTCAAGCTCTTGTACACGCTCCTTCAGCTGATCTGTCAAGGCGTCATGCTGAGCCTTGAGGTCAAGCATTTGCTGACTCTCCTGTGACTTGAGGGCACTCAACTTCTCTTTATACTCTTGCTCCAGCTCTGCCTCACGAGTTCCAGGCTGCACTGAGTGTTGAGCTGTGAGCTGAGAGACAGTTTCTTGCAAGCCATGCACCTTCTGCTGCAACTCAGCATTCTCGCGCTCAGCGCTGGATCCTGAGCTTGGGTACACCTGCTGAGATAGCTGCTCAAGCTGAGCTTTCAGTCCTGCATTCAAACACACACCTCTGTTGCGTATTTTACAGCATCTTGCCTCAGTGCATCTGTGTTGCGCTTCCTTAGATGAGTACGCAGGCAGCCTTCAAACAGGAACACAAAAATTCATTCCTCATTCACAATCATGGCTGACAGTTTGAGGTGATAAGGCACACAAGGCTGACAAATCCAGAGGGGTGCTGCTTGCCTGCATTCTGTATTGTGAGCTGATGCATCTGAGCAGTGTTGTCAGCTGCCTGGTAACCTCCGGGATATCCCTGCAGCATGTCAACATGTACACATTACATAGTCTCATGTTATACCTTTGCTGATTTGTATATGGAGGTACACCCTCAATGCACTTCTTTTGCCAATTTGTGTGGTCAGATGATATCCCAATGGCTTCTTGGGACTGGACTCAAGATGTGCATTTATGTCCCTATGTCAATCTGAATCAGCCTGTGCCAATGTTTGCACCAACTTGCCTGAGTCACTATTTTGAGATGCGTAGCGTGAGTCTGGTGCCTGTGTGCCACACTGCTCAATGCTGAGCTTTGGCAGCTGAACATGATGCTGAAGACAGCTCAGCTTACCTGCAGCATGTGCAGCGTCTGATTGAGCTGCTCTTCCAGGTCATGATTGTGAGCCTGAACTTGGCGTCGATGATTGTCAGTGGCATCCACTTCATGCTGCAGCTCAGCAATGCGTAGCTTCTTCTTCGCCAGCTCTGCTCTGAGGTGGTTGACTTGATCAGGCGCTCCTGGGGGGTTTGCATATTGCATACTGGGCTGATTGTTGTGGTACTGCTGCCAGGCCAGAGACTGCTGGTCAGTGGAGTCTGCTTGGGAGCTGTTGTCTGGGCTGGTGTCATACGGGCTTGGGTGCAAAGCGAAAGATGCATCACTTGGTGATTGTTGTGCGGCAGGGTTTTGGCTGTGCGCTGAGCTGAAGTGTTGAAGAACTCTGAACGAGGGTGCATATGCTGTATGGCTGGAGTGCTCTGAGCCTGAAGCAGATGCTGCCTCTGCGAGAGGAACCTACAGCAAATGGGTAGGGTTTGATGCAATGCATGCTGACCTGATTATGCACTTAGGCGGGTATTGTCCTACCCAGTACTGCAAAGCAAGTCAATGTATGTTGTCTGGCCATGCTTGCAAGCATTGATTCAGGAAGGATCGATCGCTCCACAAACGCGCATGCCATAAATTTGCTTGTGAACAGCGCATATGTAAGATAGGAGAACCATGTATGGGTCTTGCACTGATTGCTATAGCAGCTCATGCTGAAAGAAGGTTTGACACACCTGTGGCTCATGTTGCTGCCAGATGTTGCCAGCGAGAGCAGGACTAATCTGAGGTGCAGTTGACACAACATATGCCCCCTGCAGCACAAGAGCTGTACATCATGTAATTCGATTTCACGTCAAAATCTACATGTGTGATGATCACATGCAAGAGGAAGCTGTGACTTGATCAGGCATTTTACCATAGCGTAAGGGTGTTCTGATTCTGCTCTGAGTGCTGAAGACCCAGTGTTGCCTGCAAGCATAACCAACTTGGCATCCAGCAGCAAGAATTGCAATTTGTGTCCAAATCGACGCTTCTCTGCAGCCAGTATGCCCAGAGACTGACGTGCAGCATAACAGGGAGTCCTGAAGTTGCACCGCTTCACTTACCACGGGTGCCTGACATAGCAGGAAAAGAACTTGTGTACATCACGCGCTGACGCTTCCAACCGGCCGAACACCACACTTCTGCAGATTTTGAATCGAGTAGCAATCACCGGTTTCAGGGCGCGGCTAGGACGACTGCGCTTTTGCCCGATCGTTGCACTCAGTTTGGGGTTCTGTTGTACTCACGTTAGAATCTGCTTCGTCACCTACTGGTTCAACAACATGATACACACGACCATTCGCGCGAATCTCGGTGACGCGCGCATGAATAGCTACCTTGTCCTGCCTCTACCTTTTGGGCTAGACGGGGAATAGCTACACAGCGGTGACACTGCACGGAGACGCGAAGCGTGCAGTGGAGCGGGCTACATGGGTGCAGGCAAAACGGTTGCCGCAACAACGCTTCTTCAAAAATCCGTGTCTGACCGCCCTTCTGTAAAGCCTTCCGTCAACAGCTTGGTTGGCGTCCCGTTGAGCAAATCTTTTGTAGTGACGACCACCTTAGAATTCAGTCTGTACACCGTCCACTTTCTGCCTTGGCAAAGTCGTGACAGCTTGTTCCGTCCCCCACTTTTTGCCAGCGGTCGTTGATTTGTCAGCAAGGGCTGCGCACAGTGTGGAATTACACGTCGTGAAAACGTTCACCGAAGCAAGCAAGAGTACGCAACACCATAATCCTGCTGCATTTACCCACAACTTACAGAATGAGAGCTGGAGTGGACACGTATGTATGCAGACAATTATCAGTCTAGATGGCTTCACAGCAACTGAAAAGTTTCCTCAGTAGTGTCAATTTTGGATACTTGGACTATGCAGATGCCATCTATGAAGGTGAATTCACTTGTCAGGCAGAGCTCGGAGCTGCTGACCATACAGACCTTCAGGCTTTGGGCATTCCCAAGGGTGCGGCTGAACTGATCATTGCAGCAGCTAGAGGCGCAGGTGACTCCTTCGTTGCCTTGCTCTTCCACTACCAGCCTTTAGTTGTATGCACTGCATGTCAACACTGTGATCTTGGCTTGTCGTGAGGCCATGACAGCAAACATTATGCTGTGAATGCTTCAAGCTTACACCGTCTTTGCATAAGGTCTGAAGCCAATGTAGTTTGGGAATGGCTCGCACAGCTTGTCTGCAATCCTGCATGGTATCTGAGCAGTCTCAATGCAGACTGTCAGCCTCTTGTGTGACTCTGAGGGGATCTCTGCTGACTGCTGTGCATACCCAGCTTGCCTGCATCTTGACCTTGCTTCTGAAAAAAGTCAATGCAGCTTCTCAGCCTTCTCTGTGGCTTGAGGGTTTGTGGTTGATCTCACAGCATATCTAGAAGGCATTGTCATGTAGTCGTAGAGCAGGATCAACACAGCCTCTAAGCTTTGTCTGTGGCTTGCGGCATACCCAGCTTGCCTGTATCTTCACAACAATATTGAAGATGTTCAATGCATGTTCTCAGCCTTTTTTGTGGCTTGAGGTGTAGCTAATGAATTGGTGCAATTATCTACCTCCCAGAGGCTTTTGACAATTTGGTGTGAGAGTGCACCAGCAGTAACCTCTTGAGGCACTGTCTTTTCCGCAATGGTTTTAGTTGACCAAGTCAAGTTAGTCTAGCCTGCCAATGGCATCAGACAACTGTGGACAGTCATCTGATTGATTTGCTTACACACTTGCATTTGCATGCAAAGCCTTTCATGGCTGGCAGCTTGCCTTGCCAATGCCCTGTTTGGCCCGTCAAGTAGCAATTGTAAGTGCAGTGGAGGCATGCATATCAGTACTGTCTGACTCTCCCTTTGCAAAATGACTGATCTGCAAGTACCATCAGTACAAGCATCCTCTGTTAGCATCCCATTTCACTTGTAGTTTTGCTTGGCTGGTGGGATGTAGCAATTGTTTGATGACAACCTGCTGGTAAGCCAAACTGGTATTCTGTCTGGTGTTATTGCCATTACATGCATGTGAACTCATCGACGAGCATGCCACTTACTGTGCAGCATGTAGGGTTTTGGCATGTAGGTTCTCCTGGACTGTATGTACATACATTCTCTAAGGGTGTATGCACCATAGTGTCTCTCGGGGTCTTACGTTCAAAAGCTTTTTGTAACATTTGAGGGCCACTACCAACATTGTGACTGAGCAGTTGCACATGGCACAGGAGTGGAGCAGCCAATGACAAAGGTCATTCAAGAACTTCGTGATGAGATGCGGCTGCTAAGGTCCGGTAGGTGCAACATGGGATACAGTTCTGTCATGCTCATATGCCTGCAATCCCATCAACTGTTTGACACTTCATTCCGCAACGTTTGATGCAGAATTTGCTGCATCAAATGCAGATGCGAAGAGTATTGCCTTCTCATCAGTTTCAGGGGCCACGGCAAATAAATTACTAGGAGACTTGTATCTGACAGAGATAGACGGCTTTGCGGAAGCTCCTTTTGAAACACCAGCAGGTCAGAGACCATATAGTGAGGAGAAAGGCACTCAGACTTTGCTTGCAACAACATTTGCATTGTATGCTATTGAGCACTGTCTGTGACATTGCAGGTGTGAGTGATATAGATCCATTTGACTTCTCTCAGTTTGTGGATGAGGACGCAGGAATGCCTAGCTTTGTTGAGTACCACCAGAAACAGCTGCAATCATGTGGCGTGCATATGGGCCGAAGTGGGTACCAAGTCCTTAATCTGCATGAAACCCCAATGTACCACATGCAGATAGGCAGCAAAAGGTATAGCGGTGGTGTGGATGGAGGCGTGGTACCCTATGCTGTACGAGCAGCATCAGCTGCAAAGCTACTACGGATAGGATTTGTGCATAAGCAGTCCACTGCAGATAAGGCTACCTTTCGGATGAACAACCCAGATATGTTGCAGGTGAGGAAATGAGCTCAGTTCTTAGCTGTGCTGGTGCCTAACAATGATGAGCTTATATTTGTGCATTGATATGCATCTTGACTCCCATGTGCAGGCTGAAGTGGCTACACCTAGGCAGTACTCATTCGAGGAAGGTCGAGGCCAGGTTGTATGCTGCCTGCTGGCTGCGCATGCAATGTGCCAGCTTCCACTAGATCTGGATCTGACAGATGGCAAGCAGCACCATTTGTTGCGGCTTAGGGGTGATATGCTGCTTGTATATGAAGGATGCACGCCTAAACAGGTGCGCCAGATTTATGTATCCTCCTTGACAAGCTCTCTGCAAACTATCAAGACCAAGCATCACTTGAGTTTCATTTCAGTGCACATATGCTTGGCGTTCAAGCAATATACTTGATGCGCAGCTAATCTTTATGCTATTGCTCACTGCTGTGCTATGTATAATTTGAAAACAGAATCAGACTGAGACCCGCAAATGGGGTATGGTGCATTGGACACTCAGAGTGGACTATCCATTCCCACACAAGAGTGGTGAGACCGTCTCTCCCTTGCAACCTTAGGATCCCTTGCAGCCTTAGGATCCCTTGCAACCTTAGGATGACAGTGCTGGGTCCAGGTCTAGCTTTATCCAACATATGTTAAAAATACGCTTTGTTGAACATGCATGTTGTGCTGCAGGCATACCATGAAATGGCAGACTTTCTTGATAAGCAAGGCACCATGCTCACAAGCAAGCATATCATAAGACTGACTGTGTACAGAGTGCCTAACACCATTCCTCTTGAGGTGACGAGCTGCCTGTTGCTGCAGGGTACTCAGTTGTGTAGCTTGGGTGGTTGTCATGGACAATTATCCCATGTTTACAGCCCTTTATATTCCCTACAGCACGCACTGCTTGTATCCAAGCCGTATGCCTCTGTTTATAGGCATACTTACTTCTGAAACTTCGCAATGCTGGCTTAACGTAATATACCCTTCACATGGGTATACCCTTCACATGCATTACCCTTCACATGCATTACTCTTCACATGCGCATGCACTACCTTGCACGTCACTCTGAGTTTCGGAGCTGGCTCCATTAAAACCACCATCGGAACCAAGAGCCTTTGTGCCGGTGCAGCTTCAAAGTGTATTTTATTAGATGGAAAGCATCAAGACAATTGTATCCAGATGTTACAGCAATTGACAGCAACTTCTGCGCAATCCGTATCCGCAGCGCCGCGTTCCGTACAAGCGGCGGTGCTACCTGATGACTAAAAACCTCAATGCGGCTACAATAGATTTCGTCCAATTTGCAAGGTGGCTGGTTAGGGATTTATGAGGGAATTTCGCATGCCAAATCACCCGATCACACGCTGCCCGCATGGGTAGAACAGCTGGAGGATTGGTTCAAAAAAAATACCTGCAATGCACAGTGGCTGTCATGGAAAGGACTGCCCTTGCAGCCTTTGCATGGGCTGACTCAGAGCCCGTGCAAGTCTTGTCAACACTGCTTGCATTCTATCCACTTGTCAGTCTGCAAACCCTAGTTACCTTACTTAGGTTTGCACCATAGCAGTGAAAATTGGGCTGCATCAACAGAAGACGCGGCAAGCTGTGCACCAGCCACTGGAAGCCTGCATTTGCCAAGCTCACTCAAGCGAAACTCGAGTCCTTTATCGCTAATATTGCAGTTGCCATGTGTGCAATCGCTCTGTGCAGCTAGCTTGTTAGGTCAAAGTGTTAGTCAACACTTCGTCCATGCGAGTATGGCAAGCGCAAAACAGAGCTCCCGTCGCAGCTGCTAAATTTGTTTCTGCCAGTGCCTTGACAGTGGCAACAATCAAGAAGCAGAATCACGCATAGATGGCAGCAAGGAATACAGGACCCGTAACTCAGCTTAGCTGTGCATAAAGAGCAGAGACTTTCACGTTCCTGGCCGGTTGTGACCAGTTGTGACCAGTCGTGGCCATTGGGCATGTCGGAGAGAGAAGTGATGCTATCGGGGCAACCATACAAGCCCTGGAGCAAAGAGTTGCAAGACGATCGGGACAAAGCTCGCACTCTGATCGAGCGCTACAACGCGAGCATGTCTAGCGACAAACAGCTCAGATCTGGCCTTATCGCTGCATTGTTTGGCAAAATTGACAAAGAGCACCCACCGCATCTCACGGCGCCCTTCTACTGCGATTATGTGAGCCTGCTCTTTGCAACTCAAAAAACTGTCACGCTGCAATACTGCTTTTTATCATGTATTCAACTCAGTGTAGCATCGTCAGGCTACCAGGCTTTCTGTGCGTAAGTAGTATGGTATGCAGGGTTACAACATTTCTGTCGGCAAGGACTTCTATTGGTGAGCTTTGAGCCTGTTCCAAGTTGAGCCACACCCACTGTCGTTAACTATCGTGAGCAACATCAATGACGCCTGACTATGGTGCTTGCTTGCAGCAACTTTCAGTGCGCACTGATAGACGGTAACAGAATTGACATAGGGGACCGTGTGCTGTTTGGTCCCAATGTGCACCTCTACTGCCCTAGCCATCCCTTAGATCCCAGGGAGAGGAATGGCCTTGAGGGACCTGAGATGACTAAACCTATCAAAATAGGCAATGACGTGTGGGTTGGCGGTGGCGCCATCATTCTCCCTGGTGTGACTGTAGGGGATGGTAGCACAGTTGGGGCAGGCAGTATTGTCACACGCGATGTTGAGCCGTACACCGTAGTGGCGGGCAACCCTGCTCGCATAATACGGCGACTGCCAAACACAGGCCCAGCACAGCCTTCAGCTGATTCATCTAAGGAGGGCACATCACCGCAATGACTAATGCACACCCTGTATGACCACCAATATCAATGTGAACAAGGTGACAATCTTGTGTGACAAGCACCAGTGCATTGAGCAGGATTGGGTGGCTCATGACATTCTGTTGTCACACATTGGTGTTGAAAATAGTCAGCTAATTTGACCTGCACTCGAGCAAGTAGTGTCAACAGGCATCGAATATGCTCACTATTTGCTGCATGCCTGCATGCGTATGCCTGAGATCTTCTTATGTCTGTCAGAATGTACAGTGCCGTTATGAGGCGGTCAATTTCAGATTCTTGTGGCACTTCTGTCAAGCTGTGAAGGAGTTGTGAAGCCAGCTTTCGAGATCGGTATGTTTCCTAAATTGTGGTTGCAGCTCGTTGGCTCATGGTTTTGCCTCAGCAATGATGTTGTGTGTCAAGCATGCATGTGCATATGCTGTTCGAGCAGATGTTGCTAATCTGTGCACACATATCTTAGCACATTTTGCCATGGTCTTTTGTTGAGACGATTGCATTAGAATGACAGTGTGTCAAGTATGCGATTATATACTATATTTTCCAGAATAAATGTATGCTATACACCAATAGTATCTAGGCGTGACCTCAGTGCAGCAAGCCAGGCACACACTCTGGGCAATTGAGGGCTGATGCTGACATGATATGCTTAACGCTGACCAATATATATACCTTGTATCTGTAGTACTTCTGGCCTTCGATGCACACAAACGCTAGCAAACACTAAAACCATGATGTTTGTTGATTTGGTGCAAGCTTGAAACTTGAGTCTCATGTGCTGTAACCACAAACTGCACTCGTTGCATCACTAGAAAGGCACAGTGCTGCTAATCTAGCCATACTGCCTCATACACTACAAGCGGTAGGAAAAAGTCAGTACACTGTCAGCAAAGTTGTTGTAGGGTTTCCTACTTCGGTCACAGACCACATGGATCCTTCCGCCGGGACAACTCGATGATCAGAGCCATTCGTCATTCTGTCACAATGTCGTTCTGCATACATTATGTATGATATGCATGGGCAACAACAATAAGAGCCCGTCTGTACTTGCAATGATTGGTTGCACAAGCACCTATCCTCAAGCCCCCTGAGCGGACTTCTCAACACATGTTAATTAAGGCCCTGTAGCATCAACATACTGATTCTTTACACTCCGTTGGTCCCAACAGCAGAGAGCAAAGCAGCGGTGGCATGTCCTCCAAAGGCAAGGCTCTCAGCATGCTGAAGCTTGACATAGCAGCAAAACCTGTCCAGCAGGGCTGATCAACATGCTTGGCTGTTACCGTACTCAGCACAGACATGTGCGTTTTTGGACTGCTTGCAGCAATGTTGTGCACGCCACAATCACTGCAGCAAGAAACAGCAGAGGAAGCAGAGCATCAGCCACAGTGTGCAGGCAATGCCCCAGATAAGACATGAAGGGTCGGCTCACCATCTTCTAAGTCTTTATCTCGGGCGCTTTTCCTCATCTTCCTGGACCTAGCATTGGGGCTGGGTCCAGGGCTTTGACCCACCTCACACCTTGGGGTCTTGGGCCTACGACTACTGAGGCTTCCTTGCCTGCCGTCTACTGTCTCAGTACCATCAAAGTCGTCTGCAGCCTGTTGTGCCTCAGCCTGTGCCTGAATGCATGCCATCAGCAGCCTAACACAAGGCTTCGTGCTGTCACTGCCTGCCTTGATGCAGGGCAGGGCAGGGCAGGGCAGTGACTATGCATGTTGCCTTCTTGTACTTGAGGGGCTACAGAGGTTGTCAACAGTCTGGTGCATATACAGCTTGAGAGGACAATGGAGCACACAAGACAATGACAGCTAGCCGAACCATGGTGATGGACACATTGGCAGATGACGGTGACAATGATGGTGAGCAGGTAGGCAGTGCATCACGGGGCTGTTTGGTTTTTCTTTTTCCTTTTTTCTGGGCTGTGCATGTTTCGTTGATTGCATTTGTAGCCCATGAAGTTTAGCTAGCAAAGCAATGACATTCATGCATGTTGCACCTGTCAATCAACATGACCATGGGAGAGCAGCTGCTTTCTGGTATGATCCACAATCAACTTTTTTTTAATGTTTTGGTTTGATTTTATTTTTTTATCAATGGCAGCGTTTTACACAGAGTCAAACACAGCACTACAGCAGACAGGCTTGCTTAACCTTCCCAGACGCTCAAGATCAACAGCAGGCAAGGGAGTCCAAGTCTCACCATGTCTTCGCCAACAGTCTGCACACTGGCCTGCTCACTGCTGTCGGCATCAGCAGTGTTGCTGAACATCTGCATGGCATGCAAATCCCAGCAGACTGAATGCATTTGCAGGCAGACAGCTTGTGACTGCATGATGATCGGATTCTGGGCTGTTTTGAGACACTGATGGCAAGTACACTTATGTCATTGATGCTGGCATGTCCACCCATGCTTTAAAAGTTTGACGCTGAGCTGCACTGCTTTGTATTGCCTGGCCAAACGCAAATGATGCACGATATGGCACAGCAGCAGTACATGACTTGATACAAGTCCAATGGCTGCGGTGCAAAGACAAGTGTCAGAGGGCACATGCCTGAAAGTCCTTATCATAGGCTGCGCATTGCTGTGGCGCACAAGCCGCTGATTGGGCACCTCCTAAAGCTGCTAGCAGCGCTTGAGGCTCTTGCCCTTCCTGCACTGTCTGAGGCTTTGGGGTGCTCTCATAGTGGACAAAGGCAGCAGCTGCCTTTTGGCCTGCTTGCTGAAAGGCCTCAGTGCTTTGTGAGCCCTGTGCTTCAACACAGCAGATATTGTAGCCAGCAGCACCTATGGCAGCCATGTGTGCTTATGTATGATGTGTATCGTCTTGCCCTAAAGTCCTGATGAGGTTTGCTGTAAGAAAATGGCTACGACCCAAAGCATTTTGATGCCTATCATAGAATGTAATGTCTGAAACTCTGTATGCATAATGCGGCAAAAACAACATGTGACTGGTACAATTTGGAGCGTGACACACAAGGAAAAAATCATTCTTTAGTCATGTAGACTGTTGCTTTGGGAATGCATCTCTGTAACGCATCTTTTCGCTGCCATACCAGACAGATTTTGCACTGCAGTAGATAGGCAGTCTGAAGTAGATGAATATGCAGGATGGGCAACAAGGTCAGCCAGGTCTGGCACACAGCCAGATGGCGAGTAACTAAATGGCGAGCCAAGTAAGCAAATCAGGTCTGTTGCTGAGCATTGTGACAGGCTCACACATCCAAGTCACCCAAAAATAGTAGCCCACCTGCCATAGGTACAGCTCATCTTGACAGTGAGCCAAAAAGACGCCTCTGGGGTCCAGAGATGTCAGCTGTGGCTGGGGGACAGCTTTGAGCACCAGGTATGTAGGCGCTGCCGAACAGTGCGGCGCCAGCCTGTATAGTCTGCAACCATCCACTGGGCTGTGCCGCCTCTTGTACCAGTTGAGCAACTGCAGCACAACATGACAAGATCACGGCAGTGCAATGCCCGCTTTCTTTAGCAGGTATGCACAGCAGAAGAGGCTGCAGTTCCTGTGCAGGCTCTGTTCTTTGAATATCATTAGGCCATGTTTGGGCCGGTGAGCAGTGGCATCACTCAATACGCAAGAGGCTGTCAGTTCCTTTGGTTTTGAGCAATGGGGAGTCAGCACCATTGTTGCAGCATTCAGCTGCAGGCTCCTGGACACGCTATGCTTGTGACACCGCAGAGTTGCAGTGTAGTTGATGTGCTTATACAATACAGTTCAGCTGAACAAGTTATACAGGGTTGTCAACACTGTAAGATAAAATGTTGTGAGCAGCAGCAGTGACAGGTTTTGCATATGCCTTGCAACATGCAACAATGCACATGAGGCAGGCACTTTTGTGGTGCACATGATTGGTGAGAGATGGCCACACCTGACATATGAAGCCAATGTTGGGGTTTGCCACTCCACGTTTTGCCTTGACATGTTGGAAAACTTCATCATAGGCAAGGTCTGAGCGCCACATGAGGAAAGCTATGAGCAGCGTGGTGCTGCGAGACACGCCTTGGGAGCAGTGAATCAAGACCTTGCCGGGGCCTTGCAACGCTTCCTGCTTGCAAACGCACACAACTGTCTGCAAAATGTCATGCCTGCTGATATGCATACTGTGCACAAAGCCCAATTGCAAATGCCAACTCTTGCATCATGATGACATAGCTGATTTGGCAGGCACTATATTACCAGCTCATTTGCATTCTGCTGGTATGCTGATTGTTGGTGTCTGCATAGTTGTTGACTGCTGGAAGGTTTTCACAACTAGTGTGTCATCTTCAAGGCAGCAATACTGGCACCAACGATAGCTGCTTGAATTTATGCTTTTGAGCTGATTGTTGAGCTATAAGCACTTCAGATGATGATCAGCACAAGGTCCAGTGATACAGTCTTGCTATGGGTCAAGTAATGTTGGTCACCTCAATGAAAGCAAATGTGTCATACAGCACACAGGTGATGTCCTCTCCGGGAGTGTCTGCACAGCAGAGCAGTTTATAAGTGTATGAGCTACCCAAAGTTCAGGGCATTCACAGCTGTGTACACGCAGTAAAAGTAGGAGCTGAGGAGCATGTGCCACCTTGAAGATACAGGATCTGGTATTTCAGCCTGTCCTCGAAGTATGCAGGATAGATAAAGCCTACACAGTTGACTACATGAGTGATGCCGGCAGCTTCTAGGGTGTCCCAGTTCCTCGCAACTGCGTCTGACCCCAGATACAAGCCTGGGTCCACTTCTGAGCACTGCTGCTCGAAAAAAGCGAATTTGTCCCGCCTGGCACGCAGTTCTGTTGGTGGACCGTCGTCTCGTGGCAGTGCTCGTAGATCTAAGGCTTTGAGTGCCTTAGGCTGATGTCCTACTTTCCTCGGGCTGCTACTGTTGCTGCTTGTTGATGCAGCGATCTGAGTGTTACCAGCGTCGACAGAGTTGTCGTCCAACGCAGCACTCTTCCAAAAAGTTTCTCGGAAGGTGGTAAAGAGTGACCCTTTTGAGAGCAGAGCCATGTGTTTGTCTGCTTGCGAACGCTGAACTGAATATGTCACAAAAACAATTGGCTCATGACAAACGTCCTTCGTTGCAATACTGATCACACCAAACAAGGCGTGCCCAGGCTGCTTCGCTGTTCGCGCGCTTCTAGTGATTTTGACTAATTAGTCAGACTAATCGAACAGACTGATCGAACAGACTGCTTACACACATTTGCATTTCTGAGGCCTTGAACATTGTTGTGCATCCCCAACTGACACATGAACATCCGTCACCATACCATCAGGGATTGCACACCCAACTCTGCAACCCCAGCTTTTCAGATTCCTGCAAACCTTAGCCAGATTCAAATTTCCAGCCAACCACGGTATAAGCTGTTGGCAAAAGGCTGACGCAGTCAGCAGTCGAAGTCATTAGGAACTAGGGGCTGAACTCTCGCAACTTTTTCTGCACAGGCTGTGCAATGTGCTAGGTGAGCCTCTGCAAGTGGTTGCACTCAAAACAAAGGTGTGCTGACTGATCAGGCTCAACCTCTGTCAGAGGCAAGCTTGTCCAGGCAGCAAGCCTTTGCTACCCCTTGTGTAAACAGCCACTGCTTCCTGCTTGCTGCTTTGCTGAGAAAAGTAAATACTAGGCAAGACAGCTGGCCTGTTTTGCCAGAAGGTTTGACCTTCACAGGGTATTGCTTCCTATGAATCTTCCCTGCTGGGCAGCCTCGAACCTGACTGTTGGCTGACACCAGCTTTCTTGCCTCACTCACCTGCTTTAGCCAAAATCTTGCAGCTTGCGGCACAAGCGTTTTCAACGGCAACGGTCTCAGCAGCAAGTGCGCAGGCTCGTCTGCTAACACTGGCTGGCCTCACCGCCATTTGCATTGCGCACAGCATTCTCTCAGGTTTCTGCTAAAGCAGTGCCATTACTGTAAGCAGACTTTTGACGGCAGCTGTAGAGCGAACAAGCAAGTGTAGTCCCGGTAAGGCCATCTCTTTCCAGTGCAGCCAGACTGCAGCAGCAAAATGTTGATCCTGCCCTGGTCTGCCGCAGCAATTGCCTCGAGCGTCTTGGTCAAAACCCCCAGTTTTGGCGCTGTTATTCACAAACCGGACTTCATGAACCCAACAATCATTATGCACGTGTCAGTCATGTTTTGTTCGAAATCACATGGGATTGTAGTACTGATCGATCAGTACTGGTCATGACAAACATTCCAACTCCTCCTTTCAATAGGCCCAAACAAATACACAACTTCCTTCCTAAACGAACCCAATCGCCTGACTACAATGAATTCAGCATAGCCTATGCTTACTAGTAGTAATAGCATGTTATCATGGCACCTAGGTCCACCAGCATCTTAGGCTGCAAAGCCTTGAAAGGCTTTCCGTGTCCTGACAGCCTTAACCCATATGCATAACCTCCAACTCAGCTGAAAGTTTTGCTCATCACACTCATAGTTACAAATCTGTGGAAGCTCCAAGTAGCTAATGCAAACTTGCTGCACATTGGTAACTGCTTGAACACAAGCTGGCAGGGTGACATAAAGCTGAGGTTTCAACAGACCAACGGCTTGCTTCGCTCTGAAATAAGCCACCATGCAACAATTGTATGCCTCCCTCAACTCCAGTCAAATCTAAGTGTGTGAGTTGCTGTGCCTGGAAAAGCTTGCAAAACTTTGTTGGGACAGTAGATCCTTGTGACTGCAAGCTTCTGGCCAGCTTGTGCTGAGAAATAGCTCCTGCAACTCTAGACAGCTGAGCACCAATTTTGAAAATGCTTCATCACCAATAAGGACATCTTTCAGGTCAAGGCGCTTTAGCCTGGGCTGACATTTTAAAAACCCACCTAGTGCAAGACCTCAAGTCGGCTCCATGTAGTCTCAGGTCCAAAAGATGCCCCATGGATTCAAGCCAAAAGAAGAAGCAGAACCCTTTTGAGATCACACACAACGCGCGAACTAATACATGCGACACTTCTCGACAATGCTGCCATATGGTTACAAAGTTTACCTGCCGGGCTTCTGTGATGACAAGCTGAACAGAATGGGGAGCTGTACATCTTGCCAAACCTTCTGCTTTGCTTGCACCAACCAATACACATTGATGTTCAATGTCTGCAAGACTTCCAAGCTGACCAAATCTTGGCATGTGCTGTTGTCTCAGGATTCAGCTGTCAGGCTGACATGAAGCAGCCTTGCCTAGTGAGCACAAAGCATTTCAGATAGACATGCAGTGCCATTGATGTTGAGGTTCAGGTCTTCAAGCTGACCAATCTCCATAAGCAGTTGAAGATCTTGGCCACTGTTAAGCACTAGAGCCAGCTTTTGCAAGCAGGAAAGCCTGGCTAGCAGATGTAAAGTTCTCACTTGGTCAGACAAGCTTACCCAGCGGGGACATACAGCCCCCTCAAACCATTACATGATATAGCTGAGAAATGGCCAGCAGTAAAGTATTGTCCACAACCTTCACAGTCTGGACTGAATGCTGTTGCAGGTGGAAAAACAATGCTGGTCAGCATTGGTGCCAGTATTGTAAGCATTGCTGGGCCTGCCAAGTCCTTGGCCCCTTTGGGCTGAGGACAACAGACACCAGAACTCCCAATGACTTGAGGCACAGCATTGAAGCTACAATTTCTGTCACCAAGACTAATGTGGGACCAAAAGCAAAGTACTGTGGAGGAAGCAGATCAATCTGCTCCTTGCAGGCTGAAAGAGGTGCTACATAAACAAGCAGCTTCATATTCACACTTTGCAGTGATATTGCTATCAACGTCTGTCCAGCATGTCTCCAATGTGCGCTGCTCACCTGTCTTGTCCGAGTGTCTAGCAGCTTGGCGCAGTCTAACAGTGACAATGGTTGTGTCAGCGATCTTTGTCGTCGTCTGCCCCCTTGGTTGAAGAATGTACAAGTGTGCAATCGACCCTTCAGCAGAAGTGTGTTACAATTTCTGCATACGCTTCAGCAACACCTCCTATGCATCACGCAGCCTCAATCAATGATGACAAAGTGACACTGTGGTCCCAGGCACTGTCCACTTGGTCACTGATGCTTTCCCGCCAGGTAACGGCAGAACATTCTCGAAGGACTTGAGGGTTGCCGCCAAGCCTGGAAACCTAACGACAGTCTTGGTTCCGTGAGCTGATCAGGAACTGTCGTATTGACTCTGCTCGCATCAGATACCATAGAATTAAGCTGTACGGTCTATGCGGAGAATGGCGATGTCTATGCTACGTGCTTTACCTGTCCAGGTGCGGTATGCAATCGCGCCTTTCGGTCACGCATGGCTCTCCTGAACCAATACATGTTGTTCACACTCACTTTGCATACGTTGCAGGCACCATCTTCCCGTCATTTCCAGGCTGTAAGAGCACCAATACTGGCCGCTGGCGGTCTTAGCCCCGTATCCAGCAGCAGGAGTGCTTATGCTGGAATTGCAACTTTCCGGAACGGCAGTTCTTTGCGCTCTGCTGTCGCTTCTGGCTCTTGGTTAAGCAAGCCGAGCCGCAGACCGCTGTCGGTCAGCAGCGCAGCAGCAACAGATGTTCAGGAGGAAACTCATGAGTACCAGGCCGAGGTACTCTGCACAACTTTCCATACTTTAATGCTCAGCCAGCATATGCACCAAACTTGGGAGCTGACGCTTCAAATCAGTGATGCCCATAAAGCTAATGCTGACCTATCAAGTGGTGTAACTCACGGTGGCCGACCACAGCTGTATGCATGTAGGTGCATAGAATGATGGACATGATTGTGAACAGCCTGTACAGTAACCGGGAAGTCTTTCTCAGGGAGCTTGTCAGCAATGGTAGTGATGCTTTGGACAAGATGCGCTTTGAGGGCCTGACTGACCGCTCAGCATTTGAGACTGGCGAGGAGCTTGAGATGAGGATCAAGGCTGACAGCGAGAAGCACACAATCACAATTGAGTGAGCATACTGCTCCTGCTGTGCATGCATGCAGAACACTGTCATGTAGATGAACATGGTGACAATGTGTCATCACAATTGCTGCACAACACCATCACCGCCGTTGTCTTTGCACATCTGCAGCTGATGTTGTGAACTGGCTGCTTCAAGCTCAACTCATGGACACATGCGTGGACCCAACCCAAACCATCCTTGTGTGCATGAACTGAGCCTCAAGCAGCCAGCTCGCAACTTCAGCTGCAGATGTGCAAACAGCCAATGCTGCTTGAGTTCGTTGTCGCAGAGACCCATCCCTCGGCCTCACACCTCCTCAGCTCAGCTTTGAGCAATGCCTGCACTTTCAACTTTATGCAGGCAAAGACCTGATCAAGGCGCAATTGACAACCTTTGTTATCAAACTAACCATATTTGACAGCTGCAACAATTTTGTGTGCCTGGTACTTTTGAGGCATCCACAGAACAGATGCTGCGGTGCTAAATATCAGCACAGAGCAAGGAGCTCCTGCCACATTGGCAATACAAAGTTTGGCCCATACAGTGTCCATGGCCCCTATTTGACAGGTCCATTGTGACTTCTCAGGGATACTGGCATTGGCATGACTAAGGAGGAGCTTCTGGACAGCCTGGGTACCATTGCCAGATCAGGCACTGCCAAGTTTGCGGAGCGAGTGAAGGAGACCAAGGGGGACGCACAGCTGATCGGACAGTTTGGTGTGGGATTCTACTCATCTTTCCTTGTTGCAGACAAGGTGACAGTGCAGAGCAAGAGCAACAGCAGCGACAAGCAGTGGCTGTGGGAGTCTGCATCTGGCAGCCACTCCTATAAGGTCAGTCTCAACCCCTAATCCAGTCTTGCATACAGAAGCAGATGACACATGTTGAGCAACAATAGGTGTGTATGTGCGTGCCTACAAACTGACGACACATCACTTTTGCATGTTGCTCAACATGCGTCATCTGCTTCTGTATGCGACAGGGTAATGGTAGTGCATTGTACATATGATGTGCATTGCCACCAAGCACCCAGCCATTGTACATCCCAGCATGCGTCCTAAGTGGTCATAATTGATACTCAGCATTGTCTTTGTCATGATGCCTAATTATGGAGACAAGAGCACTGAAACCCTACTTCATAGAATGTAACCCTATGCTGACGTGCAAGATTGTACCAGGAAGAAACTCATGTCACTGTTTGTTTGTAGCGAAATTGGACTGGCACAGGTCCGCAGTCTTTGATCTTCATATCAAATGCCGTCACAGCGTTAAAGGAAGTTCCAATGCTGAATGATACTTTCCCACATTTTGGTCATTACAATCGTCATTATGTTGAATGTTCCTGAATCAAAATATTATTGTATGGGATCTTTGGTATGAGCTGCCTGGTCCTTGCAGGTGAAGGAGGATGACAGTGGAGAGCCTTTGAAGCGCGGCACAAGGGTGACTCTTCATCTGAAGGAGGATGCATATGAGCTGGCCGATGAGAAGAAGCTGGCAGAGCTGATTAAGCAGTACAGCGAGTTCATTCAGTTCCCCATCAGGTAGGACCAACATCTGTACTTTCTCAAATCCTTTTTGATGGAAACAAACTCCTTGTTGCTCAGGAACCAGCTTGTGGAGTTGTTTGATCAGCATCTTTGATGTTAAGTCAGATACGACAACAGTTGGTCCATGCAGCATCAGATAACGATGTGCATGATTTGTTAGATCAGCTCACAAACGTCACATATGTAAATAACGCTGTAGGCATGCGTCATGATGTAGCATTGTTGCATTACATCCTGTGGGACATGTATATAGACGGTGTCATTCGGGTCAGCTATTTGTAGCTTTCTCAGGATGCACTCACATGCTGCTGCTCTGAGACAGAGCGTATGGTGCCAAAAAGACTGATCCTGCATGAGCTGAACCTGTAATCTTTTGCTGCATCAATTGAGCGTCAGCACGGATGCATCTGTGAATCAGCTCAAAGCACAGTCTGAACACAGGCTCAAATCAGAAACCTGTCCTTTTGCACTCTCTGTCAGCTGGTCGCAACCATGCATGCACCAAGCCCAACATGTTTCATGCACAAGCTTTGAACACAAATTCTGTCAGCTAGTTGTGATAATGCACGCACTCACCACAAGATTTCTTTGTGCACAGGCTATGGACCACAAAGTCTGAGCAGGAGAAGGTGCCTGATGAGGATGCCACCAAGAGGAAGCAAGAAACCGCTGACGCCAAGGTATATTTCCCGTCTTCTTGGTCAGCCTTCCGCTTGTGTAACTTCTCTGTGCACTCTTTAAGGTCTTCCAGCCAGCCTTTGAGATCCTTTTTGATTTTATTGGCACATTGAGCGGCAGCCTTTTTACACTGTTGCCCACAGAGAGCAGCTGCCATTTTGAATGCTGATAGACTATCTAAGAAGCTTCTGTTTCTGTCAAGCCAATGGCAACAAACGCCTTGGCCTTGGTTGCAAAGGCTGGCATGAACTTGTCTGGACTGAGTTACACAAGTGTTGAAAAACAGAATGATTGAACCCATCAATACACTGCTTCAACACAACTGAAAGCTCCTGTTTGCCTTGACTAGCGTTGATGCAGCTTCTGTAATGCAGGCAAAAGAAGAGGGGAAGGAGGCGGCCGATCCTGTGGAGCCTGTGACACGCACCGTCAGCAAAAGTAGCGAGGCATGGCAGGTGCAAAATGACAGCAAGCCTCTGTGGACCAGATCTCCCAGAGAGGTGAGTCACGTCTGTGAAACCGTGCCTTTCCATGCACAGCATGCACAGCATGCGTGCTCAGCGTTTGAAGCATGTGTTGGCACTCTGTAGCAAGGCCCTGAGGAAGGTGACTGTCAAAGAGGTGAGTCAGCTGACCTGCTTGAGTTTTGAACATATAAGTCTGTTGGTGTGTGCATGCTGAGAGTCGGGTTGAAATAATGGCAAGTGATTGCAGACCCCCTCTGTCCCAAAATGGTGGGCAAGGTCTGATGTCTGCATGCTGTGCACGCTCTGTGCATGCTGTGTGTGCTGAGGTCTACAACCCCAGCGCTTCATGGCTGTTGCCAGCAAGCCCTGTGACTAAGCTTTTGCAGGCGCAACATAAGGTGAGTATAGAGCTTGCTGAGAGCGCACAAATGACACACAGACCGTTCTTAGCGACTTAGGTTCCTTGCATACATGTTCAATACAGAGAAGTTTCAAATTGTGCAAGCTTGCGCGGTGCTTCAGATGACACACCGTCTTGAGACTGCAGGTGATTAAAGATGAGTATGATGCCTTCTTCAAGCAGACCTTCAAGGAGTTCCTGGAGCCTCTGACCACTTCTCACTTCAATGTGGAGGGAACCATTGAGTTCACGGCCATGCTGTTTGTGCCAGGCATGGCCCCCTTTGAGCAGCAGGTGTGCCATTTTTAGCTCTTTTTTGCCCTTTTTCAGGCTCTTTTGAGGTCTTTTGGAGTCTTTTTGGAGCCCTTTGTGAGCCCTGGTCGAGCCCTTGTCAAGCCTCTGTGCTGATCGGCTGTGGTGTTGTTTCGCCCTGAGAATTGGTTTTAGCTTTTCGTGTGCAAGACTTGCTCACCTGATACTCATATTTCAAACAAACCGGTGGATTGGCGCGCATGGTTGAGCAGCAATTACATCCGTAACTGTGTGTGGTCTGGCTGTCAAGCTGCTAGTTGTCGGCTGTCTGTATGCTTCACAATGAAGTTGACATGACAAAATTTGTTTGGTGATGCTTCGTTGTGCATAGCTGCCTGCGTTGATTTGCACAGATGAGCCCTGAGACTTCATCAAAACGTGTGTTGGTCAAGTTCATGACGAACCACACCCTTTCACCACCAATATTCTGCCTGCTGAAGCATGACTAAGCGGAGGATGCATCTGTGGCACCCTTGTGGCGCATTGGACAACTGCCTGATGTGTGTGTGTGTCTGATGCAGGATGCAATGGCCCGGAGCCGTAACATCAAGCTGTTTGTGAAGCGTGTCTTCATCAGTGATGAGTTTGACGAGGACCTGATGCCTCGCTACTTGTCCTTCATCAAGGGCATTGTGGACAGCTCAGACCTGCCCCTCAACGTTTCCAGAGAGATCCTGCAGGTGCATACTTCTTCATCCCTGCCTGTTTTGGGCTCTTCTGCTCCTCAGTGGTGTTTCGTGGAATGTCTCAGTCCTTCAATTCAGAGTTCTGGGCTCGCTGCTACCAAGGAGCTGCTGTAGCTGCCTATGCGATGCCTCTCACTGGCTGTTCTTGTCCTCGTCTTCATCACTGTGGCACCTGGCCCTGTCCCTCTTCTTCTCTGTCTGCTGTTCTTGACAGCTCGGGACAGTCTGCAGAGAAATGGCTTCGAACTGTCCTGCACCTGCGTCTTGCACTTCTTCTTCTTCTTCCCTTGATGCTTTTGCACCTTCTGCTTCAGCTTACAACTTTACTGCTCTTCAGAGACTGCTCTTTGGATGCCGTCTCTCTCTGGCAACCCAGCACAGCAAGAAGGACATCAGTGGCACTAGTGCATACACTGCATGCAAGGCAGCATCAACTGTGCCATCATAAATGGTGTTGTTCCTAGCAAGTCGGCAAGTGCTGCCAAGCAGACCATTGCAAGTGCGAGGGTGCTTTAGATACAGGATCCTATTTGTCAGACTGTCTCTCCATGCCATGTAGGAGTCCAGAGTGGTGCGAGTCATCAAGCGTCAGCTGGTAAAGAGGTCACTGGACATGCTGACAGAGATTGCCAAGCGACCAGCAGAAGGTGACAAGAAGTCAGACTACTCAACCTTCTGGGAGTCCTTCGGCCGGAACCTGAAGCTGGGGTGCATTGAGGATCAAGGCAACCGCAAAGTGCTTGCTGAGCTGCTGCGATTCCCATCCAGCAAGAGTGAGGATGACATGACCAGTCTGAAGGACTATGTCTCAAGGTGAGCTTTACTATGGGCTGATGACATGATCTTTCAAGGTGAGCTTTACCGTGGGTTGAAGAGTTGGAGCTGTTATGTTTGGACAGAAGCAGGTTGCACAGCAAGGGGCTTGCTGAGATGCTGAGACTGCCCTTAACCCAATGACATATGAGGAAACAAGCTCAACACAGTGTGTGTCCACCTTTGTACACCTTTGTGCCAGATTGAGAGTCATTACCTGCTTCCATGTTTTGTAGTCATCTCTGCCTTGGGGTCCCCCATGTCGTCAGAAAGATTGACACAATCATGCTTGGATGATGCAGTTCTCAATGTGAGTCCCACCACAAGCAGCATAGCCCTAGCTGATGCTTGTCTACATACTTTGTCTGGTATAAATGCTTTCTTAGGGGTTACTTAGGGGTCAGAACCTGCACTGCTGCATGGTGGTGCATTTGCATAGATTAGTCCTAATTAGTGCATGCAAGCTTCCACCTTCACACACTGTTCATGCCCAGGTTGCGCTTGCCTGGTTGAGCTTCCTAACAGTGTCACATACAAGGCATAAGATGGCTCCTGTGGTTGTGTAGGATGAAGGAGGGTCAGAAAGATGTGTTTTACATGGCAGCGGATTCCCTTGACGCTGCTTCCTCTGCCCCCTTTGTAGAGCGGCTGGTACAAAGAGACTATGAGGTCAGCATGCATAACAACACACCACTGTTGTTTTAACAGTGCCTTCAAGCATGAACAAAGGATTGAGCATATGCTATGGCTTTGTTGGGCTCATGGCCATGCAGCATGGCATGCGTTTGATTTGCTGCAATCAATCAATCAATCAATCAATTCAATCAATTCAATTGATTTCAGTTGCAGCAAGCAACAGCAGTTGGGCATGTGCAGCACTCATAATGACCAGCACTGCAATCCTCCCAGAAGTCTCCCATGGTCTTTGATACAGAACAAGTGTGAAATTGCGTCATTTGCCACACTGTGCACCATGCGTGTTGGACTTGTCAGCTTACATTCTTATCATGCCTATGAGGCAGTGTTGCGCAAGTTGTATGCTAGGGTGGCAAACCCAATCGGTAGTGCTGCATGTGTATTACCATCAATACTACTATCATCATTGTCATCATTACTGTTATCACTACCATTACTATCATCCTCATCGCCATGCCCACCCCCATCCTCATCCTGATTCTCATCTTCATCCCCACCCCAATCCTCATCCTCATCCTCATCACTGTTATTGACTGCAGGTGTTGTACCTGACAGAGCCTATTGATGAGGTGGCCATTCAGAACCTTGCAGAGTACGACGACAAGAAGTTTGTGGACGTGTCACGTGAGGGCATCGACCTGGGTGCTGACGACCAGGACACCAAAAAGGTGATACCCTTGTCTTCCCTATGCGTTCTGTCTGTACTCATGTAGGTTTATCACAAAAGGGCATTAACCTGGCTGCAGACAGCCAGCACGCCAAAATGGTAACATCCCTGTCTTTAGTATGTGTCTGTCTGTACGCTTGGGAGCGGTTCGTGCCTCTCTCGGCTGCATTGTAGGTTACAGTTGTGGATGGGGGTTATTTTCAGGGAACCGTCAGCAAAGTACAGTAGCAATGAAACTGAGCAAAATATGTGTCACCGCAGACAGAGGAGCAAGTAGAGCAGCTGAAGTCCTTGACAGAGTACATGGCCAAGGTCCTGGGCGACAAAGTGGAGAAGGTTGTGGTCAGCCAACGGTTAGCAGACTCCCCATGTGCCTTAGTCACCTCCAAATTTGGCTACTCTGCTAACATGGAGCGCATTATGAAGACCCAGGTGAGATATGCTGCACCCCAAGGCAGTGCCAACTTCAATGCAGGTTATGCATGCATGTGGTAAGTTATGCAATGATTACACCACATGTTGAGCTATTTGACTTTGAGTGTAACATGACAGTTGAAATCAGCTGCACATGCGCACGCACGCACGCACGCACGCATGCACGCCCACCCCAGTCTCGCCTGAAAACATGAGCAAGACCTGCTCCATGTTCCTTCCTTCAAATTGAGGAGCAGTGTCTTTGTGCAATATCCTCATGCTCTTCTTCACATTTGCAGGCCATGGGTGACAACCGTGCAATGGAGTATATGCGCGGCCGAAGAACCCTGGAAGTAAACCCTGACCACCCCGTCATCTCCTCACTCAAAGACAGATTTGATGAGCACGGTGACAGCGACTCCAATGCACAAGCCATGACTGAGCTGCTGTATGAGACATCACTCCTCACAAGTGGCTTTAGCGTAGACTCACCCAAGGATTTCGCCAAGAGGTGTGCTGCCTTCTGCCTCCTGCTTTCTGGTGTTTTGGAATCACATCGGGCCCACGTAGTGATGAGCCATGGCTTTGCATGTCATGCCTTCAAATGTTCTGTTCTTCACTGGTTCATCCTCACAATGACGTTTAGGTTGTGCATGCTGAATGTTTTGTATGAGTAGCAGGATGACGCCTGATATTTGCTCAGTGACATGCCCAGCTGCCAGAGTTGATCTTGCCATGGGACAAGCAGTGCCCTGGTCGTTTGTTACTTCTGCAATCTGACAAGCATCTTTTGCTCACTATGACATTGGCATGGCTCTGGGCAGTGGCGTGCTAGATTGATGATGATGCTGATGTGTAGGATATATGGCATGATGTCTGGATTGAGCAGTGGCAATGGCGCCTCAGCCAATGGGCAACCAAGGAAGCAGAAGCAATCAACTCCAGCTGTAGATCCGGAAATCCTTGGTGCTGATACACAGAATGACCCATGGAAGCAGTGATGCACAAACACTGCTTCTGTGTGCTACAAGCTTGCGTGTGTGGAGACTCACCATCAACATTTTGTTCCCTGATGGCTGAACCTGATGCTTAATGTGACAAATGAATAGCTTTCATGGTCAAGCTGTGTATGCTATGCCATGCACCACGATTCTTGATCATTCTGCGCATCTACAATACCATGTGCAGGCTATAGCTAGGCATTGCCAAGTGGAGATTCCAGTCTTGCCCTTTGCAACAGAACAAGTGTAGACCAACGCATCTTACAACACATCATGTCCAAATCTTTGATGTGACCGGAAAGCTGGAATGCACTTTGCGCACAAAGCAACATTGCTGCATCAGCAGGAGCGTCTAGCAGCTGTGTTGACCTTCTGCTTTGCATGACGTGTGCGTTGCTGCACAGAGCGCTTCTTTGCCCCAGGCTCATCTGACAACCAGCTGTACTTGGTGGTTGCTGAACTTGTCACTTGCGCAGCACTAACACCATTCTGTTTAATGTCAAAATCAGCAGCAACATCAGGACAAACAGTTGCCAAAGAGTTGCACTCGCAAAGCCTTTTCCCGGCACAAAAAGGGCATCCGCTGCCAAGGATTCGTTGGCCTGCCAGAGCCCGCCAGCTGTGTACCTTGCCCTTTGGACACTCTCGGCAACACCAAAAAATGAGCTTGTTGCTTTGTAGTGTCGTGTTGTCAGGAGTGTTTCCATTCTCGATGTTTCTGTCATGGTCCCATTGCTCCAGCAAGGCATGCTTTGCCCCTGCAAAAGTAGGGTGCTTCTCCCTAGTGCCATCTGCTTTCCTGCCAGCGTTTGCCTTGGCACACTTGGGGCACCCAGTCTTGTTATGTGTCTTATTCAAGACTGAAGTCTGCCATTTGTGCAAGCAACAGCTGCATTTCCAATGGGCTCTCATGCGGCTGGAGACAGTCACTCGGTCTGGAGATGTTGGATGATTCTTCTTGGCATCCCAAAACAGTGCAACCTCTGGCGCTTTTCGAGCCAATGTGTTATGCTGGCAGATGGCTTGGCCTGAGCAGAAGGGACAGCCTGTACCTTGGCTCCGTTTGTGCACAAAGGCTTCCCAGATGTGTGGAAAGCCCTCTGGGCACTGATCACATGACCACCAGACCTTGCGGTTGCTGTAAGGCTTGATCAGAATATGGCCAAGGTGTCTGTTCAACTTTTCATGCCAGTGTCCCTGCAGCTCCTTAGGAAGCAAGCTGATGTCGGGTCCAGCCTCATCAAGCTGCTGGCTTTGCTGCTGTGATATGTTGCCAGTGCCATCAGTGATGCTATAGGCATGCCCTGCAGATCGCGTGCATGCATCTAATCGGCATGCAAGAGCGTATGTTCAAGCAGTTTGAGACACAAATAGCTTAAGCTGGCTTGCCAACACAAGAAGCACACCTGTACTGTTCTTCTTTGTCTACACTGAGCTCCTCGCCGGAGCTCGTGTGGGTAACTGGTTAGCCGCCTGACGCTGTGCTGCACTCGCAAGGTCCGCCTGAAAGCAGGCCGTTGCCACGTCTGAGACCTGCTGTAAACTGGAGTAGTCGTGAACTGTCGTTTCATCTCCGAGTCTCGAGCTATCTTGACACAACCTGATGTGGCAGGCGTTGAATGATAGCGTCGCTTTCATACCATAATCTTAACATGGTCTGAACAGAGCAAAGTCGACATAACGTATGTAACGGGCGCAGGGCGTGGGACTTTTGGGAAACGTGCCTGCAAGCTGGCTGACAAATCACCCTAGAGCCACCGCTGATGACTACGTGCATCCTCCTAGGGCAGCTGTGGCCGTAGCAGGAAGGGCGGATGTTTTCTTCGAAGCCCCAGGCACCTGCATGAAGCCAGCACGTGCTATGCGCAGGTTTGATCACGACTTCTGCATCTCGCATCATTTAAAGTGTCTGCTTGCATCTGCCGCCTCAACATTCAGCGTTTTGCCAACTAACGAACGTTAGGCCAGCTTGCGAACTTCTGGGCGAACTGCACTCTCACGCATCACACAGCACACTCTTACTGGCTCAAGTGCAACAATCAACGATGCAGATTTGGCTGGGGCTCTTCACTGCCGGCACGCAGCGGAAAAAGAGTAAGTACTTGCTAAAGTCCAGAGCTTGCCGCAAGAAGGTTGCCAACGAGAGCGCAACAAGAGCCTCGTACCCAACGCGCTCATTTATGAATGCTTTTGCAGGCACACCGTGCGAAGGAGCATCGAACCTCGACCTTCGCAAAATCAGCCCTACACCCCTGCATCTTGCTGTGCAGCGTTTGGACGCCCACAATAAGATTATCACTTCAGAGGTGAGAACGCCACACCTCAGTCTGTTGGGTGGGCGCCGTGTTTGACCACGGGCTTGACTTCGCTCGACGACTGAAGCCGCCTTTCCTCGCCGTGATACAGCTTTATGACAACAGACTGTTACGCGTACTCTCATTTCACTGTCTATTGCACTGCCATGACCCAAACTTGTCTCTTGCAGACCGGAGACATCAGTTTTGCCTTGCATAAGGCTAGCCTGCCATACAAGAACAACCAGTATGAATGGGAGCTGACAGGCAGTCAAGGAGATTGTCAAAATTCCATTGTCCTCAAGCACGGCAGCATAGATGAGGTTGCAGCAGTGGAGCAACAAGATGGCACAGCACTTGTAACCCTGCAGCAAGGCGGCTTCTATACACTCAACAGGTTCAGATGGGGCTCCAAGACTTACAGGTACAGCCTAGGATGCTGCAAATAGGCTCAGCTCACTTCTGCCTCATAGTCAATGACAGCCTGTGTGTTGCAATTGAGTATTATGTCCACAACAAGGTTTTGTATTTTGACTAGCACTCATGCAAACTCAAGGTGACCATGTCGGTACAGTTGCAAAATACTGCAAGGTACCTGTGTATATTCTTTAAGCTCTCCTGTCCAGCATGACAGGAGTTGGTACGCCACAGCACCTGCAATGCAGCAACTTGTGCATGAAGGGTGCTTGTGATTCAGGTGGACCACATCAGGCTGTGGCGATTCCAGAGCCCATTTGCAGATCAAACTGATGGAGGATGGGTCAAGGCAGGAGCTTGCACGCATTGAGGGTCCAGGCTCCAGGTGTAAAAGCTTTTGGATCCAAAACCCTGAGCTGTCGCAAGACACCATCACCATCTTTGGCCGGACAGATTACCCAACATGGATGCAAGTAGTGATTGCTGGTGGGATGGTGGCAGCCAAAACTCAGAGGCGCATCGACAAGAGCTTGCAGCAACAAAGGATGTAGGCGGTACAAGACAAGGGCTGACACAGCAACACTTGTTAGAACGCTCCCAGTTCCTCATTCGCTGTTGCTGTGGGCATGATGATATTGCTGCTGGCGCATGAACGCACAGGCAATGATTGAGACTCAGCACCCGCGTGAAGAAAGAGGGTCACACCCCCAGACCATTTTGCTAAGAAGTATACTCGTAGGACAGATCATTCAAATGAAGTTGTTGATGCACGATGTTAGTAGCATTTTGCAGATCTGCTGGCAGCGTAAACAGCCGCCG
>JAABUP010000637.1_pt1 | contig 75632 bp, 64 predicted proteins | sample 5559201 | NCBI WGS metagenome assembly JAABUP01 (sample SAMN10711887, study PRJNA513373) | rock metagenome | isolation source: Antarctica rocks | place: Antarctica | reverse complement strand
CGAGGTACGGGCGCAGCGCCGCGTACCTGCGTGCCACCGACTCGCCGACCTGCCCATCGCCCTCCATACCACAACGGTAGATCCACCGAACCCAAAGACCTAATCTATTTCGTCGCGAGTCCTAACCCGACTCCCCTCCTCCGAGGAGTTGTCGTTTGCTCGTTAACGATATATCGTGAGCTAGTCACGAGCGAACGCAGACAAGGAGAACGACATGTTCGGTATCCACGATCGCGCCCCTTGGGGGCGCGGACACGGCGGACCGGAAGGTCCGCGCCATCCCCACGACCACGCCGACGACGGGTGCGGACCGGAGGGTCGCCACCCTCGCCGCCACCCCGGCCGACGCGGTGGACCCGAAGGCCCTCCCGGCGGTGGACGACGCGGACGCGGCGGGCCGATGGGAGCTGGCGGACCGGGACCGTTCGGACGCGGCGGAGGTCCCGGCGGCGGCGGCTTCGGCGGCTTCGGCGGCTTCGGCGCGGGCTTTGGAGGTCGGCGGGGTCGCGGGGCCCGACGGCCCCGCGGTGACGTCCGGCTCGCGGTCCTCGCACTGCTGAGCGAGGCACCGATGCACGGCTACCAGCTCATCCAGGAGATCGGTGAGCGCTCCGGCGGCTCCTGGCGCCCGAGCCCCGGCTCGGTCTACCCCACGGTCTCGCAGCTGGCCGGCGAGGGCCTGGTGCGCACCGAGAAGTCGGAGGGTCGCTCCGTCGTCCACCTCACCGAGGAGGGGCGCCGCCACGCCGACGAGCACCGCGCCGAGCTCGACGCGGTGTGGACCTCGCACGCCGAGGAGGACGACGGGTTCGACGACCTCCGCGCGTCCGGCCGTGGCCTCATGGGCGCGGTGACCCAGCTCGCGGAGGTCGGGACAGCCGCGCAGGTCGCGGAGGCCTCTCGCCTGCTCGACGAGACCCGGCGGCGCCTCTACTTGCTGCTGGCCGGTGCGGCACCCTCCGACGGCCGTGCGGGTCCGGAGGCGGGCGAGCAGCCCGGCGAGCAGGGCGACGACCCCTCGGACGGGTGAGCGGGACGCCCCCACCCCGACGTGACGCGGACGAGACCTGCGTGCCGTCCCCCAGCCGCGGCCCGGGACGGAGACGGACGCGACGAGCATGCGGTCGGCACACTGAGCGGGTGAGCGACTCCCCCACCGCGACGGCACCGGCCGCAACGACCGTCGACCCGCACCTGTGGCTCGAGGACGTCACCGGCGACGACGCCCTGGCCTGGGTGCAGGAGCGCAACGCCGAGAGCCTCGGGGGGCTCACCGGCTCGGAGCGCTTCGCCGAGCTGCGGGACGGGCTGCGTGCGGTCCTCGACTCCGACGACCGCATCCCGTACGTCCGCCGTCGCGGTGAGCTGCTCTACAACTTCTGGCAGGACGCCGAGCACCCGCGCGGGCTGTGGCGTCGGACCACGCTGGAGAGCTACCGCACGGGCGACCCGGACTGGGAGCTGCTCCTCGACGTCGACGCGTTGGGCGCCGCCGAGGACGAGAACTGGGTGTGGGCCGGCGCCGCGGTGCGCTACCCGGACTACGGGCGCGCGCTCGTACAGCTCTCCCGCGGTGGCGCGGACGCCACCGTGGTCCGCGAGTTCGACCTGCCGTCGAAGCGCTTCCTGTCCGAGGACGAGGGCGGCTTCGTCCTGCCCGAGGCGAAGAGCCACGTCGGGTGGATCGACGACGCCACCGTCTTCGTCGGCACCGATCTCGGCGAGGGGTCGATGACCACGTCGGGCTACCCCCGGGTGATGCGTCGCTGGACCCGTGGGACGCCGGTGGGCGACGCGCCCGTGGTCTTCGAGGCCCAGGAGACCGACGTCTCGGCGTTCGCCGCCCACGACCACACGCCCGGCTACGAACGCGACTTCGTGGGCCGCAGCCCCGACTTCCACACCAGCGAGGAGTACCTGGTGCGGCCCGACGGCACCCAGGTCCTCCTCGATGTCCCCCCGGACGCGGACACCGACATCGAGCGTGCGTGGTTCCTCGTCCGGCCCCGGTCGCCCTGGACCCTCGAGGGCGTGGAGCACCCGGCGGGATCGTTGCTGGTGTTCGACGTCGAGGACTACCTCGCGGGTTCCCGAGCGGCGACGGTGCTGTTCACGCCGACGCCGCGTCGGTCGTTGAGCTATCACGCGTGGACGAAGAACCACCTGATCCTCGCGGTGCTCGACGACGTGGTGACCTCCCTCGAGGTGCTCACCCCCGCGGGTGACGGCCGGTGGCCGCGCCGGGCGCTCCCCGCCGGGCCCGCGCTCGGCTCGACCGAGGTCATCGGCGTCGACCCCGACTCGGGCGACGAGTACTTCCTCGACGCCGACGCCTACACCCAGCCCTCGACCTTCCTGCGCGGCGTCCTCGGTGCGGGCGTCGACGAGGATGCCCCGCTCGAGACGCTGCGCCAGGCACCGTCGTTCTTCGACGCCTCGGGCGTCACCGTCCGGCAGTTCTTCGCCACCTCCGACGACGGGACCCGGGTGCCCTACTTCGTCGTCGGACGGGAGGGCGCCGCCGGCCCTACGCTGATGACCGGGTACGGCGGGTTCGAGATCTCGCTGACCCCCGGCTACAGCGGGGTGATGGGACGCGGCTGGATCGGGCGCGGCGGCACCTACGTTGTGGCGAACATCCGCGGCGGTGGCGAGTACGGCCCGGCGTGGCACACCGCGGCCCTGAAGGAGCACCGCCACCGCGCCTACGCCGACTTCGCCGCCGTCGCCCGCGACCTCGTCGACCGAGGGGTCTCCACGCACGAGCAGCTCGCGATCCACGGCGGCAGCAACGGCGGGCTGCTCACCGGCGTGATGCTCACCCGCTACCCGGAGCTGTTCGGCGCGATCGTGATCATGGTGCCGCTGCTCGACATGCACCGCTTCCACCTGCTGCTGGCCGGGGCGTCGTGGATGGCCGAGTACGGCGACCCGGAGTCCGAGCGGGAGTGGGAGTGGATCCGGCAGTACTCGCCGTACCAGAACCTGACCGCGGACCTGTCCCTCCCGCCCGTGCTCGTGACGACCTCGACCCGCGACGACCGCGTGCACCCCGGGCACGCGCGGAAGTTCGTGGCGCGCATGCGCGAGCAGGGCCACCGTGTGGAGTACTACGAGAACATCGAAGGGGGCCACGGCGGGGCGGCCGACAACGCCCAGCGGGCGTTCCAGTGGGCGCTGGTGTTCGAGTTCTGCTGGAGCCGGCTCGGCCCCGCCGAGTCATGATCAGCGATCGTGGAGCAACACGCCGTATCGATGCGGCGTGTCGCTCCGGAACTGGCGATCTTACGGCGTACCTGACCCTCCCGCCGCGTCCGGGGAATACACGAGCAGGGCGAGCAGCCGGTCGGCCTCGGCAGCGGGGTCGGCGGTGAACCCGGTGTGCACCGGCCCGGCCTGGACCACGGTGCTGCGCGGAGCGGTCATCCACCGGAACCGTTCGCCCGGCGACAGGACCGCGGCGGGGCCCTCACCGCGGACCGTCCCCTCCCACGCCGCCACCGCCCCGGCCACGGCGTCGAGGTCGAGGTCCGCGGCGAGGGCCGTGAGACGCGGGGCGTCGACGTGGGTGCGGATCGCGAGGTGCTCGCGGTGGCGGCAGTACAGCAGAACCCCGACGTTGATCTGCTCGCCGCGTTCGATACGCGGGACGACGCGGATCAGCGCGTACTCGTAGGTGTCCCTCACGGCAACCACGTCCGTTCGGCGACGCGGGCGGAGAGGTGCTCGACGTAGGCGGCGCGCAGGGCGTCGGGACCGTCGAACGCCGGGTCGTCGAGCCACTCGTCGGGGACGTCGGAGGCGGCGTCCTCGAGGAGGTCCCGCGACCCGCGGGGCGAGCGCCGCGTCGGCGTCCCCCGGTGCGGTCGCCCTCGGCCGCAGCACGTGGTCGGTCGCGTCGTAGGGGCGGGTGACCACCGTGGCGGCGCGGGCCCAGGAGTGGTGGAAGTAGAGGCAGGCGCCGTGGTCGATGAGCCACAGCTCGCGGTGCCAGCGCAGCAGATTCGGGTTCCGCCACGAGCGATCGACGTTCTCTATGAGCGCGTCGAACCACAGCACGCGCGATGCCTCCTCGGCGTCGACGGCGTGGGCCAGCGGGTCGAAACCGAGCGCCCCGGGCAGGAAATCCATCCCGAGGTTGGGCCCGCCGCTGCGCGCGAGCAGTTCCTGGACCTCCCAGTCGGGCTCGGACCGCGCGACGACGGGGTCGAGGTCGACGACGACGAGCTCGGGCACCCGCAGCCCGAGCGACCGCGCGATCCGCCCGGCCACGACCTCCGCGACGAGCGCCTTCGGTCCCTGACCGGCGCCGGTGAACTTCACGACGTAGGTCCCCAGGTCATCGGCCTCGACCAGACCCGGGAGCGAACCGCCCTCGCGCAGCGGCGTGACGTACCGGGTCGCCGTCACCCGGCGCAGGGCCGGCGACGTCGTCACCGGGCCCGTCACCACAGGTCCTTGGCGTACCAGACCTGGGCGAAGGGGTTGTCGTTGTAGGGCTCGACCTCGGCGAAGCCGTCGCGGGCGTAGAGCGTGCGGGCCTCGACGAGGTCGGCGCGGGTGTCGAGGACGAGGCGGCGCAGCCCCGCCTCGCGGGCGAGCTCGGTGAGGTGCGCGAGGAGCCGCCGCGCGAGCCCGTGGCCCCGGCTCTCCGGCGCCACCCACATCCGCTTGATCTCCGCCGCGCCGGGCGGCACGCCCTCGCCGGCGTAGCGCAGGCCCCCGCAGCCGAGGACGTCGTCACCCGCCAGGGCGATGACGAAGATGCCCGCGGGCGGCGCCAGCCGCCCACTCGTGTCGTCGCGCAGGTGAACGTCGACCTCCTCCTCGGTGGGGGCCGCGTCGTTCCACCGCTCGAGCAGGTCGTTGACGTAGCGGCGGAGGACCCCCGTGCCGAGCTCGGAGTCCGGGCGCACGGGCACGAACACGACCTCGGGATCGACCACCGGGTCATCCTCCCCGACCCGGAGGACCCGCCGTCAGCCCTCCCAGTCGACGAGCTGGATCACGAGACCGTTCGGGTCGCGCACTTGGAACGCGCGCTCGCCCCACTCCTCGACGGTGAGCGGCATGGTGATCTCGACGCCCTCGGACTCCAGGCGGGCGAGCTCGCCCTCGAGGTCGTCGACGACGAGCGCGAGGATCAGCCCGGTCGCGTGCACGTCGCGCTGGTCGGCCGGGAGCGTCGGCATCCCGCGGCGCAGGAGGACCACCCAGAGGCCGACGTCATCGCGGCGCATCGAGGCGAACCCGGCCTCCGCGTCGGGCGGCATGGCCTCGACGAACCCGAGGTGCTCGGCGAGGAAGGCCGCCGACGCGAGCGGGTGGTCGACGGTGAGGGACAGGGCGGTGGCGCTGACGTGCACGAGGACTCCTCTGTTCGTACGGCGTACACCGTACTTTGTACACGATTTCGTGAGAAGGTGTCGCGGTGGACCCGGCCCGCACCCTCGCGCTCCTGTGGCGGCAGCAGCAGGTGCCGGGTCGGGGCCCGCGCCCCGGTCTCGACGTCGACACCGTCGTCGATGCGGCGGTCGCCGCCGCCGACCGGTCGGGGCTGGAGGCGCTGACGATGCGGCGGCTGGCCGCGGACCTGGGCGTCGCCCCCATGACCCTCTACACCTACGTCCCCGGGAAGGCCGAGCTCCTCGAGCTCGTCCTCGACGCCCTCTACGCGGGGATGGCCCGGCCCAACACGGCCGGGCAGACGTGGCGGGCCCGGGTGAGGGCCGTGGCCGAGGAGAACCGGGCACTGCACGACGCGCACCCCTGGGTCCTGCCGCTGCTCGGCGGGCGGCCCCTGCTGGGGCCCGGGGAGACAGCCAAGTACGAGCACGAGCTCGCGGCGCTCGACGACGCCGGGCTCGACGACGTCGACCGCGACGCCGCCCTCACCTTCGTCGTCGACTTCGTCGTCGCCTCCTCCCGGATGCGGCACCGCTCGGCGCGCGCGACCGCGGGAACAGGGGCCACGGACGAGCAGTGGTGGGCGGAGCAGGGCCCCCTGCTCGCGCGGGTGTTCGACGCCGCGGTCTACCCGCGCGCCGTCCGGATCGGGACGGCCGCCGGGGCGGCGCAGGGCAGCGCCCGCGACCCGGACCACGCCTGGCGGTTCGGCCTCGCCCGCGTGCTCGACGGGCTCGGGGCCCTCGTCGACGGGACCCGGCCGGCGGACGCTGAGCGCTGAGAGCGCGGGACCGCGTCACAGGATCCTGCTCGGAGGGCGGTCCCAGACCACGACCACCTCGGCCGCGATGCGCCGGCCCTGCTCCCGCCCGGCGGCGCGGCGACCGGCATCGTCGCCGGGTCGAGGACGTTCGCGCCGAAGGCCCGCAGGGACTCCGCGTCGGCGAGGACGGTCACCACCGGGGCGTCCGGGTGCTCCTCGCGGCGGCGGCTGACCGCGGCGCCGACCGCGGCGAACGGGCCGCGGCGACCACGGGGTCGGTCGGTCCCACCGCCCACGACGCAGGCGGCGCCGGGACGGGCGCGCAGGCGGCCACCGCGCCCACCACCAGTGCACCGCCGGCGCCGGCGAGGAACCGCCGACGTGACACTGCGCGCGCCAACGGAACAGGCGAGCCGCTCACCCCGGATGCCGGATCACCACCCCCCGGTCGACCATGCCGACCTCGGTGCGCCCGTCGCCGTCGGTGCTGGTCACACTGTCGGGCCGCTGCTGTCGGTCACTGCGACCGCTCCGCCGATCTCGAGGCGCGCGGGTCGCTGCGTCGGGTCGCGGCGAACGTGGCCTTCCAGCCGAAGGCGCGGATGTGGTGGTCGAGCAACTCGTAGCCCCCGCGGTGCAGCCGGTCGATCATGGCGTCGACGTCGCGGATCCGGACCGGCTGGGCGAACTCCACACACAGCGCGCCCACTGGGCGGGCGTCGGCGAGCAGCGCGTCGAGGATCGCGAACTCCGCGCCCTCCGCGCTGATCTTCAACAGGTCGACGCGGCTCCATCCGTGCTGCTCGCGTAGCGAGGCCAGGCTGCGGGCGGGCGCGGTGAACGCCACCGGGGTGTGGTGCATGTCGGTCGCCGAGTGCGACACGTGATCAGCGATCGCCGGAGCGTGAAAGGACAGCTCCGTGTCGTGTGACCACAGGGCGGCGCACTCGTAGCTCACCCGGGGTTCGTGGGTCAATACCGTCCTCACGTGGTCACGCGCGGCGGGCACCGGGTCGAGCAGATGGACCCGGCAGCCGAAACGGGCCACCAACAGGCACTCGAAACTCACGTCGGTCCCGGCACCGGCCGACACCACCACGCTGCCGGGTCCCAGCAACCCCGCGGGAACCTGGTAACCGCCATAACCCAGATCCCCCACCGTGATCACATCACCCCCGCGGGGGCGGGGGTGCAGCCGACGGAACCGGGCGGCGCGGACACGGGCGGTCACCCCGCGCCGTACCCGCCTCACCAACATCGCGGGACGCACGGCCGTCATCTCCTGCTCCTCGTGGCTCGGGAAATAGCGGAATGCAGCGGTCGAGTCACCGCCGCGGGCACGGCCAGCCGTCCCGGGCTCGCCCGATCCGGGCGGCCGACCCGTCGTCGTTCGGCGTCGTGAGTCCGAGCCCGAGTCCGAGCCCGAGTCCGAGTCCGAGTCCGAGCCCGAGCCGCAGTCGGAGCGGGCGCTCGGCGGTTGCGCTGCTCTCGGCGCCGACCGGGTCGAGGGGAAGCGGCAGGGCCGGAGAGATCCCTACCCGCGGCACAGACGCCAGGCCCGCCGGGAACGGCACCGACGGAGAGGACATGTCAGGGCGCCGGGGAGGCCCGGGGACGCCGCCCGGCTATTAGAGCCGCAGGATCTGCAACCAGGCTAATCGCACAGCAACCGCAGTCGGCGGGGCCGGGTCTGGCCGGGCGTGCCCGTGGTCGGAACCTACGGACGCCGGGTCAGCCGTCGATCCCCGCACCTGGGTGCCGTCGACCAGCAACAGCAACAGCCCGGCCAATACGGCCAGGCAGTTCGCCGTCGCGTCGGGGTCAGCGGCCGGTGAGGGCGCCACCGACAGCTCCTCGTGCAGCACCGAGGACACCTCGGCACCGGCCGCGGCGACGCCTCCCGAATCGGCCGCGGACACGGCGGCCCGCAACGGCGCGCCGCCGCCGCCCTCGCCACCCGCAGCTGGCTCGGCGTCGTGGCCGGTGGCGGAACCGGCGGAACCGGCCGCCTGGTGGTGGTCCACGTCGGCGGCACCGTGATGCGACGCCAAACTGTGCATCACCGCCACCCCGAGGACCAGCCCCACCACCAGCACCCAGCGCAGCAGCCACGGCTGCGACCGCGCCTCCGCCCTCGTCACGCCCTGAGGCTAACGCCCGCGCCGCGGCCAGGCCGCGGTGGGCGAACCCTCCCCGACCGGGAGCATGACCGCGACGGGACGGCGCCGTCGGCGACGGTGACCAGCGGGTCGTGGCGCTCGTCCCGACTGATCGTCCCGGTGAGGCAGATCAGGCGCGTGTGCCGATCAGGACCCTCCGATGTATACGGCGCGACATCAGCTGCAGCCGCTGGTGGAGCCGCACCCCTCGCACACGTAGCAGCTCCCGGCCGGCCGCATCTTCGTCCCGCAGGTCAGGCAGAGCGGCGCGTCGGCCGCCTTACCCAGCTGCAGTTCGAGCAGCTCGGTGGAGCTGCCCACCGACACGTCGGCCGGGCGGGCGCCGGTCGCCGAGGTGATTCCCAGTGCGGGTGCCGCCGGGGCGGCCTCCACCGAGGTGCGCAGCGTCTCCACGTCGACGGCCTCCGTCGGCGCGGGGGGCGGCGTGCCGTAGTCCGCGGCCACCTGCGCGGAGCGCTCCTCGGCGGAGAAGATGCCGAGCTGGGCACGCTTCTCGTACGGCAGGTGATCGAGCGCGATGCGGCGGAACAGGTAGTCCACGACGCTCGTCGCCATCCGCACGTCCGGGTCGTCGGTCATGCCCGCGGGCTCGAAGCGCATGTTGACGAACTTGGACACGTAGGTCTCCAGCGGCACCCCGTACTGCAGCGCGATGGAGATCGCCACCGAGAACGCGTCCATGACCCCGGCGAGCGTCGACCCCTGCTTGGACATCTTGACGAAGATCTCGCCCAGTCCGTCGTCGGGGTAGGAGCCGGCGGTCATGTAGCCCTCGGCCCCGGCGACCGTGAACGAGACGGTCTCGCTGGGCCGCTTCTTCGGCAGCCGCTTGCGCACCGGGCGCGGGTCGGTGGCCACCACCGTGCCTTCTGCACCCGTGGTCGTCCCCGCCGTGCTCCCCCCGCCCGTCTTCCCGGTGGAGAGCGGCTGGCCCACCTTGCAGTTGTCGCGGTAGATGGCGAGCGCCTTCAGGCCCATCTTCCAGGACTCGAAGTAGATCTCCTCGACGTCCTCGACGGTGGCTGCCTCCGGCATGTTCACCGTCTTGGAGATGGCCCCGGAGATGAACGGTTGGACCGCGCCCATCATCCGGACGTGGCCCATCGGGGCGATCGAGCGCTGCCCCATCGCGCAGTCGAAGACCTCGTAGTGCTGCGGGCGCAGACCGGGCGCGTTGACCACATGACCGTGCTCAGCGATGTACTCGACGATCGCCTCGCTCTGCTCGGGCTGGTAGCCGAGCGACGCGAGCGCGCGGGGAACCGTCTGGTTCACGATCTGCATGGACCCGCCACCGACGAGTTTCTTGAACTTGACCAGCGAGAAGTCCGGCTCCACCCCGGTGGTGTCGCAATCCATCATGAAACCGATGGTGTTGTGGCTGACGAATCCGGCGGCGACGTAGGTGACGTTGTCCGGAACGGAGAGGTCAAAGGTCGGCTGGAGCCCCCCGTCCTCGTTCGCGCCCACTTCCTCGAACAGGTAGCCGAGGACCTGGCCGACGCGTTCGTCGCCGGTGGCGTCGAAGACCCGCTGGGCGACATCACGCGAGAGACCGCGCCCCCGGGCCACGGACTGCTGGACGAGGCGGCGCAGCTCGTGACCGACGGGGACGATGTCGAGCCACACCGCCGTGGCGAGATGGACCCGATCGCGGTTCCCGGACTGCGGGGAGCGGTCGGTGGCGACCCGGCCGGCCTTCCGGTGCGAGAGGAACCCGATCTGCTCGCCGAAGGCCACGGCGCTGCGGACGTTCCGAATTCTGACCTGGAACTGGGCTCCGCCCCATCCGCTGACCGTCTCGCGGGTGGTCGTGGCGAAGCCGAGGGTCAGCAGCAGGGTCCGGAGCTCGCCGGCGAAGGTCGTCGAGGAGGTCGACACGCTGGGGACGCTCTGGACGACGGTCCCGTCCGCCTCGAACAGGCCACGAACGAAGGCGGCGTACACGGATCGGTCGTTGGTCTCGAGCAGCGCGGACGGGATCCGCGGGGTCCACCCCTTGCCCGTGTGCAGTTCGTTCGGGAGCGTCTTCGCGAAGCCGGCCGCCTGCCACCAGCGGGCCAGACGGACTGACGACAGCGCCACCTCCTGGTAGCCCTTCGCCGGGGTCACGACGGCCTCGATCCCGAACAGGTCCTTGCCGAGAACGCGCAGGCGCTCGACGACATCGAGGTCGGTGTTGGCCACACAGAACCGCACGCCCTTCGCGTGCAGGCTCCCGTCACCCATGAAGTACCCGACGAGCTCGGCGACGTCGACGGTGACGTGATCGGGAACGTGCAGGATGCGGTCGTCGCCGTCATAGGCCTGATCGAGCACCGGGAGCGGCACCGCCCGCGGTTCCCCGACCTGAGTGCCGAGCTGCATGGGGAGCAGGTCACCGGCCGTGATGTCGGCGAGACGCCGCCAGATCCACTCCCCGGTCCGCTGGTGCACGACCTTCACGCGGTGCGCGAGGGTCCCCTGGATCGTGTAGCCGCCGGCGGTCACGATCCGCCGGGTCGGCTCCTCTCCGTTGACGAAGAACCTCGTGGAGGTCCTCGGGCCGTCGTCGGTGGAGACGGTCAGGTCGATGTCCTGCCAGGTGTCGCCGTAGATCTCACCGATCTCGCCCAGCCGGACGAGGCCTCGGTCGGACGTGACCAACGTGTCCGCGGTCAGGCATCCGGTGGGGGCGAGGACGCTGGCCTGGGCGTTGCGCCAGCCGTCCCGGGCGCCGATCTCGAGGCCCTTCTGCCATTCGGCGGTCGCGCCGTCCCGGACACGACGATCGTCGCCGTGCACCGTGCGCACCGCGTCGTTGGCCGCCGCGTGCTTGCGCACGACGCGGCGATGGGCCTCGGCATTGCGCGCGTAGCCGTCGTACGGAGCGACCGCGCCGGCGAGCTCGGCCGAGCGGCGATAGGCGGTGGCGGTCATCAGCGAGGTGATTGACGCGGCGAGCCCTCGACCACCTTCGGAGTCGTACGCGTGGCCCGTCGCCATCAGCAGCGCGCCCAGGTTGGCGTAGCCGATCCCGAGCTGGCGGAACGCGCGGGTGGTCTCCCCGATCTCCGGCGTCGGGAAGTCCGCGAAGCAGATGGAGATGTCCATCGCGGTGATGACCAGCTCGACCGACCGCACGAACGCGTCGACCATGAAGCGACCGTCGTCGTCGAGGAACTTCATGAGGTTCAGTGAGGCGAGGTTGCAGCTGGAATTGTCCAGGTGCAGGTACTCGCTGCAGTTCGCCACCACGACTCCGCTGACCACGTAGGAATGGTTCCGCGGCTCGGTGAGGTTGTAGGTCGTCTCGTAACCGCGCGAGGCGCGCGAGATGAGGCGCACCGTCTCGTCGACCTGGTAATACTCGTAGGTCGACAGAATGTGGCGGAGCTTCTCCCGCTTCGGCTCGTGGTCGAATCCGACGAGCTGGGCGAACCGATCCATGTGCCGCCCGGTGATCCGTAGATCGAAGCTCGGCCCGTCACTGCCGTAGATGGCTTCCGTGCCATCGCGTCGCGTGTAGTGGAAGGAGGCCGTCTTCGTCCCGGTTTCGTATATCCGCGCGCGGATGCCGAGGCCGCCGAGGAGCTCCTGGACCCCGAGGAGGAGTTCCTCGGACCTGCTGCCGAGACCGACGTAACGGGTGCCCTTGACCTCCTGATCCACCACACAGCCATCGGCGTCGAAGAGCCCACGGAGGAACGCGACGAGGATGTCCTCCGGTACCTCGAAGAGGGGCTCCGGAACGCCCTTGGTCGAGGAGCGTCCGGTGCCGACACCGAGCGCGCGCATCAGCGCCCCGAACTTGCCGCGCATCGAACGCAGCTGCTTCGTGCCGCTACCTTGAACGCTCGGCTTCGACTCGAACCCGGTGACATGCGACAGGAGCCGCTGGTGGCGCGGGAGGAGGACCTCCTGTTCCCAGGCGGAGCCGTAGACGGTGACGACCGAACCCTCGGTGACACACCCGTCGCCGACCAGCCAGCCGAGGTACTGGGCGAACTCCGGATCCCACTTCTCGGGCGGGTTCGCCAGCTCCTTCCCGCAGCCGCTCGCGATCGCGTCGAGGGCGAGGCTCGGGAAAGCGCGATCGGCGTGCGGCCGAGGCGCGTGCTGGAGCGAGCGCACGACGCGGTCGGTGTTCCCGAGGTCGTCGGCTCGAACGTAGCCGCGGTCGGCCGTCCAGACGCGATGGTTCGGCGTGCATCGCAAGCGGGAGCCGTCGCTGAACCGCAGCTCGAGGATCTCGTTGGTCCCCGTGATCATGTACTGCGTCGGCGACGTCGCCATCAAGCGGTCGACCGGATCCTCGGAGCTGGTTACGTCGTTCGTGTAGACGCCGAACCGCTCGCCTAGTGCCGCGCGTCGGATGACCTCGCCGATCGGTACGAGTCCGACGTCGGTCAGGACACGCTGGTCGGCTGGAAAACACGGATTGGACGCCGTGATGCGGCCGGACTCCGGGGACGTGTGCCAGTCATTGATCGTGTCGTCGTACTGCAGACCCGGATCGGCACATTCCCACGCGGCCTCGGTCATCGTGCGGAACAGTTCCTTGGCCTTGACCGTCTCGAGGACCTCGTTCGTCTTGCGGGCGCGCAGACCGAACTCCCCGCCCGACTGCACGGCGCGCATGAACTCGTCGGAGACCCGGACCGAGTTGTTGGCGTTCTGGTACTGCACCGACGTGATGTCGGCGCCGCCGAGGTCCATGTCGAACCCGGCGTCGCGCAGGACGCGGATCTTCCGCTCCTCGTCACGCTTGGTTGCGACGAACTCGGGGACGTCGGGGTGGTCGACGTCGAGGACGACCATCTTCGCGGCCCGCCGCGTCGCCCCGCCGGACTTGATGGTGCCCGCGGAGGCGTCGGCACCGCGCATGAACGATACGGGGCCGGAGGCGGTGCCGCCGGAGGAGAGCAGCTCCTTCGAGGAACGGATCCGCGAGAGGTTGAGGCCGGCACCGGAACCGCCCTTGAAGATCAGCCCTTCTTCGCGGTACCAGTTGAGGATCGACTCCATGGTGTCCTCGACGCCGAGGATGAAGCAGTTGTGGACGCGGAGGTTGCCGGAGAGATACTCGCCGGACTCGGTCTGGATGTCGTAGACGTCCATCGGTCCGCGAGCTTCGATCCGCGTGACCTGGAGCCGCTCGGTGTCCTTGGCCGCGAGACCGGGCAGGTCGAAGGACGCCTCGAGCTTGCCCGCCTTGGTCGGGTCCACGAAGCCGATGTGGTCGGCGAAGAGACGACGATCGCCCGCGCTGTTGATGCGGATGCCCCAGAGGTCGTGGCGGTCGGCGCGCTTCTCCAGCTTGCTTTCGACCCCGGCGAAGATGCCGAACCGGGCCAGCAGTGCCTGGACCCCACGAATAAGGTCCTCGCCGATCATGTCCAGCCCGAGGAGCGTCGAGGACTCCCGAGGGGACACGTATCCCTCGGCCTGGAACAGGCTGCGCAGGTACGCCGCGACCACGGGGAGCGGCGCCGTGAACAGGTGCGTCGGCACGACCATCTCCGTGCCCCGCAACCAACCCGCGAGGGCCGCCTCCGCCACCTGCTGCGGCTCGAACTCCTCTTCTCCGAAGGAGTCCCGACGGTGCCACTCGAGCGTGTCGCCTGCCCGCAGGTCACCCGCGGGAACGAAGCGTCCCGTGGCCTCGCCGGACACTCGCCAGACCAGGTGGTCTGTCGTGACGTCGAGCGTGTGTCCTGAGTGCAGGTGGAGCCGCAGGACCTCCTTCACGCCGTTGGACTTCGTGGCAAGGACACGCGTCACCCCGGAGGCGTCGAACACCTTCGTGCCGACGGCGTCGTCGTTCACCAGCCGACCGATCGGGATCATCCCTGCCGGCGTGCTCACCAACGCGTCCCAGGGTTGGCACGCCGAGACCTGCTGGGGCGACGCGGTGCCGACGTTGAACCAGACGGGTGAGTTGAAGCTGAAGTACTGATGCAGCAGCATCCAGGTCAGCTCGTCGGAGAACACCTCGGCGTCGCCGGGAGTGGCGAAGTAGCCGTGCTTGCGCCCGGCCTCGGTGTAGGTGCCCACCACGCGGTCGATGAGCTGGCGCAGGCTCGACTCGCGGGCCGGCGTGCCCGCCGCGCCCCGGAAGTACTTGCTGGTGACGATGTTCGTGGCGTTGACCGACCACGAGGCCGGGAACTCCACGCCGCGCTGCTCGAAGTTCACCGAGCCGTCGCGCCAGTTGGTCATGACGACGTCGCGACGCTCCCACTCCACCTCGTCGTAGGGGTGGCGCCCCTCGGTGGTGTGGACGCGCTCCATCGTGAGCCCACCCGTGCCGCGGCCCGCCTCGCTGCCGCCCTCGGTCGTGGCGCCGACGGTCTCGGTCATGCGGTCATCCCTCGATCTCGCTCTCGCGCGTGCCGGGGACGCTTCCCCACGATCCGGCACCCTTGGGTTCTCATCGGTCATTCGGACGGGACGGAGACCTGCTCCTCCGCCCGGATCTCCTCGCTGCCCGACTCGCGCGCGCGCAGATCGAGGATCTCGCGCTCGAAGTCGGACACCGAGGAGAAGTTGCGGTAGACGCTGGCGAAGCGCAGGTACGCCACCTCGTCGAGCTCGCGCAGCGGCCCGAGGATGGCCATCCCCACCTCCTGGCTGGGCACCTCGGCCGCTCCGGAGGCCCGCACCGTCTCCTCCACCCGCTGGGCGAGGAGCGCGAGCCCGTCCGGGTCGACGGGCCGGCCCTGGCACGCCCGGGCCACCCCGCGCACGACCTTGTCCCGGCTGAAGGGTTCGGTGACGCCGCTGCGCTTGACCACCGCGAGGACGGCCTCCTCCACGGTGGTGAACCGCCGCCCGCACCCACCGCACGAGCGGCGCCGGCGGATGGCCTGACCCTCGTCGGCCTCCCGCGAGTCGACGACCCGGGAGTCGGGGTTGCGGCAGAACGGACACCGCACGGGCCTCTCCTCCCTCTGCTGGAACGTACACAACCTGTGGACTAACTACACCCATGTAACCACAAGATGTTGGGGCAGGACGGTAGCGAGCGCCGACCCCGTACGGCAAGTCGTCCACCCCGTGAAGGGGAATCCGCGACCGGCGGGTGATGCTGCGCGCCGGGACGGGCCCGGGTCATCCGACCGGGACGGTCAGCGGCCGGCCGGCGCGGACCGAGGAGTCGGGCAGGGCGTTGAGCGCGCGGATCCGACTCATCGTCGCCTCCGCCTCCGCCCGGGGTACGGAGCGGCGGGCGACGTCCGAGAGCGTCTCGCCCTCACCGACGACGGTGACGGTGACGGCCTCCGGCACCGACCCCGTCGGGGAGGCGGCCCCTTCGGGCCCGGAGAGGTCGACGCCGACGACGAGCAGGGCACCGAGGAGCACGGACAGTCCCACCACCGCCGCGAAACGGCGCCGACGCACGACGACCTCCCACGGTGTCGACACCGGACCGGCGGCCGCGGTGCACCCTCCCCCACCCACCGGGCCTCGCGGCACGGGGACGACCGGCCCCGACGACCGGGTCCCGGGTCGACGCGCGTCGCGTCGTCCCGCAGGACGTGACGGCCGTGTCCCGGGCGACAGCGGTCGGCCCGGGGCGGCCGGAGTGGGGACAGCTGGGGTGGGGGCAGCAGGAGTAGGGGCAGGGGGAACGGTCGGGATCGAGGTCACGGCGACCCTCCTCGGTTGTCGGCGCTTCGCACACGCGTTCGATCGAACTCGTGTGCGATGTCTAGCAGCACCCACCGACATGTGCTCCGACCGTACGGCGTGTCGTTCGAACACGTGTTTGATCTCGTCGGTGCCCGGCGCTAGCTTCGCGGTAGCGGACATGCAGGGCGACCGCCGGTCCACGCGCGGGGTCGAGGTCGTCCGCACCGGAGGAGAGTCGCTCGCCCGCGGATCGAGGAGGAACCGTGACGACAGGAACGCCACCGGGTCGCCGGGCCCGGCGCCCGGCCTCCGGCCCGCCGGGGCCGGCCGACACCACCGCCACCACCGACACCTCTGCGCCGCACGGTGCCGAGGTTCACCCCTTCCCCGACCGGGAGCCCGTCCCGACGGTGTCGGGAGCCCCCACGCTCACGCCCCGGCAACGCAAGGTCCTCGAGGTCATCCGTGACCACGTCGAGCGCCAGGGCTACCCGCCGAGCGTCCGGGAGATCGGCGACGCCGTGGGCCTCACGTCGACGTCGTCGGTGGCGCACCAGATGGGTGTCCTGGAGAAGAAGGGCTTCCTGCGGCGCGATCCCAACCGCCCGCGCGCCCTCGACGTCCGGCTCCCCGAGGAGCTCGAGGGCTCCGACTCCACGGCCGAGAGCGTGGACGCCGAGGCCGTGCGGGCGGACCGCCCGACGCCGACCTTCGTCCCCGTGGTCGGGCGCATCGCCGCCGGTGGGCCGATCCTCGCCGAGCAGGCGGTGGAGGACGTCTTCCCGCTGCCGCGCGAGCTGGTGGGCGAGGGGTCGCTGTTCATGCTGCGCGTCGTCGGCGACTCGATGATCGAGGCCGCGATCACCGACGGCGACTGGGTGGTCGTCCGCCAGCAGCCGGTGGCTGACAACGGTGAGATCGTCGCCGCCATGCTCGACAACGAGGCGACGGTCAAGACCTTCCGTCGCCGTGACGGCCGCGTCTGGCTGCTCCCCCAGAACTCCGCCTACGAGCCGATCCCCGGCGACGAGGCGACCGTGCTCGGCAAGGTCGTGGCGGTCCTGCGGCGTCTCTGAGTCCCCGCTGGCCCCGGTCGACTCAGCCCGGTCGACTCAGCCCGGTCGCCGCCGCCGCACCGTCGCGACGACGAGCACCACCACCACCAGCACCAGCAACGTGGACGCCGCGACCAGGGCGACCCACGTCGCCGTGGCCGGCGTCGTCGCAGCGGTGTCCACGGGACCGGGCGACGCCGCCGGGGCCGCGGTGGACGCCGCCGATTCCACCGCCGCCACGGCCCCCGGGACGGCGCGCAGGGTCCCCGCCGGTCCTCCGGGCGGGCTCTCCCCGGCCGAGAGCAGCGTCCCGTCCACGTCGAACGCGACGGCCTCCCCCTGCGGCTCGCCGGCCAGCGGCACCCGCACCGGTGCGGCACGCAGGGCAGTCACGACGTCCTCGGCGGTCGGACCGCCCGGGCCGGGTGCGACCGGGTAGAGCCACGCGTCGGTGTAGGTGCGCAGGGCGGCGACCCGCCCGTCGGGGGAGAGAGCTCCCCCGGTGAGCAGGCCCACCCCCAGGGGGCCGGCCGGACCGCCCGGCGAGTCGCTGGGCGGCACGACCACCTCGCCGACGCGTCGCAGCACCGTCGGCGGATCCGAGCCGGACGCCGTCGTGCGCGGCAGGGGTCCGTCGGTGGTGTAGACACCGCTGCGCCCCCCGAGGTCCTTGGTGACGATCACGGGGCGGACGTCGACGGGCAGGATCAGCGTCTCGGCGTCGTGGGGCCCGTCGGGGTAGGCGAGCGACGTGCTCAGCACGCCACCCGACACCGGCAGCCGCAGGATGGCGACGCTGCGTCGCACCCGGTCGTTGTCGCCGACGTCGGCCAGCCAGATCGTGCCGTCCGCCGCGCGCGCCATGTCCTCCACGTCGCGGCCCGCGGTCGGGACGGCGCGTGTGGCCGCCACCGAGCAGTCGCGGGTCAGGCGGAAGACGCTGCTGGGGTTGCCGCCGTCGTTGACGACCCGCGGGCCGTCGGAGCCGACGACCAGGCCGGAGACCGCCTGCAGCCGGCGGTCGGAGAAGGCGCACCGCTCGACCGGGCCCGCCCCACCCTGGACGGGCGCAGCGACGGCCACCCCGGAGGCCACCAGCAGGCCCACGACGACCAGAGCGGCGCTCGCGCCTGCCCTCATCGGACCTGCTCCCCGGAGGCGGGCCTCACGACACCGGCGCGTCCACCGGCACCGCGGCCCGGCGCAGGGACGCCGCGAGCTCGGCGCCGACCCGCGCGTGCAGCGCGGTCCCCTCGGCCGTGTGGTCCTCGGTGAGCACCTCGCCCTCGGAGTGCGTCCGCGCCACGAGCGCGCCCTGCGTGTAGGGCAGCACGAGCTCGACCTCGACCTCGGGGTGCGGCAGCGCCTCGGCGACCCGGCGACGGAGCAGGTCGATGCCCTCCCCGGTGCGCGCGGAGACGAACACGGCCCCGGGCAGGGCGGCGCGCAGCTGCGCGAGCGCCATGGGCTCGGCGTCGTCGACCTTGTTGACCACGAGGAGCTCCGGCGGCATCGCCTCCTCGCCCCCGATCTCGGACACGACCTCTCGCACCGCGGTGATCTGGTCCTGCGCGGCCGGGTCCGACCCGTCGACGACGTGCACCATGAGATCGGCGTCGCCGACCTCCTCCAGCGTGGAGCGGAAGGCCTCGACGAGCTGATGCGGCAGGTGCCGTACGAAGCCGACCGTGTCGGTCAGCGTCGCCTCGCGCCCGTCGGCGGTCTCCCACCGGCGCGTCGTCGGGTCGAGGGTGGCGAAGAGGGCATCCTGGACGAGGACCCCGGCGTGGGTGATGGCGTTGAGCAGGCTCGACTTGCCGGCGTTGGTGTAGCCGGAGATCGCGACCGACGGCACCTCGCGCCCCCGACGACGCCCGCGCTTGGTGTCGCGGACCGTGCGCATGCCCTCCAGCTCTCGCCGCAGCTTCGCGATGCGGCGGTGGATGCGCCGCCGGTCGGTCTCGAGCTTGGTCTCGCCGGGACCGCGGGTGCCGACGCCGCCGCCCCCGGACCCGCCCGCCCCGCCGCCCTGACGGCTCATCGACTCGCCCCAGCCGCGCAGGCGGGGCAGGAAGTAACGCAGCTGGGCCAGCTCGACCTGGGCCTTGCCCTCCCGCGACCGGGCGTGCTGGGCGAAGATGTCGAGGATCAGCGCGGTCCGGTCGACGACCTTGACCTTGAGCTTCTCCTCGAGCTGGCGCAGCTGGCCCGGGGAGAGCTCACCGTCGGCGATCACGGTGTCGGCGCCGGTGCGCTGCACGGTCTCGCGCAGCGTCGCGACCTTGCCCGAGCCGACGAAGGTGGCCGGGTCGGGCGACGAGCGCCGCTGGATCAACGCGTCGAGGACCTCGGAGCCCGCGGTCCCGGCGAGGCGCGCGAGCTCGACGAGCGAGGCGTCCGCGCTCGCCGCGGTGCCCTCGGTCCAGACGCCGATGAGCACCACGCGCTCGAGACGCAGCTGCCGGTACTCGACCTCGGTGACGTCGGTGAGCTCGGTGGACGCGCCGGTCAGCCGGGCGACGCGACGCAGGGCGGAGCGGTCGTCGAGGTCCATCGAGCCCGCCGACCGGCCCGACCGGTCGCGCAGCAGACCGTCGTCGAGGTCGATCGGCGTGCCCGCGGGGCGCGGCGGGGCGGGGTCGTGTGATGCAGCAGTCATATGCCGCTCATGGTCCCACGACCGTGGCCGACGGCAACGCCTTTCGGGTGGTGCGCTCTACCGGGTCGGGACCGCGCCCATTCCCGCCGGTACGAGGGCCGGTGACACCTGCCCGTGCGCCACGAGCACGGCCGGACCGCTCAGGGTCGTCGTCGACCCGGCTCCGGCGCCGACGGTGACCAGGAGCGTCCCGCCCGGGGTCCCGACGGTGACGCGGCCCGCGTCGAGCCCGGCGGCCCGCAACGCCGCCACCGCACCGGCCACCGTCCCCGTGCCGCACGAGCGGGTCTCACCAGAGCCGCGCTCGTGCACCCGCAGCCGCGTCGCGCCCGCACGCAGCGGCCGGAGAACCTCGACGTTGACCCCGTGCGGGAAGAGCGCCGCGTCGTACGCCGGGGCGAGCGCGAGGTCGAGGGCCTCGAGCTCCGCGTCGTCCTCGACCACACAGGCCAGGTGCGGGTTGCCGACGTCGACCGCGATCCCGGTCAGGTCCCGCCCGTCGACGTTCGCCACCGACACCGCGCCGACGCGCGCCGGGCCCATGTCGACGGTGACGTCCCCCTCGACGCCGAGGGTCACCTCCCGCACGCCGGCCCGGGTGGCGACGCCGAACGTGCCCGGCGCGGCGAGCCCGGCACCCACGAGGTAGCGCGCGAAGAGACGGATGCCGTTCCCGCACATCTCGGCGATCGAACCGTCGGCGTTGCGGTAGTCCATGAACCACCCGGCCCCGGCTCCGTCCACGCCGGCGTCGGCCGCGGCGGGGGTGTCGGTACGGACGGCCCGCAGGACCCCGTCGGCTCCCAGCCCGCGGCGACGGTGACAGAGCCGGCGCACCAGCTCGGCACCGTCCGGGCCGTCGAGGTCCAGAGCACCGTCGGCGTCGGGGAGCAGGACGAAGTCGTTCTCCGTGCCGTGGCCGAGGACGAACTCCATGGCGTCCAGCGTACGAGCCCTCACCGGTCGGGCCCTCACCCGTCGAGCAGGGCGAGGACCCGCTCCGGAAGGTCGGGGAGGTCGGCGTCGAACCAGTGGACCCGGGGGTCGCGCCGGAACCACGACCGCTGCCGCCGCACCAGCCGCCGGGTGGCGACGACGGTGCGCTGCCGCGCCTCGGCGAGGTCGATCTCCCCGTCGACGTGGGCGAGCACCTCGCGGTAGCCCACCGCGCGGGACGCCGTGGCGCCCGCACGCAGGCCCACGGCGGCGAGTGCACGCACCTCCTCGACCAGACCCGCGGCGAGCATCCGGTCGACCCGCGCCCCGACGAGCGCGTCCAGCGCGGCGGTGTCGCGGTCGAGACCGACGAGCAGCGCGTCGTGGCGGGGTCGGCCCGGGCGGGGCAGGCTCGCCGCGTAGGGCCGGCCGGTGATCTCCACGACCTCCAGCGCCCGCACGATCCGGCGGCCGTTGCCCTCGTCGATCACGCCGGCCGCGTCGGGGTCGACCCCGGCGAGACGGGCGTGCATTGTCGACGGGCCCTCGGCAGCGAGCTCGGCGGCGAGACGCGCGCGGACCGCCGGGTCGGTACCGGGGAAGCGCAGGTCGTCGAGGACGGCCTGCACGTAGAGCCCGGAGCCGCCGACGACGACCGGAATGGCGCCTCGGAAGCGGACCGCGTCGACGGCGACGCGGGCATCGCGCTGGTACGCCGCGACGGTGGCGGTCTCGGTGACGTCGAGGACGTCGAGCAGGTGGTGCGGCACCGCGGCGCGCTCGACGGGCGTGGCCTTGGCCGTGCCCACGTCCATCCCGCGGTAGAGCGCCATCGCGTCGGCGTTGACCACCTCGACCCCGCCCCCCGAGGTGGCCACGAGCTCGGCGAGGGCGAGGGCGAGGGTCGACTTGCCCGTCGCCGTCGGGCCCACGAGCGCGAGGGGGCGGCTCACGACCGCTCCCACACCGCCACGTGATAGCCGACCCCGAACGGTCGGGAGTCGTGCAGCGGCGTCGGGACCCAGTCGCCCTGCGCCGCGGCGCCGGCGAGCACCTGCCACGGGACACGCCCGCCCGTCCCCAGTGCCGCGCAGAGGTCGGGGTCGAGGGCGGCGAGGGCGGCGACGTCGGCGGAGGCCAGGGCCGCGGCGACGGCGCCGTCCTGGGCGTCGGCGCGGGGGTCGAGGGCGCCGGGGGCCTTCGGGGTGAGGGTCGCGGGCCCGTCACCGAGGACGAGCAGGCCGACCGGCCCCCCTCCGCGGGCGGCCTCCGCGATCTCCGCGCCGCACTGCCGGGCCCCGGCGGGATCGGTGGCGGGTTCGAGGACGACGCCGTCGACGCGCACCGCGTCCGGGACCCCGGCGCGCAGCAGGCCCGCGACGAGCAGCGGCAGGGGGAGCTCGGCGTCGACCGGGCCGTCGGCGTCGGCTCCGAGCGCAACCGTCACGTCGACCCCGAAGCCGCGGAAGCTGCCCCGCGTCGCCGGTGTCCATGCGCCCGTCCGGAGGTCGGCGCCGACCGCGACCCATCGCGTGGCCACACCGGACAACCAGGTCGCCGCCTGCCGACACGCCGCGCGCAACGCCGCGGTCTCCGTGGCCGCCGCCCCCGCGAGCTCCTCCGCGAGCAGCGGCGGATGGGGCACCGCGGCGACGGCCTCGATCACCCGGCCGACGCTACCGACGCTACCGAGGCGTCGCCGAGGGGCGGCCGGGGCGTGCGGGGAGTTCCGGCTCCGCCGCCTGACCTGCTTGAATGCCCGGAACATCGTGGGAGGTGTCGGAGATGACCGAGGAGCCGGGCCCGGGCCCGCACCTCTCGAGTCCCGCGGACCTCGCACGGGCGCGGCCCGTACCCGCTCCCCGGCCACCCGCTGTGCCCGCTCCCCCGGCCCCGCCGGCGCCCCCTGCACCCCCTGCACCCGAGTCCCCCGTCGAGGCCCCCGGGAGCGCCGAGGCGGCGGGTCCCGCCGGCACAACCGACGTCCCCTCGGTGCCGGACGCCGAGGCCGACCCGCACCGGTGGGGCCGGGTCGACGCCGACGGCACCGTCTGGCTGACCGCGGTCACGCCCGAGCGTGCGGTCGGGTCCTGGCAGGCCGGCGACGCCGAGGAGGGCCTCACCCACTTCGCGCGGCGCTTCGACGACCTGCGCACCGAGACCGACCTGCTCCTCCGTCGCCTCCGCGAGGGCCGCGGCGACGCCCGCGCGGCGCTGCGCAGCGCCACCGCCGTCCGGGACCGGCTCGTCGACGCCGCCGTCATCGGGGACCTCCCGGCCCTCTGCGCCCGGGTCGACGCGCTCGTGGCCGCGGCCGAGCAGGCCGGGGCCGCGGAGCGCTCGGCACGCGCGGGGGCGCGTGAGGAGGCCGTGGCCCGCAAGGAGGCGTTGATCGCGGAGGCCGAAGCACTGGCTGAACAGACCACGCGGTGGAAGCACGCGGGCGACCGCTTCGCGGCGATGCTCGACGAGTGGAAGGCGATCCGGGGCGTCGACCGCAAGACCGACGACGCCCTGTGGAAGCGGTTCGGGAAGGCCCGCGAGGGGTTCGCCCGGCGACGGGGGGCGCACTTCGCCGAGCTCGATCGGGCCCGCACCGTGGCCCGCACCCGCAAGGAGGAGCTGGTCACGGAGGCCGAGGCGCTCGCCGACTCGAGCGACTGGGGCGCCACGGCGGCTCGCTACAAGGACCTGATGACGGAGTGGAAGGCCGCAGGACGCACGTCGAAGGACGCCGACGACGCGCTGTGGGCCCGCTTCCGGGGCGCCCAGGACTCCTTCTTCACCCGCCGCTCGGCCGAGTACGCGACGCGCGACGCCGAGCTCGTCGCCAACGCCACGGCGAAGGACGCCCTCCTCGCGGAGGCAGCGCGGATCGACCTGTCCGACGCGGAGGGGGCGCGGGCGGCGCTGCGCGGGGTGCAGGAGCGGTGGGACCAGATCGGCAAGGTGCCCCGGGAGCGGGTCCGCGAGTTCTCGGTCCGCCTGCAGGAGGTCGAGGAGCGGGTACGCGCGGCCGGCGACCGGCGCCGGGCCTCGGGCGGGGGCGAGACCCAGGCGCGCGTCGGCCAGTTCCGCGAGCGGGTCACCGCGTTCGAGTCCCAGGCGGCGAAGGCGCGCGCGGCCGGCGACCGCCGCCGCGCCGAGGAGGCCGAGCGCCAGGCCGCGCAGTGGCGGGAGTGGCTCGCGACGGCGGAGCGCGTCCAGCGCTGAGCGGTCCTCAGGTCCGGGAGAGGGCGAAGGTCGCCCACCGGAACGCCAGGACGACCATCGCCGCGAGCGCGAGGCCCAGGCCGAGGCCCGGACCGTTGCCGGGGACGGTGTTCTGCGACCACACGGCCCAGAGGCCGGTCACCGACGCCACGGAGCACCCGGCCGCCGCGACGAACACCGCGACCCAGCGGCGCGTGAGCAGCGCGACCGCGGACGCGAGCACGCCGAACAGCACGGCGAAGCCGCCGAAGAGCCGGGGCAGGCCGGACCCGCCGGACGCCCCGAGCACCACCTGCCACCCCGTCGCGCCGGCGGCGGACCAGGGCAGCACCGCCGCGAGCAGCAGCACGAGCACCGCGACCGCGGCGACGAGGACGCCGGGTCCGAAGTCGACCTCCCGGCCGGCCGAGGGCCGGGACTGCTGCTCGGGGGCCGGGTCGAAGAGACTCACGGCGTCGGGATCCCCGTCGCGCCGACCGGTGAACCGTCGGACACCGAACCCGCGGGTCCCGCGGCCGGCCGACCCAGCCCGGGCCGACCCACGCCGGGCAGACCCAGCCCGACCGAGCGCGGCGACGTGGGGCGTCGCCCGGCGGCGTGGGCGTCGCCGGCGCGGGTGCGGCGGTGGTCGAGGACGGGTCCGTCGGCGACGACGTGGTGCGGTGCCCCGTAGGTCGCCCGGACGGTGACGACGTCGCCGGGTCGGACCTCGCCGTCCACCGCGCTCCCGTGCGGGGTGAAGTGCACCAGGCGCCCGTCGCGCGCACGACCGGACATCCGCTGCGTCGCGCGGTCCTTGCGGCCCTCGCCGGTGGCCACGAGCAGCTCGAGCCCGCGCCCGACCTGCGCCCGGTTGCCCTCCAGCGAGATGTCCTCCTGCAGCGCGACGAGCCGGTCGTAGCGCTGGGCGACCACGGCCTTCGGCACCTGGTCGGGGAGGGTCGCGGCCGGTGTGCCGGGCCGCGGTGAGTACTGGAAGGTGAACGCCTGAGCGAACCGCGACGCCGCGACGACGTCGAGGGTGGCCTGGAAGTCCTGCTCGGTCTCGCCCGGGAAGCCGACGATGACGTCGGTCGTCAGTGCCGCGTACGGCATCGCGTCGCGTACCTCGCCGACGATGTCGAGGAAGCGGCGCGCGCGGTACGAGCGGCGCATCGCCCTGAGGACGCGGTCGGACCCCGATTGCAGCGGCATGTGCAGCTGGGGGCAGATGTTCGGTGTCCCGGCCATCGCGGCGATGACCTCGGAGGTGAAGTCGCGGGGGTGCGGCGAGGTGAAGCGCACCCGCTCGAGCCCGTCGACCCGGCCGCAGGCCCGCAGCAGGTCGGCGAACGCGCCGCCGGCAGACCAGCCCGCGCCGTAGGCGTTGACGTTCTGCCCCAGCAGCGTCACCTCGAGCACGCCCTGGGCCACGAGCGCCTCCACCTCGGCGAGGACCTCGCCGGGGCGCCGGTCGACCTCCTGGCCACGTAGCGACGGCACGATGCAGAAGGTGCAGGTGTTGTTGCAGCCGACGGAGATCGACACCCACCCCGAGTAGGCGGAGTCCCGGCGAGCGGGCAGGTCCGACGGGAAGGTCTCCAGGGCGTCGAGGATCTCCACCTGGGCCTCGCCGTTGTGCCGGGCACGCTCGAGCAGCGTCGGCAGCGACCCCGTGTTGTGCGTGCCGAAGACGACGTCGACCCACGGCGCCTTGCGCACGACCGTCTCGCGGTCCTTCTGCGCCAGGCACCCGCCCACGGCGACCTGGACGTCCGGTCGCGCGGCCTTGATCGGGGCGAGGCGGCCGAGCTGGCCGTAGAGCTTGTTGTCGGCGTTCTCGCGGACCGCGCAGGTGTTGAACACGACGAGGTCGGCCCCGTCCGGATCGGCGCCCGCGTCGAGCGGTCGGTACCCCGCCTCGGTGAGAACGCCGGCGAGACGCTCGGAGTCGTGGACGTTCATCTGGCATCCGTGCGTGCGGATGACGAAGCGGCGGTCTCGGTCGGTCGCGGACATCACCGCCCAGGGTAGGCGCCGCGGCGCGGGTGCCGACGCCGCACCGACGCCGCGGGGCCTGGCACCATCCGGGGGTGACCCACCGGGCGCCGTCCCGCCGCGCCGTGGTCCGCGCCGCGGTCGGGCTGGCCGGTCTGGCCGGGCTCGCCGGGGCGGGCCTGGTCGGCGCCTGCGCGCCGGCCGCGGGGCGGGACCGCATCACCGTCGCCACCGGCGCCCCGCAGGGCGTCTACCGGCGTCTCGGCGACGCGCTCGCCGGGATCTGGCACACCGAGATCGGCGTCGCCACCTCCGTGCTGGCCAGCGAGGGATCGGTGGACAACGTCGGCATGCTCGGCGACGGCCGCGCCGACGTCGCCTTCTGCGCCGCCGACGTGGCCGCCGACGGCGGGCGCTCCGGCGCCCCGCTGCGGGCGATCGCCCGCGTGCACGACGACGCGGTGCACGTGGTCGTCCCGGCCGGCTCCCCGGCGCGCCGCCTCGCCGACCTGCGCGGCCGGCGGGTGTCGGTCGGCGCACCCAACTCGGGCGTCATCGTGATCGTCCCGCGCCTGCTCGCGACCGTCGGCCTCGTCCCCGGGCGCGACCTCGTCCCGGTCCCCCTCGGACTCGCCGAATCCGCCGCGGCCCTGCGCGACGGGACCATCGACGCGTTCTTCTGGTCCGGCGGCCTCCCGACGGCCGGGGTCGAGGCCCTCGCGCGCGTGCTCCCGATCCGTCTGCTGGACCTCACCGAGCAGACCGACCCGGTACGGCGGGCCTTCCCCGTCTACGAGGTGGCGACGATCCCCGCCCGCACCTACGGCCTCCCGGACCCGGTGGCGACGGTGTCGGTGCGCAACCTGTTGCTCGTGCGCGCCGACCTCGACGACGCCACGGCCGCCGCGCTCACCTCGAGCCTCCTCGACCGTCGCGCGGCGCTCGTCGCCGCGGACCCGGCCGGACGCAGCGTCGACCCCCGCACCGCCATCGGCACGCAACCGGTGGCCCTGCACCCCGGCGCCGCGGCGGCCTACCGCCGGCTCAAGGGGCTGTAGGACGGCCCTGCGGGGCGGTGGTCGGGGGACGGCGGGCAGCCGGGAGCCGCAGGACGACCCGCAACCCGCCGTCCTCGGGCAGGTGCAGTAGGAGCGCTCCGCCGCCCCGGTCGGCGGAGCGCGCCGCGATGGCCAGGCCGAGTCCGGTGCCTCCCGGCGCGGGCCCGGCGTCGGGAGGCACCGGGGAACGCCAGAAGCGGTCGGTGGCGCGCTCGAGCTCGTCGGGGGCGAGACCGCGTCCGTGATCGCGCACCGAGACCTCGACGTGGTCCTCGACGCGGGCCGTGGTCAGCTCGACGACCGTGCCCTCCGGGGCGTACTTGACGGCGTTGTCGAGGACGGCGTCCAGCACCGTGGCGACGGTGTCGGAGTCGGTGAGCGCGACGAGACCGCGCGGGCCCCCTCGGGAGAGGTCGAGCCCTCCGTGCTCGGCGAGCACCCCCCACGCCTCGGCGCGCTCGTCGAGCACCGGGTCGAGCGCGACCGGCACCGACTCCGGCGGTGCGCCCTCGGCGCGGGCGAGGGCGAGGAGGGCGTCGAGGACCTCCGTCAGCCGGCCGACCTCCTCCAGGGCCGCCCCGTGCTCCTCCCGGACGGTCTCCCGGACTCCCGCGCCCGGCTCCTCGAGATCCGCCCCGAGGTTCTGCAGGCGGATCCGCAGGGCGGTGAGCGGGTTGCGCAGCTGATGCCCGGTGTCCGCCACGAAAGCGCGCTGGGCGTCGAGCGTGCCCGCCACGGTGGCGGCCATGCGGTCGAAGTGCTCGGTCAGGCGCCGCAGCTCGGCGGGACCCCGACGCCCCCGTCGATCCTGGCGCCCCTGCCCTTGGCCGACCGGCTCCGCGCGCCGTCCGGCCCGCACGGCGGCGTCGACGGCGGACATCCCGACGTCGAGGCGCTCCACCGGCGCGAGGATCCACCGGACCAGCGGGAGCGCGGCCGCCGCGGCCACCGCGAGGGCGAGCAGGCCCGCCCCCACGAGCACCAACCAGGACAGGAGCACCCGGACGCGCGCCGCGTCCGTCGGCGACACCGTCACCGCGGCGGCCCGCACCTCGCCGTCGACGAGGACCGGCTCGGCGAGCAGCATCGGCGCCCGGTCCCACGGCCACACCACCGGCGGCGGCTCCGAGCGCTGACCGGCGAGGGCCAGCCCGACCCGGCGTCCGGGGTCCACGTCGAGGGCGACGAGATCGGGGAGGTCGGGCCGGGACCTGGCCAGCGGCCGGCCCTGCGGGTCGAGGACGGCGGCGGTGATGCCGTAGAGCTCGTCGTAGCGTTCGAGCTCGGCGGTGAGCGCGGCGAGGTCGGAGTCGGCGACCGGGCGCTGGGCGAGGGCGGCGAAGCGGGTCGTGTCGCCGAGGCGGTCGGCGAACAGGCGCTGCGTCTCCCCCGACGCCCCGGCCGCGGCGAGGGGCACCCCGAGCCCGACCGCGAGCAGCCCGACCAGCACCGACACGACCACGAGCAGGCGGGAGCGCACGCGGTCAGTCCCGTCCGCCGCCCGCGAGGCGGTAGCCGACGCCACGCACCGTCGTCACCAGGTCGGGGCGACCGAGCTTGGTCCGCAGGGTGGCCACGTGCACGTCGAGGGTCCGGTTGGCCCCGGGCCAGGTGCGACCCCACACCTCGGCGACGATCCGGTCGCGGCTGCAGACCGCGCCGTCGGCGGCCGCGAGCAGCGCGAGGACCGCGAACTCCTTGCGGGACAGGGCCACCGGGGACCCGCCGTCGGTGACGACGCGGCGGGCCCGGTCGAGGACCAGGGCGTCGGCGAGGGTCGTGACGTCGCCGGCCGGGTCCGCGGCCCGACGGCGGCGGGTGACGGTGTGGATGCGGGCGACGAGCTCCCCGACGTCGTAGGGCTTGACCAGGTAGTCGTCGGCGCCGGAGTGCAGGCCGCGGATGCGGTCGCGGACCTCGCCGCGCGCGGTGACGACGATGACCGGGACGTCGCCGGCCTCCCGGACGCGGCGGCACACCTCGAGGCCGTCGACGTCGGGCAGTCCGAGGTCGAGCAGGACGACGTCGACGCCGGGGAGGCGGTCGAGGACCTCCCGGCCCGTCGCGACCCGCGTGAGGGTCATCTGCTGGCGGATGAGCGCCGCGCGGACCGCCCCGGCGACGCGGTCGTCGTCCTCGACCAACAGAACGTGCACGGCTCACCACCTCGGGACGGCGGGTCAGGCTGACGTCGTCGCACCCTAAGTCTTCCTCAAGAGACATGGACCACATCGGGAGTGCGCTGCCACGCTCCCGCGCCATGAGCGATCCGGTGCCGACGGCGCGACCCGCGGGGCCGATGGTGCGGATGGCCGGGGTCCAGAAGTACTTCGGCGAGCTGCACGTGCTGCGGTCGATCGACCTGGAGGTCGCGCGCGGCGAGGTGGTGGTGGTGCTCGGGCCGTCCGGATCGGGGAAGTCGACGCTGTGCCGTGCCATCAACCGCCTCGAGCCCGTGGACTCCGGGAGCGTGGAGATCGACGGGGAGCTGCTGCCCGCCGAGGGGAAGGACCTCGCACGGCTGCGATCCGACGTCGGCATGGTCTTCCAGCAGTTCAACCTCTTCGGCCACAAGACGATCCTGGAGAACGTCACGCTGGCACCGATCAAGGTGCGGGGGACGCCGAGGGCTGACGCCGAAGCCGACGCCAAGCGTCTGCTCGACCGCGTCGGCATCGGCGACCAGGCCTCGAAGTACCCCGTGCAGCTCTCCGGCGGTCAGCAGCAGCGCGTCGCCATCGCCCGGGCGCTGGCGATGAGGCCGAAGGTGATGCTCTTCGACGAGCCGACCTCCGCGCTCGACCCGGAGATGGTCGGGGAGGTCATGGAGGTGATGGCCGACCTCGCCTCCGACGGGATGACGATGGTGGTGGTGACCCACGAGATGGGGTTCGCCCGCCGCGCCGCGCACCGGGTCGTCTTCATGGCCGACGGCGAGATCGTCGAGGACTCCACTCCCGCCACGTTCTTCTCCGCGCCCGCCTCGGACCGGGCCCGCGATTTCCTCGGCAAGATCCTTTCCCATTGATGTCCGCGCACCCGACCCCGTACGGAGGCCCCTCATGAGAACGAGGCGCACACTCGCCGCGATCCTGGCCGGAGCCGCGCTGCTCGCCGGCGCCGCCTGTGGCCGGGAGGGCGCTCCCGCGCCCGGCGGGCAGTCCGCTCCCGTGCCCCAGGCGCCGGTCGCCCAGGGCGTCACGGTCGCCGGCTCCCCCACCTTCGACCGCATCGTCGCGCGCGGACGCCTCGTCCTCGGGACGAAGGACAACCAGCCCGGGCTGGCCGAGCGCAGCGCCGCGACCGGTCAGTACTCCGGGTTCGACGTCGAGATCGGCAAGCGGGTCGCCGCCGGCCTCGGCTTCGGGCCGGACCGGATCGAGTTCCGGGCGATCCCCTCCGCGGCTCGCGAGGACGCGATCATCCGGGGCGACGTCGACTACTACATCGGCACCTACACCATCTCCGACGCCCGCAAGCAGCGGATCTCCTTCGCCGGCCCGTACTTCGTCGCCGGCCAGTCGTTGCTCGTGCGCGGCGACGAGACCGCGATCACCGGCCCGGAGACCCTTCGCGGACGGAAGGTCTGCACCGTCACCGGGTCCACCCCGTTGCAGAACCTGCAGAAGCTGAACCTCGTGGAGCCCGCAAACATCGTGCAGTTCCAGGGGTACGCCGACTGCGTCAGCCAGCTACTCGCGCGACAGGTCGACGCCGTGACCACCGACGACGCGATCCTGCGCGGGTTCGCCGCCCAGGACCCGGGGGCGATGAAGGTGGTCGGGCCGACGTTCAGCTCCGAGCCCTACGGCATCGGGCTGCCCAAGGACGACCAGGCCCTGCGCGCCAAGGTGAACTCCCTGCTGCAGGCCTCGTTCGACGACGGCAGCTGGCGCCAGACCTACGACGCCACCCTGGGCAAGGCCGGCGGCGTCGCGTCGCCGCCCGCACTGCAGCCCTGACCGCCCGGGTCCGGCGCCCGCATGGCGCCGGACCCGGTTCCCCCGACGGTGGACGAGAGGACCCGACCCCGGTGAACGTCCTGCTGGACAACCTCGCCGACTTCGGCCAACGCTTCGGCACCACCATCCTGCTGTTCCTGTTCTCCGGCGCCGTCTCGCTCGTCCTCGGAACGGCCCTGGCCGGGATGCGCGTGAGCCCGGTCCCGGTGCTGCGCGTCATCGGGACGGCGTACGTGACGCTGCTGCGCAACACCCCGCTGACCCTGGTGCTCTTCGCCTTCGCGTTCGTGTTCCCGATCCTCGAGATCGTCGACCTCGACTTCTTCACGCTCGCGGTGATCGGCCTGTCGCTCTACACCTCGGCCTTCGTCTGCGAAGTGGTGCGCTCCGGGATCTCGACGGTGCCGTCCGGCCAGGCCGAGGCCGCCCGGGCGCTCGGTCTCGGCTTCGCCCAGACGCTCGGCACCGTCGTCCTGCCGCAGGCCGTCAGGGCGGTCGTCCCTCCGCTGACCAGCATTGAGATCGCGCTGCTCAAGAACACGACGGTGGCGGCGGGCTTCTCGGTGGTCGAGGCCGGCGGCATCTACCGCCTGCTCAACGAGCGCGGTTACTCGACCCTCATCGGGCTGCTGTGGGTCGCGCTGGGATTCCTGATCCTCGTCACGCCGCTGACGCTGGTGCAGCGGCGCCTCGAGAAGCGCTGGAGCGTGTCGCGATGACCGCGGGCACCGCCGTCCTGTTCGACGTCCCCGGCCCCAAGGCCCGCACCCGACACGCGCTCGGAGGCGCCGTCGCGGTCCTGGTCCTGATCCTGGTCCTCGGGTTCGTCGTCTACCGCCTCGCCGCCACCGGTCAGTTCTCCGGGGCCAAGTGGGAATGGATCCTCTACGAGAACATCCAGCTCACCGTGCTCGGGGCGATCGGCAACACTCTTGCCGCGTTCGGGCTCGGAGCGGTGCTCGCCCTCGCTCTCGGCGCACTCCTCGCCCTGGGCCGGCTCTCGAACCGGGCCGCCCTGCGCGGCGTCGCGGCAGCGCTCGTGGAGTTCTTCCGCGCCGTCCCGCTGCTCGTGCTGATGTTCATCTTCTACTACGGGCTCCCCGCGGTGCAGGTCACCGTGAGCCCGTACGTCGCCGTCGTCCTCGCTCTCACGCTCTACAACGGTTCCGTGCTCGCGGAGATCTTTCGTGCCGGCGTCCTCGCCCTCCCGCGGGGCCAGTCCGAGGCGGCCTACGCGCTGGGGATGAGTAAGTCGCAGGTGTTGGGCTCGGTCCTGGTCCCGCAGGCGCTGCGGTCCATGCTGCCCACGGTGGTGAGCCAGTTGGTGGTCCTGCTCAAGGACTCCGCCCTCGGCTTCCTCATCACCTACCCCGAGCTGCTCTATCAGGCACAGCTGCTCGGCGGCGACGGGAACCTCGGCCGCCCGCTGGTCCAGGTGGCCCTGGTGGCCGCCGCCGTCTACATCACGCTCTGCTTGCTGCTCACCGCGCTCGCGACGTTCCTCGAGCGACGCTCGCGGCGCTCGACGAGCACTCCCGTCGTTCTCGCCGACGACGGGGCCTGACCAGCGACGTCGCGGCGTCCCGATCAGTCGACGGCGTCGTCGGGCTCCGCGTCGGGCACGGTCTCGGCGTTCCGGTCGGCCACGGCCTCCCGCACCACCTCGTAGGCCATGCCTCCGGAGTAGCCCTTCCGCGCGAGCATCCCCACGAGTCGTCGCACCGCCGCGGCGGGCTCGATCCGGTCCAGCGACGGGAGCCGCCGGTCGACGAGCTCACGCGCCTTCGTCCGTTCGTCCTCGGGCGCCAGCTCGTCCAGCGCCACCCCGGCCGTTTCGCCGTCGACCCCCTTGCGGCGGAGCTCGTCGGCGAGGGCCCGGCGGCCGAGACCGCGGTGGCGGTGCCGCGAGCCCACCCACTGCTCGGCGAACGCGGCGTCGTCGAGTAGGCCGACCTCGACCAGGCGGTCGAGGACCGGCTCGACCACCCCGTCGGCGAACTCTCGGCGGCCGAGCTCGTGGGCCAGCTCCGAGCGGGTGCGGGCCCGTGTCGTGAGCAGGTTGAGGCACACGGTGCGGGCCGCCGAGACGGGGTCGGCGGGCGGATCCGCCGCCGCGCCGGTCTCGGCGTCGCGGTCGGTGTCGGGCTCGGCGGCCCGACGGCGGGGACCACGGGCACGGCGTCCGAAGCCGGCCACGGTCTAGATGTCGACCGGCGCGGGCGCCTGCTCGTCGTCGAGCTTGGGTCCGATGCCGAGCTTCTCCTTGATCCGCTTCTCGATCTCGCCGGCGACGTCGGGGTTGTCGAGGAGGAACTTGCGGGCGTTCTCCTTGCCCTGCCCGAGCTGGTCGCCCTCGTAGGTGTACCAGGCACCGGACTTGCGGACGATCGCCTGCTCGACGCCCACGTCAATGAGCGAGCCCTCCTTGGAAATGCCGTGCCCGTAGAGCATGTCAAATTCTGCTTGTTTGAAAGGCGGCGCGCAGTTGTGGACGATCACGTCGTCGGCAACCAGGTTGTGGAACTCCTCGACCTCGACATCGAAGGTCCGGCGCCGCTGTGCGGGGAGGACTTCGGCGATCGCCGCGTAACTCACCTGCTCCGACAGGACCTCGCGGAGGAACGGGTCGTCCAGGGCATCCGCGAGCCTCCCGAGGCGGTCACGCCGGAACCGGCGAGTGCCGAGGACCTGACGCATCCCTCCGCGAGCGTCGCCAGCAATGTCTCCGATGAGTGCCGCCGCTTCCCGGGCCTGCACACCACGCTCAGCGAGATGCGCGAGCACCGGCTCCATGTCGAGCTGAGACAGGTAGACCTGCTGCGACCCGCGTTCCCGGCCGGCGACCTTGCCGAGCTCGTCGATAAGCAGGCTGCCGCGCAGGCCCCACATCGGGATGGCCTCAGTGACGGCCCGGACGTTGTCCATTCCCGCGACACGAACTTCCCAGCAAGGCAGCTTGGAGATGATCCGTCGACCACGGATCATGCCGCCCCGCTGGTCATGTGGATCACGTCGACGGACGCTGCTGCTGATACCCCAGCGCAGCAACAACCAGTGGAGCTGGTGCGCCAACTGCTCGGAGGTCGTCGCGTAGCCGACCCGCAGCGCGCCGGTGTGCTCCTTCGACACCCAGCCATCGGTCTCGAGGAGTCCGAACACGAGGTTGGCTGCAACATCCGCCGAGACCTCCGGTGTGAAGAAGCACGAGGGAATCTCCTTCTGGGGCGCAAGCTTCCCCCAGATACCGGCCTCCCGGTACAGCTCCAGAACCCCGTTCTTCTCCCCCTTCCTGTGGGAGAACGCAACTTCGAGCCCCTCGTTCCGAGGCTTCGCGTCACACCCCAGGCTCTCCGCTACCCGGGCGGCATCCTCGTAGAGCGAGGGCTGGACGTTGATGAACGACCCCGGGGTCTTGCCCCCGACGTAGCCGTCGCCGATGAGGTAACCGAGCAGACGAGCGTGCTCGGGGGTCATCGGCTCGTCCGAGCCGAAGCCGAGGAACATGCGGGGGCGCGCCACGCGGTCGCCGACACCGAGATCGCCCGCGACGAGCCAGCCATCCTCGGTGAGCACCTTGTGGTCCGGAGTGACCCACACCTGCGGTCCACCCCGCAACCGGAGGCCGATCACCTCCTGCTCCCCCTGGTCGAACCAGGACACGACAGGGCGGGCGTGCAACTGGCCGGTCTTGTCGGCAGCGACGACGTGCACGGGCATACGACCGTCGACAATCTCCTCGATCCGACGCGTCACCCCTGCGACGGGATCGAACACGGTCGTGCCTTCGGCGAGGCACTTGTTCTTCACGACCTTGACCCGGGTGCGGTTCCCGACGGCGTCGGTGCCGTCCTTGAGGGTCTCGATGCGGCGGATGTCCAGGCGCACCGAAGCGTAGAACTTCAATGCCTTTCCACCCGTCGTCGTCTCGGGAGAATTGTGGACGATCACGCCGTCGGCGAGGTAGTTGTGCGTTCCCTCCACCTCGATGTCGAAGCGGTGCATCGACCGCGTCGGCGGCTTCACGCCGACCTTGACGACAGGGACAGGGATCGGCAGGTGCACCGGCTCGACGAACTCGGCCTCGACCGCGAACCGGCCCCGGAAGCGCTCGAGGAGCTTGTCGTCCATCGACGGGTGCACGTAGGGCGCGACGATCTCGTGGAGCGTGGCGGTCTCGTCCTTCGAGAAGGTCAGCACGGCCACCTGACGGGCCCCGCGCAGATGCAGCCGGGGGTGCAGGTCGAAGGTGTCGGCGAGGTGAGTGACGAGGTGGTCGCGCGAGCCGGGGCTCATCGCCTCGACGCAGATCTCCGAGCGACCCGAGCCCTCGCGCGTGCGCTCCTGGACCCCCTTCGCCCGCACGGCGAACCCGCCGTCGTCGCAGTACCAGACGGCCAGCGACAGCGGCGTCAGCGCCTTGAGGTACTCCCACGACAGGTGCTTGTGGCCATCGCCGAGGTACATCGACTCCCTGAGCTCGGCCAGCTCGGGCAGGGGCGTGAGATCGACGAACGACGCACCCTTCGCGTTGGTCGAGCGGGATTGACCGATGTTGCCGAACAGCGAGGCCTTCCACTCCAGGTAGGCCTCCTGCTTGGCCCCGTGGCCCATGCGGAACCGCGTGCCCAGGCTGCCGGGGAGGCGGCTCGGGGAGAGGGCGGCATCGCCCATGAGCCCGCCGAGGACCACCTGCCACTGCTGGTCACCGAGTCGGTGGGCCTGCGAGAGCATCACCCGGTCGCCGGGGACGAGGTCGCCGGCCGCGCGCCACCCGCCGGGCGTGCTGATCAGGTGGTTGGCCGTGACGCCCATCTGCGCGCGGCCGTTGCCGCCCGGACGAGCGACGGTGAGCTGGAGGAACTCCTCGGTGGGCCCGTTGTCGAACCAGTTCACGACCCGCTTCGGCACGACCTGCCCCGACTCGGCGTCGTAGGACATGACCTCGACCGGGAGCTCCTGGTTGACGATCTTGCCGATCTTCTCCTGGCTGCCGTCGGCCAGCGTGACCCGCGTGCCGTAGGAGAAGCAGCCGAACATCACGCCGACCTTCTCGCGCAGCTGGTTGATGAAGATCGCGGTGGTGCCGGAGTTGTGCAGCGCGCCGGTGATCTTGCGCAGCGCCTGGCTCATGAGGCGGGCCTGGAGGCCGACGTGGCTGTCGCCCATGTCGCCCTCGATCTCGGCGCGCGGGACGAGCGCGGCCACCGAGTCGACGACGATGACGTCGAGCGCGTTGGACCGGATGAGCATGTCCATGATCTCGAGCGCCTGCTCACCCGTGTCGGGCTGGGAGACCAGCAGCGCGTCGGTGTCGACCCCGAGCGCCTTCGCGTATTCGGGGTCGAGCGCGTGCTCGGCGTCGATGAACGCCGCGATCCCGCCCTGGGCCTGCGCATTGGCCACGGCGTGCAGCGTCACCGTCGTCTTGCCCGAGGACTCCGGGCCGTAGATCTCCACGACACGACCACGGGGCAGGCCGCCGACCCCGAGCGCGACGTCGAGGGCGATCGAGCCCGTGGGGATGACGCTGACCGGGGCCCGGCCGTCGTCCCCCAGGCGCATGATCGAGCCCTTGCCGAACTGCTTGTCGATCTGGGCGAGCGCCAGCTCGAGCGCCTTGTCGCGATCCGGTGCCTGCGGCATGGGTTCCCCTCCCGGGGCTGGTTCGTCACGTGCCGGGAGAGCTCTCCCGGAGGTCGGGTCCGACGGTAGGCGGGGAGTCCGACAGCGTGGGGCGGGGCGACACCGCCCTGGGGACGGATCGGCCGTTCCCGGCCACCTGTGGACAACCTGTCGTCGGCCAGGATAGACGAACACCTGTTCGATCCGCTCCCCCGACACGCCCCCGCGGACGGGCGGCCGGTGCGGGTCGCTCAACGGCGCCCGACTCACCGACGGTCGGCGGGCACGTCGAACTCCGCGCAGACCGCCCGCCACACGTCGCGCGGCTCGTCGCCGTCGCCCAGCGCCTGCGCGACCGTGCGCCCGCCGAGGGCGCCGAAGACGTGGTCGCGGGTGATGGAGCCGGCCCGGACCGCGCCGAACTCCTCGTCCATGAGCTGCCGGAAGTGGGTCAGGCGCACGCGGGCCAGGGTAGAGGCGCCCGTCGGTAGCCTCGACGAGATGGAACCGCACCTGTCCCCGATCCTGCTCGTCGCCGCGCCGCCGGACCCGACGCAGGGCTGGGTCGGTCAGGTGCTCGCGCTCGTCGGACTCCTCGCCGGCCTGGTCGTGCTGCTCCGCTGGTGGTTCGCGAACCGTCGCCGGTGACGGCGGACCGTCCGACGGCGCGAGACCGTCGGGGGTCGGGGGCACCATGGGTTCCGTGACCGTCCTCGACCGCTTCTCCGCCGCCACGCGCGACTGGTTCACCGGAGCGTTCGGGGAGCCCACGGCCGCGCAGGAGGGGGCGTGGGAGGCGGTCGCCGAGGGCGAGCACGCCCTCGTCGTTGCCCCCACCGGCTCCGGCAAGACCCTCGCGGCGTTCCTCTGGGCGCTCGACCGGCTCGCCGGCGAGCCGGCGCCCGAGGAGCCGCCGCGGCGCTGCCGGGTCCTCTACGTCTCGCCGATGAAGGCGCTGACGATCGACGTCCAGCGCAACCTGCGCTCGCCGCTCGCCGGCATCCGCCAGGCCGCGCACCGGCTGGACCTCGCCAAGCCCGACATCACCGTCGGCTCCCGCACCGGCGACACCCCCGCCGACGAGCGGCGCACCTTCCACCGCACCCCGCCCGACATCCTGGTCACCACGCCGGAGTCGCTGTTCCTCCTGCTCACCTCGGCCGCGCGGGAGTCGCTGCGCGGCGTCGACACCGTCATCGTCGACGAGGTCCACGCCGTCGCCGCGTCCAAGCGCGGGGCCCACCTCGCGCTGAGCCTGGAACGTCTCGACGTCCTGCTCGACGCGCCGGCCCAGCGCATCGGGCTCTCGGCGACGGTGCGCCCGGTGGAGGAGGTGGCGTCGTTCCTGGCCGGCGGGCGGCCGGTGCGCATCGTGGCGCCCGCGACGCCGAAGACGATCGCGGTGCGCGTCGAGGTGCCCGTGGAGGACATGTCCGCGCTCGACGTCGGGGACAACGCCTCCGGTCCGGGTGTCCAGGAGGAGGTCGAGGGGTCGGCGGCCGGCGCGGCCCGGCGGGCCTCGATCTGGCCGAAGGTGCAGGAACGCATCCTCGACCTCGTCGGCGAGCACCGGTCCACCATCGTCTTCGCCAACTCCCGGCGCCTCGCCGAGCGGCTCACCGCCCGGATCAACGAACTGGCCTCCGAGCGGGCGGTCGCCGTCGCGGCCGCCCGGCACCCGGTCGAGCTCGACGACGAGGCCGACGAGCTCCGACCGTTCGCGGCCGAGGCGGTCGGGCAGTCCGGGGTGGCCGAGCCCGCCGAGGTGATCGTCGCCCGCGCCCATCACGGCTCGATGAGCCGCACGCAGCGCACGCTGGTGGAGGAGTCCCTCAAGTCCGGTCACCTGCCGTGCGTGGTGGCCACCTCGAGCCTCGAGCTCGGCATCGACATGGGCGCGGTCGACCTCGTCGTGCAGGTCGAGGCGCCGCCGTCGGTCGCGAGCGGGCTGCAGCGCGTCGGGCGTGCGGGCCATCAGGTCGGGGCCGTCTCCGAGGGCGTCGTCTTCCCCAAGTACCGGGGCGACCTCGTGTCCTGCGCCGTGGTCGCCGAGCGGATGGCCGCCGGGAAGATCGAGGCGATGCGCTACGCGCGCAACCCCCTCGACGTCCTCGCCCAGCACGTGGTGGCCATGACGGCGATGGACACGTGGACGCTCGCGGACCTCACGGGTGTCGTCCGCCGAGCGGCACCCTTCGCGAGCCTGCCCGACTCGGCGATGCAGGCCGTGCTGGACATGCTCTCCGGGCGCTACCCGAGCGAGGACTTCGGTGAGCTGCGTCCGCGCATCACCTGGGATCGCGTGACCGACGAGCTGGCTGGGCGCCCGGGGGCGCAACGCCTGGCGGTCACCTCCGGCGGCACCATCCCCGACCGCGGGCTCTATACCGTCGTCACCCCCGGAGGTGGCCAAGAGCGTGGGGGGAGCGGGACCGGCGGGTCACGCGTCGGCGAGCTCGACGAGGAGATGGTCTACGAGTCGCGTGTCGGGGACACGTTCCTGCTGGGCTCCACGAGCTGGCGCGTCCTCGACATCACGCGCGACCGCGTCATCGCCGAACCCGCTCCCGGCGTCCCCGCCCGGATGCCGTTCTGGAAGGGCGACGCCCTCGGGCGCCCGCTCGAGCTGGGGCGCGCGCTGGGCGCCTTCGTCCGGGAGATCGCGGGCGCCGACGAGGATGCCGCCCGGGAGCGGGCGAGTGCCGCGGGCCTCGACGAGTGGGCGTCGAACAACCTCGTCGCCTACCTCACCGAGCAGAAGGAGGCGACGCGGCACGTCCCCAGCGACCGCACGATCGTCGTCGAGCGGTTCCGCGACGAGCTGGGTGACTGGCGGATCGTCGTCCACTCCCCCTTCGGGGCCCAGGTCAACGGCCCGTGGGCGCTGGCGATCGCCGCGCGGTTCCGCGAGCAGCGGGGCGTGGAGGTCAGCGCCGCCTCCGCTGACGATGGCATCGTCCTGCGCCTGCCCGACACCCTCGACGACGCGGGCGCCGAGATCATGCCCGGCGCCGAGGACGTCCTGCTCGACCCCGACGAGGTGGAGCAGCTCGTCACCGCCGAGCTCAGCGGCTCGGCCCTGTTCGCCGCCCGGTTCCGCGAGTGCGCGGCGCGCTCGCTGCTGCTCCCCCGCCGCGACCCGACCCGGCGCACGCCCCTGTGGCAGCAGCGCCAGAAGGCGTCACAGCTGCTGAGCGTCGCGGCGAAGTACGAGCAGTTCCCGGTGGTCCTCGAGACGTTCCGGGAGTGCCTCCAGGACGTGTACGACGTCCCCGGGCTCGTCGAGCTCATGCGCGACGTGCGGTCCCGATCGGTCCAGGTCGTCGACGTGGCGACGCAGACGGCGTCACCCTTCGCGCGGACGCTGATGTTCGGCTACGTCGGGATGTTCCTCTACGAGCTCGACGCCCCCCTGGCCGAGCGCCGGGCCGCCGCCCTGAGCCTCGACTCGACGCTGCTCGCCGAGCTGCTCGGCTCGGAGGCGATCCGGGAGCTGCTCGACGCCGAGGTGCTCACCGAGATCGAGGGGCAGCTGCAGCGGACCGACCCCGAGCGCCGGGTCCGCGACGCCGAGGGCACCGCCGACCTGCTGCGCTTCGTCGGGGACCTGACCACGGCCGAGGCCGCCGCGCGCGGGGCCGAGGAGGAGTGGTTGCGCGAGCTCGAGTCCTCCCGGCGGGTGCTGCGGGTCAAGATCGCCGGCGAGGAGCGCTGGGTCGCGGTCGAGGACGCCGGGCGGCTGCGCGACGCCCTCGGCGCCGGCCTGCCCGTCGGGGTGCCAGAGGCGTTCACCGAACCCGTCGCCGACCCGCTCGGCGACCTCGTCGCCCGCTTCGCCCGCACCCGCGGCCCGTTCCCGGCGGCGGTCGCCGCGCGCCGGTTCGGGCTCGGCGTCGCCGTCGTGACCGGGGTCCTGGAGCGGATGACCTCGTCGGGGCGGATGGTCCGCGGCGAGCTCCGTCCCGCGGACGCGGGCCCGGTGCCGGGCGGGGACGGCGCGCACGGCCCGGGCGCCGGATCGACGCCCGGGCCGGCCCCCAGCGGGGTCGACTTCTGCGACGCCGAGGTCCTGCGGCGGCTGCGGCGCGGATCGTTGGCGCGGCTGCGCGCCGAGGTCGAGCCGGTCGAGCCCGCGGCGCTCGGCCGCTTCCTCCCCGCCTGGCAGGGCATCGGCGGCCGGAAGCGGCGCGCCCCCGGGCCCGACGACGTCCTCACCGTCATCGAGCAGCTCGCGGGCGCGCCGATCCCCGCGAGCGCGCTGGAGTCGCTCGTGCTGCCGGCCCGCCTGCCCGGCTACTTTCCCGCCCTGCTCGACGAGCTGACCAGCGCCGGCGAGGTCACCTGGACCGGCTGCGGCGCTCTCGCCGGCGGGGACGGCTGGCTCGCGCTCGCCCCCGCCGACGTCGCCGATCTCCTCCTTCCCGACCCCGAGGACGCCCTCGTCGACTCCCCGCTGCACCGTGCGCTGCTCGACGCGCTGGGTCCGCCCGCCAGCGGCGGAGCGGTGTTCTTCCGCCAGCTCGCCGACCGCGTCGCAACGACCCTCCGCGCCGCGGAGGATGGCACGGCGAAGCTCCCCGACGACGCCGCGACGGTGGCCGCGCTGTGGGACCTGGTCTGGGCGGGCTACGCCACCAACGACACCCTCGCGCCGACGCGCGCCCTGATCTCGGGGGGCGGCGGCCGCAGCAAGGCCGCGCACAAGCAGCGGCGCGCCCCCTCCCGCGGGCGCTACGCCCGGATGGGCCGCCCGCCGGTGCCCGCCCGCTCGGGCCCACCGACCGCCGCCGGGCGGTGGAGCCGCGTCCCGGACCGGGAGGACGATCCGACGCGTCGGGCGCAGGCCCGGACCGAGTTGTTCCTCGAGCGCCACGGCGTCCTCACCCGCGGCGCCCTCGACACCGAGCGGACCACCGGCGGTTTCGCCGGCATCTACCCGGTACTGCGCGCGATGGAGGAGTCGGGGCGATGCCGCCGCGGCTACGTGGTCGAGGGGCTCGGCGCGGCCCAGTTCGCGGTCCCCGGCGCGATCGACCGGTTGCGCGCGACGTCGCGGGACGAGGACGGTTCCGCCCGCGGACAGGCCGCACTGGTCCTCGCCGCCACCGATCCCGCCCAGCCGTGGGGTGCGGCGCTGGACTGGCCCGCGACCGTGCGCCAGAACGAGGGGCCCGGCGGTGCGCATCGCCCCGGCCGCAAGGCGGGCGCGCTCGTCGTCCTCGCCGACGGCGAGCCCGCGATCTACGTCGAGCGCGGCGGGAAGTCGCTGCTCAGCTTCACCACCGACGAGGACACGCTGACGTCGGCAGCGAGGGCACTCACGACGGCCGTCCGCGAGGGCTGGTTGGGTGGGCTGTCGGTGGAGAAGACCGACGGGTCGGAGGCGCTCACCGGGGTGCTCGCCGACGCGCTCGCCGGGGCCGGCTTCCGCAACAGCCCCAGGGGACTGCGGATCCGAGCGTGATCGGGAACCCGAGCGTGAAGGACGTGACGTGGCACTGACCTGCCCGACCTGTGAGGTCGCCGCCGCCGAGTATGTCGGGATGGCCGACGGTGGGCGCAACGAGATGCGCTGCGGCTCCTGTGGTCGAGGGCACCCAAGAGCGCGTCACGATCACTCGACAGGGCCGTGCCGTGGCGTCGTGATCTCGCCGGACGATCTGGCTTCACTCGAGGAGACCGCCGACGTCATGAGCACTCCCGGTGCCGCCGAAGCGATCGCCGACCTCGACGCCGGGCGCGAGCACGACGGGCCCGAGGTGTCGCGCGCTTCCGGCGTCGTGGCTGATCTTTACGCCAACACCTCGCCCGCCGCGCGATCCGTGATCGGGAGTCACTTCCCGAAGCTGTCGCGGTGGCCTGCGCCGAGTTCATCGCGGTTCAGTCGAGTCCGGCCCATCGACCACGGACGCCGTCGTCACGGAGCACCGCTCGGAGGGCGAGTACGGCATCGTGAGCTACTCGAACGCGTAGGGCGCGAGGCGTCGGGGCCGGTGCGTCACGCCACCAGCAGTCGGTCGAGGCCCCGCACGCAGCCGAGCCCTCACATCAGGGCCCGCGCCCGGTCGAGGTTGCCAGCAAACCAGGCTCGCACTTCGACCCAGCGGTAGAACCCGCCGTCGGCGGACGGCTACGCACCCGGACCGCGATCTCGGCAGGGTCAGCTGGGCCGACCTCGCCGCGCGTCTCGGGGAACCCCAGACCGGCGGCTGCTACGACGGCTATCCCGTCCCGCGTGCTAGGCGTGGTTCTCGATCGGCAGCTGGCCGGAGTAGATTCTGGACGCCCTCGGAGGGCCGCATCGACGAGCCCACCGAGGGAACAGCTGCTCGCGGTCCTCGCCGAGCACTGCCCCGAGGGCCTCGAGACCCGGTGCTTCGCCTACTACGACATCCTCGACGGCCCCGACGACTACGAACCCCTCGTCCTGACCGGCCCCTGCGGGCGATCTTCGACGCCGCCCGCTACTCCGGGACATCATTTCGGCCCGCTCCCGCCACCGCAGTCGACCGGAACTCACGCGGTGGCGTTGCGACCGCTCCAGAGCCGGCGGCGCGGGGTGTCGATGGTGCTCATCTCGTGGAGCATGGTCGTGAGGTTGTTCTCGAGGTGCTCCCGCACGGCGGCGTGCACACGCTGCGGGTCGCGCGAGCGGGCGGCGTCGACGAGCTCGTCGTGTGCGTGGGCGCGGTGGGTCGCGAAGGACTCGGGCGCCTCGACGGGGTCGAAGACCAGCCGGGTGTAGCGCTCCGAGGCATCCCAGAGTGGGGTGAGCATCCGCCGGTCCCAGTCGCCGGCCGCCGGCTCGATGAGCGCGGCGTGAAAGGCCCGGTGCGGCTCCCAGAACGCCTCGCCGAGGACGTGGTCGAACGTCGCACGGACCATGTCGTCGAGCTCGGCGAGCTCGGTGTCGGTGCGGCCGGGGGCAGAGAGCGCGGCCAGCTCGGGCTCGATGAGGATCCGCAACCGGTAGATGGCGCGCAGATCATCCGGGTCGAGCGGGGTGACGATGGCGCTGCGCGACGGGCTCAGCACGACGAGCCCGTGGGCCTCGAGCTGGCGCAGGGCCTCGCGCACCGGCACATGACTCACGCCGAGCTGCTCGGTCAACGCCGGCACGGTGAACGGCTGCCCTGGCGGGAGCTCCCCGCTCAGGATCGAGCGACGGATCTCGTGGAGGACCAGATCGACCGCCGAGGCCTTGCGCGACGCCACCGAACGCACACCACGACTCTCGCCGGCCGTCACGGCCACCCCCTCGTCGATCCCTGGCCGATGCCGGCCAGCACGCTACCGCAGATTGACACGCTATAACTTAGCCTCGTAACGTCGGGCGTGGCGCAGGTCACGCCAAAGCCCCATGGCGCCCGACTCCCGACCTCGGAGGTGCTCGATGTCCTCACCGTCGATGGACGCATGCTCGCTGGACCGTCCCGGCACGTCCGACGAGGCGCGTGCGCTGCGTGCCGAGTTGGTCGGCCGGGCACACGGGATCGTCCCGGTCCTCGCGCGGAACGCGGCGCGCACCGAGGAGGACCGGCGGGTGGTCGAGGAGAACATCTCGCTGATCGACCAGGCGGACCTGTTCTCGATCATAAGGCCGAAGCGGCTCGGTGGGCTCGAGACCGACATCCGCACCAAGCTCGAGGTCTCCCGCGAGCTCGCCCGCGGCTGTGGCTCCACGTCCTGGACGGCGACGCTGATGAACGTCTGCGCGTTCTTCGGGGGTCTGTTCCCCGACCGGGCCCAGCGCGACGTCTGGGAGGACCAGCCCGGGGCCCGCATCGCGGGGGTGCTCGCGCCGTCCGCGGAGGCGACGCGGGTCGACGGCGGCTACCGATTAACCGGTTCCTGGGGCTGGGCCTCCGGGTGTCTGCACGCCCAGTGGGCCGTGGTCGGCTTCCCGGTCCCCGACGAGCTTGGCGAGGTCGTCGACCAGGGCCTGGCGCTCGTCCCGATGAGCGATCTCTCGATCGAGGACACCTGGTTCGTGGCGGGTATGCGCGGCACGGGCTCGAACACGCTGGTCGCCCGCGGCGTCGTCGTCCCCGACCACCGGGTCATTTCCGTCCCGGCGGCGATCGGGGGCCGGTACGGCACCGAGCACACTGACGAGGTCCTCTACCGGTCGGCGTTCGTGCCGGTGGCCGCAATCGTGCTGGCCGGCCCGCAGCTCGGTCTGGCCCAGGCCGCGCCGGACCTGGTGATCGAGAAGGCCCCGAAGCGGTCGATCTCCTACACCTTCTACGAGGTGCAGACCGAGGCGCCGACCGTGCAGCTCGCGGTGGCCGAGGCGGCCTCGCTGGTCGACGCGGCGCACCTGTTCGCCTACCGCGCCGCCGCCGACATCGACCAGGCCGCCGTCGACCGCGTCTACCCCGACTACGCCGCCCGCGCCCGCATCCGGATGGACACCGGCGCCGCGATCGAGAACGCCCGCGAGGCCATCCGGGTGCTGGTCTCGGCCCACGGGGCCTCGTCGTTCGCCGAGACCAGCCCCATGCAGCGGATCTGGCGCGACTCCGAGGTCGCGTCCCGCCACGCGGTGGTCAGCCCGGCGATCTCCTCCGAGGTCTACGGGCGAGCTCTGCTCGGCCTGACCCACGGCGTCACCGCGCTCGTCTGAAGAGCTCGCTGCCGAGGAAGGACGATCCATGCGCATCGCCAACCACGCCGGTCGGCTCACCCTGCTCGACCCCGCGTCGGAACAGGAGCCGCTCCTCGGGCTCGACGTACAGCGCGCCGGCGGGGGCCGATTCGGCGCCGACTCTCAGGCCGTCTACGCCCGCTGGGCCGAGTTCCGCGACTGGGCGGCGTCGGCCTCCTTCGCCGACGCAGCGCCGGTCGATCCCGACGCCCTCGAGGCGGTCACGCCCCGACCCCCACAGGTCTTCGCCGTCGGCCTGAACTACCGCGACCACGCCGCGGAGTCGGGCTTCGAGCCGCCGACAGAACCGGTCGTCTTCACCAAGTACGCCTCCAGCTTCACCGGGCCGCGGGGCGACATCCGGCTCACGGGGGGCGACGTCGACTGGGAGGTCGAGCTCGTCGCGGTGGTCGGGACCGGCGGGTACCGGATCCCCGTCGCCGAGGGCTGGAGCCACGTCGCCGGCCTGACCGTGGGCCAAGACGTCTCCGACCGCGTCACCCAGTTCGCTGCGCCGCCCGCGCAGTTCGGCCTGGGCAAGTCCTTCCCCGGGTTCGCGCCGGTCGGACCGAGCCTGGTGACGATCGACGAGCTCCGGGGGCGGGGCTGGACCCCGACGACCTGGAGCTGGGCTGTTTGGTCAACGGGGAGAGCGTCCAGAAGGGCCGGACCGGAGCCATGATCTTCTCGGTGCCCGACCTCGTCGCGCGGCTCTCGGCGATCGTGACGCTGCTGCCCGGGGACGTCGTGTTCACCGGGACGCCCGCCGGCATTGGCGCCGGGATGACCCCGCCGCGCTTCCTCTCCCCCGGCGACGAGCTCGTGACCTGGTGCTCCGGCATCGGTCAGATGCAGCACCGATTTGTGACCGAGGAGGCCGTGCGATGACGTACCTGGAGGCGGCGGACCGGAGCGGGACGTTCGTCCCGCACGCGTTCGCGGAACAGACCGTGGACCTGGGCGAGATCCGGATGAACTTCGCGGTGGCCGGCGACCCGTCGCGTCCCGCGGTGCTGCTCGTCCCGGCCCAGTCCGAGTCCTGGTGGGGCTACGAGGCGGTCATGCCGCTGCTGGCTGAGCACTTCCACGTCCACGCGGTCGACCTGCGCGGTCAGGGCCGCTCGACATGGACCCCCGGCCGCTACACCGTCGACAACTTCGGCAACGACCTCGTCCGCTTCATCGACCTGGTGATCGGCCGGGAGACGCTCGTGAGCGGCCTGTCCTCGGGAGGGGTCCTCTCCGCCTGGCTGTCGGCGTTCGCGAAGCCCGGGCAGATCCGGGCGGCGATGTGGGAGGACCCGCCACTGTTCTCCTGCCAACCCATGCCGGCCATCGGGCCGGGGATCCACCAGGCAGTCGGGCCCATCTTCGCCGCGTGGAACAAGTGGCTGGGCGACCAGTGGTCGATCGGGGACTGGGCCGGGCTCCTGCGCGCGATGCCGACGGAGATCCCGATGGAGATGCTGCGCAACATCGCCGCGATGATCCCCCCGGACGAAGCCGCCGACCCGGCCGCCGGGCCGCCCCAGAATCTGCGCGAGTACGACCCGGAGTGGGGCCGGGCGTTCGTCTCGGGCACCGCGACGGCGTCGTGCGACCACGTGACGATGCTCGAGAGGGTCCACGTCCCGGTCCTGCTCACCCACCACTTCCGGACCGTCGACGCGCAGACCGGACGGCTGACCGGCGCCTCATCCGACGACCAGGCCCGACGGGCCCGCGAGCTGGTGACCGCGGCCGGTCAGCGGATCGACTACCGCTCCTTCCCGGAAACGCCGCACTCGATGCACGAACACGCGCCGAAGCAGTACGTCGAGACCGTCCTGGACTGGGTGGCGACGCTCCACTGATCGACCCCGACAACCACGCACCATCACCTGGAGGACTCCATGCCTGGAGACCGGATGCCCACGGACAGGCGCACCGCACCGATCATCCCGCCGAAGTTGCACCACGCGACATTCCTGACGCTCAAGCTGGACGAGATGGTCACCTGGTACCGGATCGTCGCCGGGCTGACCCCGGTGCACTACAGCGAGTCCGCGGCCTGGCTGACCAACGACGAGGCCAACCACCGGATCGCGCTCATCGCCCACCCCGCGATCACGAAGCCGGTGAACAAGTCGACGAGCGCCGGACTGCACCACACCGCGTTCGAGTACGCCTCGTTCGGCCAGTGGCTCGACAATTACACCCGGCTGCGCGACCACGGGATCAGGCCGTTCATGTGCCTGGACCACGGCATCACGATGTCGATGTACTACGTCGACCCGGAGGGCAACGGCGTCGAGATCCAGTTCGACTGCTTCGGGGACTGGGCGGTGTCCAAGGAGTGGATGTGGGCCGCCCGCGAGTTCGCCGAGAACCCGATCGGTGAGTGGCTCGACCCCGACAAGCTCGTCGAGGCCCGGGAGCAGGGCCTGTCCCAAGACGAGATCCACGAGGGGGCGCGCCACGGCAAGTACCGGCCGGAGAACCCGCCGACCGACATCTTGCTCCCCGAGGTCTACTAAGCCGGCGCAACCCCGGGAGCTGGCCGACGTCGTCGGCCAGGGCGGGAACTCGAGCGGCGCACGGGCGGCGGCGGTGGGTCCTTCGGGTGGAGTGGTGTAAGGGCGGGTGGAGCCCTAACCCCGTGGTGGTTTCTCCTCGTCGGACATGGCGTGCCAGGCCGCCCCGAACCCGTGGGGCTCGCGGCCGAGGATCGTTCGGAGGACCAGGGCGTTCCCGCCGGGGAACCCGTAGCGGTCGTAATGGTCGCGCAGTCGTCGGAACCCGTCCGCCGCGTAGGGGTTGGTGAGCAGGCAGGCGGCGGGGGCGTAGTCGGAGAGGGGGACGTGCTGCGCCCGGATCGGCCGGCCCAGCACCTTACTGAGCGTGGTGGCGATCTCGTGCAACGTGGGTTGCCCGGGCGCGGAGAGCTCGAAGGTCCCGCCGACAAGGTCCGGTGTACCGAAGGCGAGGGCGGCGACCTCGGCGACGTCGCGGTAGTCCACGTAGGCCATCGCCACCTCGGCGCGGAACGCGTCGGCGAGGACGCCGTCGGAGAGGATGCGGTCCCGACTGGAGAGCAGGAGACCGTGCATGAACCGGGCGGGCTGCAGCACGGTGAACTCCAGCCCGCTGGTGTAGAGCCGGGCCTCGGCCCGCTGCTTCGCGGCGTGGTTGACCAGCTCGCCCAGTGACGGGTGGTACACCCCGGACAGGACGAAGCGACGCGCGCCGGCCTGCTCGGCGAGGTCGATCACGGCTTCGCTCAGAGCGGCCTCCTCGGGCAGGAAGCGCGGGGCGGCGAAGAACACGCCGTCAACGCCGTGCATCGCCCCGGCGACCGAGGTGAGATCTCGCAGGTCTCCGACGACGACCTCGGTGGCGCCGGCCGCCTGGACCGTCGACGCGGCGCGGGGGTCGCGGACCATGCCGCGCACCGGGAGTCCGCGCGCAGCGACGGCCGCCACGACGCGCCGGCCAGTGTAGCCGGCGGCGCTGAGCACGACGATCATGAACCGGCCTGCTCGCGCCCGGACCGGCGACGTCGAGCCCGTGCATCGGAACGGGCCCGCTCGTGCTCCTCCTCGGTCGCGTCGTCAGCCGCTCGCGGCGTGCCGGCAGCACCTCTGTCGGCTCCCCGGACCCGGTCGATCAGGGCGAGCGGGTCGAGGGGCGCGCGGTCGCTGCGCCAGGCGACGTACTGATCAGGACGCACGAGCACGAGGCGTGCACCGTACCGCTCGGCGACGCCCCGGCCGGGGAGCTCGACGACCTCGAGCGGGACGCCGCGCTCGCGTGCGGCGCGCTGTAGCGAGCAGACGGCGTCCTCGGCCCGTGCATCGTCCCCGACGGAGCGGTCGAGGACCACGAGCAGAGTCATCCAGGCACCGAGGACGTCGTAGAGCGACCGGCCGTCGGCCAGCCATACGTGCCCCAGTCGCGCCCCGGCTTGCGCCTCTGGAGTCTCGCGTTCGGTGCGGTCGGTCAGGCGGTTCTCATCGTGGATGATCACCTGTGACCGGTCGTGCACGAGGTCCAGCACCAGGTCGAGGGCGTGGAATTCGGCGGCCTTGGTCTGCTGGATGCGTTCATGTGCGGCTCGCCGGGCCCGCGCTCCGGCGGCGTCGTTGTCCTCGAGATTGTCGGCCAGCAGCTCGCCCGAGAGGGTCATCATGTTCTCGGCGGCGGCCTGGATCACCCGTTCCTGGACAGGGCGGCGCTCGGTCTCGTAACTGTCGAGCAGACCAGGCCCACCCCATCCGTGCAGGACCGCGGCGAGCTTCCAGCCCAGGTCGACCGCGTCGCCGATGCCGGTGTTGAGCCCGTGCCCGCCGAACGGGGGGTTGAGGTGAGCGGCGTCGCCGGCGAGGAACACCCGTCCGACCCGAGCGTGGTCGACCAGCTGCATGTGCGCGGTCCAAGGATCGGTCGACAGCACGGTGGCATCGACGGGTGCGCCGGCGGCCGCGTCGATGATCTCGTGGGCTCGCCGCTCGCCCGTGTCTCGGTCGACACCGAACGCGATGATCCACCAGGTTCCGGTGCGGTCGATCGGGCCGAGCAGCGCTGGGGCCTCGGGGTTGACGGTCCAGTACTGAACGGCAGGACCATGGGGCACGTGTGACCAGAGGTCGGGGGCCCGGAACACCATGCCGAAGTTCGGACGCAGGGCGTGCTCACCGTGGTAGGCCGATCCGACCTGCTCGCGCACCGTGCTGCGGGGTCCGTCGCAGCCGAGGACGTAGTCCGCGCGAATCATCGTGTCGACGCCGCCGGTGGCGGTGATCGTGACGTGCACCTGGTCGGGGTCCTGCTTCACGACGGTGACGGTGCTTCCCGTCACCAGAGTGACGTGTGCAAGACCGGCGACGACCTCGCGCAGGAGCTCCTCGAGCACGTACTGAGGTGCCTGCTGACCCGGCTCGGGGAACCGGTCGCCCTGGGGGGAGAGGCCGAGCACTCCGTGGAAGCGCGAGAGCTCGCGCCCGGTCAGCGAGGTCGCGAACACGATGTCCTGGGACCAGGAGACAGGTAGCGGTGCCCGTGCCCGCAGCCGGTCGGCGAGGCCCCACCGGCGCAGATGCTCCATGGTGCGCACATTGACGGTCTTGCACCGCGGCCGGGCGCGGCGACACCACCTCCCGTGGCTCCACCACCACGCAGTCGATGCCGCGCTGCCCCAGCTCGACGGCGGCGGCGAGCCCGACCGGGCCACCGCCGGCAATCAGCACCTGGGTCCGCCCGGGCAGCGGTGGTGGACCCGACATCGTGTCGTCGGCAGTCATCGCCGCCGGAGCATAGTGGCGGGGATCTCGAGAGGGAGCGCTTTCTGCGTCCCCTCCCAGTCGCCGATCGTCCAGTGGTCACCGAGCCACTTGTTCCACAGCGCGAGGATCGGTCCGACGCCCTGCCCGATCGATTGCCCGCAGGAGGTGGTCAGCTCGGAGGCGAACAGCGGCGGGTCCTCCCTCACCGTGGCGCGGACCTGGCCCGGCTTGGCGTCCGCCGACAGCCAGGCGGCGAGCACTCCGCCCGAGGCCAGCCTCGGGACGGAGAACACCATCTGGCTGGTGCGCGACTTCTGCACCTGGTCGCCGTTGACCGAGCAGCCGAGCTCGAGGTCGTCGGGGTCGAACTCGTCGACGGTCACCAGGGCGAAGCCCATGGGGGCGTAGCCGGGGCAGGACTTCCCCATCCCGAACTGGGCGGGCGGCGCGGCGAACTGGATGACACGGTCGGAGATGTCCTGCCCGATGCACAGGCCCGCGATGTGGGCCCACCCCCTCGACCTCGGGGATGCGCCGGCCGCCCTCGGCGACGACCGCGACGAGCTCGACCTCCCAGTCGACGTTGCCAGGCGAGAGCGCTATCCGGCGGAGTGCGCGCCCAGCCAGTGCAGGTACCGCTCCGCGCTGTGGTGGACGACGCGCCGGGCGTCGCTGTGGACCGTGCTCCCCCACCACCCGGCGTGGATGCGGTCGTAGGGCCGGCGGTCGAGGGTGGCCACGACCGCGCGGACGTCGTCGGCGGGTAGCGGCAACATGTTCGGTGGGCTGCGCATGAAGCTCACGCGGTCGCGACCGGGGGTGACGAGAACGGTGTCGCCCACGAGCAGCGCGCCGCGGCCGCCGGCGCCGTCCGCCCAGTGCACGACCGCGCTGCCGTCGAAGTGCCCGCCGGTCTGCACCAGCGTCACGCCGGGCAGCACCTCGAGCTCGCCCGACCAGCCCCGCACCGCCGGGTCGGGACGCATGAGCCATCCGCGATCGGCCTCGGGCAGCAGGATCGGCGCGTCGAACGCGCGGCTCCACTCCACCGCGACCCCGTAGAAGTGCGGGTGCGACGCCGAGATCGCGCTCAGCCCACCGGCCTCACGGACTGCGGTGACCGCGGCGTCGTCGACGAACCCCGGCGGGTCCCAGAGCAGCGCACCCTCGTCGGTGCGGACCACGAGCGCGCGCTGCCCGATACCCAACGTCGGCGTCACCCCGATCCCGACCAGACCCGGCTCGACCTCCGCGACCTCGGTGCGGTGACCGGAGTCGGCGAGCTCGGCGAGGCTCGTCCAGCGCTGGCCCTCCGGCGGCACCCACTGGCGCTCGTCGGCGCAGATCGCGCACACCTCGGGCGGGCGCTCGGTGTCGGCGTGCTGCTGGGCGCAGGTGGCGCAGATCCAGGCGGTCACGGCCCCATCCTCGATCACGCGGCGGTGGTCGGCGCCAGCTCCCCCAGGCACGTTCGCACCCAGCGGTGGAACGCGGAGATGTGGTGCTCGGTGGGCGCGAGCCCCCCGCCGTCGGCGTAGACCCGCGAGGACATGCCGAGCTGGCAGCGCTCGCAGGCGTCGAAGTCCTGGCGGTTGACGCGGTCGAACAGCTCGACCGAGCGGGACACGTCGACGCCGGCCACCACCACCGCGGGGTCGACGAGCCAGTCGCACTCGATCACGGTGCGGTCCGCGGCGAGCGGGAACATCCGGTGCACGATCACGTGGTCGGGGACGAGGTTGACGAATACCTGCGGCGCCACGGTCACCGCGAAGTAGCGCCCGTCCTGCGCATCGGCGACCCCCGGCAGCCGGCCGAGCCCGGCGGAGCCGTCGACGGTGAACCCATCGGTGCCCATCGCCGCGCCCTGCCCGACGTTGGTCTGCGCGGCGTAGCCCTGCGCGAACCCCGGGAGCACCTCGGTGAGCTCGGGGTGGATCGTCGCGCAGTGGTAGCACTCCATGAAGTTCTCCACGACCAGCTTCCAGTTCGCTGCGACGTCGTAGGTGATCCGTCGGGCGAGCGCGAGGCCCTCGACGCCGTAGCAGGCGACGGCGGCGGGCGACCCCAGCCGCTCCGCCACGACGTCGATCACCGTCGCCGCGAACGACGGCGGCTCCTCGGCGAGGCAGACCCACACGTACCCGAGCCACTCGCGCACCGGCACCGCCCGCAGCCCGTACTCGACGCGGTCGATCCCCGGCATCGTCGACAGGTGGGGCGCGGACACCAGGCGACCGTCCAGTCCGTAGGTCCACGCGTGGTACGGGCACTGGAAGGCGCGGCGGACCTCGCCCGACACCTCGGTGCACAACCGGGCGCCGCGGTGGCGGCAGACATTGAAGAACGCCCGGGCCGACCCGTCGCTCGAGCGCGTGATCAGCACCGACTCCCGCCCGACGGTGACGGTGCGGAACGACCCGGCGCGCGGGAGGTCCGAGCCCGCGACGGCGCAGAACCAGGTGGCCTCGAGGACCCGGGCGCACTCGGCGTCGTACACCTGCGGATCGACGTAGGAGGGGCCGGGGAGGGTGGACAGGAACGTCATGCGGCGTGCTCCGCTCGGGCGGTGGCGGGGGTGGGGCCGGCGAAGCGTGCGGGGTCGAAGAGCTCGACCGGGTGCGGGGTCGACCCGTCGACGACGAGGTCGGCGACGATCTCGCCGACGACCGGCACGAACTTGAAGCCGTGCCCGGAGAACCCGCAGGCCACCGTGACGCGCTCCGCCGCGGGGTGCGGGGCGAGGACGAAGTGATGGTCGGGGGTGCAGGTGTACATGCAGGTCTTCGCGCGGACGAACTCGCCGCAGAGGTCAGGGACGTGGGGCGAGACGAAGTCGCGGATCGCGTCCACCTCCGCGTCGGCGACGGTGCGGTCGATCGTCGTCGGGTCGCAGACGACGCCGCCGCGGAAGAAGGCGACCTTGACCGTGCCGTCCCCGCCCTGCCCGAAGCCGTAGAACTGGCGCCCGCCCGCGCCCTCCCAGATGTAGACGGGGTGGTCGGTGAAGGGGACCCGGGGACGGAACCAGAACTGGACGTAGCGTTCGACCTGCAGGGGAAGGTCCACGAAGGACGGCGCCCAGGCACCGGGGGCGAGGACGAGGTGGTCGGCCTCGTGGACCCCGTCCGCGGTGCGGACCCGGACCCCCGAGGCCGTGGTGCTCCAGTCCGTCACCGTCGCGCCGAAGCGCAGGTCGGCCCCGTGGCGGTGGGCGAGGTCGAGGTGGGCGCGCACGCTCTCCTCGGGGTGCACCGTCCCGGCGCGGCGCTCGACGAGCCCGACCTCGTCGTCGGGCCGCATCGTCGGGAACCGGTCCCGCAGCTGCGCCGCCGACAGGAGCTCGTGCTCCAGTCCCCACGCGCGGGCGGAGGCGAGGGACCCCGAGACCGTCGGCCCGTCGGGCCGTCCGACCATGACGCCGCCGCACCAGTCGACGAGATCGCGGCCCGACTCGTCGGCCACGGCATCCCAGAGCTCCGACGCCCGCCGCAGCAGCGGCACGTACGCGGGGTCCTCGAAGTAGGCCTGCCGTGTGATGCGGGAACCGCCGTGGCTGGACCCCCGGTCGTGGGCCGGACCGAAGCGCTCGAGCCCGAGCACCCGCAGCCCCCGCACGGCGAGGCGGTGCGCGGCGGCCGAGCCCATGCCGCCGAGGCCGACCACGATCACGTCGTGGCCCCACGAGTCGCCGGGGGCCATCACCGCACCTCCCTCTCCACCACGCGGGCGGCCAGGCCGCGGCCGAAGTACTCGACGGTGAGCGCGGTCCCGGCGACGGCCGCCGCCACGGGCAGCACGGCGAGGGCGAGGGAGACGCCGTCGGTGTGGCCGACCTCGGCGGCGACGACGCGCCCGACGCACGCGTCGCCCGCGTCGAGCACCGGCTCCCCGCCGAGGACGACCTCCTTGGGATCGGCGAGGGCCAAGGTCACCAGACGCCGTGTCGGTGGCGACTGCTCGAGCGCGGGGCGCCCGACGAACAGGCCCTTGCCCCGGTCAACGAGGTGGCCGAGACCCGCCTCGACGGGGGTGAGCTCGGTCGAGACGCCCAGCCCGACCGTGCGGTGCCCGGCCTCGACGAGCAGGCTCGTCACCGCGTGCGCGCCGGCCGCGACGACGCCGAGGGTGGCGCCGGCGTCCCAGAGCACGTCCCATAGGGCGGCGCCGAGGTCGGCGGTGGTGCGCAGCTCCCACCCGTGGACACCGGCCGGCGTCCCGCGCAGGGCGAGAGCGGGCACGCCACCGACCGCGGTCTCCACGGCGTCGGCGGTGCTCGACGGGGCCAGGCGCGACATCAGCACCCCGGCCGCCGGGCCCCACACGCCGAGCGCGCAGGTCCCCGCCGTGGTGTCGGTCATGGTGACGTCGCCGAGGACCTGCTCGGCGAGCCAGGTGACCTCGAGCCGGGACCCGACGCCGACGGCGAACCGCGCGGCGCCGAGACGGGCGACGTCGAGATCGGCGCGGATGCGGCCGGTGCGGTCGAGGGCGAGAGCCCGGGTGCGGGTACCGACGGGACGGTCGAGGTCGGCGGTGGCGACCTGCTGGAGCAAGCCGAGAGCGCCCGGGCCGGTGACTTGGACGCGGTGCCGGGCGGTGAGGTCGACCAGCGCGACCGCGCGGCGGATGACCAGGGCCTCCGCCCCGGCGACCGGGGACCAGTGCCGTCCCGCCCACTCCCGCCGGGGCCGGACCTCGCAGACCTCGGGCAGGTCGGCGTTGTCGGCGAACCAGCGGGGCACCGCCCACCCGTCGTGCTCGCCGATCACAGCCCCGAGCTCGCGGTGGCGGGCGTGGAACGGGCCGGTGCGCGGCGGGCGCGAGCCGGGTGGGGCATGCGGATGGGCGATGTCGTAGACCTCGTCGAACGCCGTGCACGCCCGCGCGCGGACGGTGGCGGGGGCCAGGACGGCGGGGTCGAACCGGTCGAGGTGGGCGGCGGACACGTCGACCGCCTCGGCGTCGTCCCCGGAACCGAGCGTCGGGACGCCGCCGGTCATCCAGGTGGCGACGGCCTCCGCCACCCCGGCGGAGTGCGTGATCCACACGGCCTCGGCGAGCCAGAGGCCGGCGACGGCGGTCTCGCCGAGCAGCGGCATCCCGTCGGGAGTGAACGAGAACAGTCCGTTGACGCCGCGCTCGACCTTGGCGTCGTCGAGCGCGGGCAGGAGCTCGGCCGCGGCGGCCCAGCTCGGCTCGAAGTCCACGGCCGTGAAGGGGCGCTCGCTGGGCATGCCCTCCCCCGACGCCACGGCCGGGTCCAGGGTCGAGGGGTCGGTGGGCATGGCGCGGTGGCCGTAGGCGCCGATCCCCAGCCGGTCGCCGTGCTCGCGGACATAGAGGTCGGCGTCCTGGTGACGCAGGACCGGCAGCACCGCTCCGTAGGCGTCGACCAGCCCGCGCAGCTTTCCGATCACGTCGAGCTCGGCCAGCGGCGTCGTCCACGCGTACTGGTGGGCCATCGGGGAGAGGGGCACGCCGACCCCGGCGAGGGCGCCGACGAGCGGACCCCACATCCCCGCGGCGGAGACGACGAGGTCGGCCTCGAGCCGCCCCTGGTCGGTCTCCACGGCACGGATCCGCCCGCCCGTGGTGTCGAGGCCCACCACGCGGTGCCGGGCCCGGAACTGCGCCCCGCGCGCGATCGCGGCGCGGGCCTGCGCCTGCGCCGCCGCGAGCGGGGCGGCGAGGCCGTCGCCGGGGACGTGGAGCCCGCCGAGGATGCGGTCGGGGTCGATGAGGGGGTGCAACGCGACGCACTCCCCCGGCTCCAGCACCGCGGCGTCGATGCCCGCCGCCGTGGCCCAGCCCTGCCGGCGCCGCAGGTCGGCGAGGCGCTCCCGCGTGGCGGCGACCTCGAGCCCGCCGACGGCGCGGAAGCATCGGCGCCCGTCGAGGGTGAGCGCCGCGTACTTCTCGGCGGTGCGGCGGGCGAGCCGCGTCATGGTCGCGTCGCCAGTGGTGCGGAAGACCAGCCCCGGGGCGTGGGAGGTCGACCCGCCGGTCGTGAACAGGTCCCCCTGCTCGACGACGGTGACCGTGTGACCTCGGGCGGTGAGCTCGTCGGCGAGGGCACAGCCCACGATGCCGGCCCCGACGATGACCACGCGTGGCGCCATGGGCCTCTCCTGCTCCGCGAGTTCCCCAGACGGCTGTTGCGTCCTGCGGAACCGGTTGTGCTGACCGCAACACCGTGGAATGCCGCAGGAGGTGCTGTCAAGAGGGGCGAGCCGGGCAGGACAGCTCTCACCGAGCCGTTGCGGGGCGGCGGGGCGCTCAGCGCAGGGCGGAGCCCGCGGTCGACTCGACCCACCCGAGGCGGGTGGAGAGCTCGCGGGCGGCCTCGCGCATGTCGGCGACAATGGCGCGGGCGCGGCGGCGGGGCAGCCGGTAGGCCGGGCCGGAGGCCGAGAGTGCGGCGACGACGGTGCCGTCGTGGGCCCACACCGGCACGGCCACCGCGTGCATGCCCACCTCGAGCTCCTCGAACGAGCGGGCGTAGCCCTCCTCGACGACCCGGGCGAGCTCGGCGCGCAGCGCGCCCGCCTCGGTGATCGTCTCGTCGGTGTACCGGGGCAGGCGACGACGCAGCAGCGCCCGGCGCTCGGTCTCGTCCATCCACGCCAGGAGGACCTTGCCCGCCGAGGTGGCGTGCAGCGGCGTCCGGCGGCCCACCCAGTTCTGCGTGCTCACGGCCGAGGAGCCGAACTCCTGGGCCAGGTTGATCGCAGCCTCACCGTCGCTCACGGCCAGGTTCACCGTCTCGCCGACGGTCTCGGCCAGTGCCTGACACGTCGGCTGACCGAGGCGGGCGAGGTCCATGCGGCCGGTGGTGGCCGCGGCGAGCCGCACGATGCCGAAACCGAGGGCGTACTTGCCACGCTCGCCGCGCTGGTCGAGCAGCCCGCGGCGCTGCAGGGCCGAGACCAGCCGGGACGCGGTGGACTTGTGCACGCCCAGCTCGTCGGCGATCTCGGTGATCCCCGCCTCGCCGCGGGCGGCGAGGATCTCGAGGATCGTGACGGCCCGGTCGACGGACTGGACCGACGAGCGCTCGCCTGCCCCGTCCGCCCTCGACACGCCACGGAGTGTAGCGGGCGTGGGGGACCCCCTCCCTGACTCCCACGGCGGCACGCTTGACGGCACCCCGCAATCGGATCCAGACTGTTGCGTATCGCGGTAGCTGTCTCTCATTGCGCAACAGGAGCCATCGTGCTGGTCCCGGTCCGCCCGCTGTCCGACCTCTCCCCCGGCGACGCCGTGCGCGTCGAGTCCGACGGCGCCGGCCACTCCGGTCCCGCCGTCGCGGTGTTCTGCACCGACCACGGCCTCTTCGCCGTCGACGACTCGTGCACCCACCAGGACGCCGCCCTCTCCGACGGCTGGTTGGAGGGCTGCTGGATCGAGTGCCCGTTGCACGCCGCGCTGTTCGACCTGCGTACCGGCGAGCCCGACGGCTTCCCCGCCGACGGCCCGGTCCGGACCCACGCGGTCGTCGTGGTGGACGGGGTCGTCCACGTGGAACTGCCCGAGGACCGGCGCGCGGCGGCCTGACGGCGGCCGGGACAGGCGGGCCGACCCGCCCGGCACCGGCGACGGGCTGGGAGGATCACCGGCGTGTCGCAGACCCGGGAACGTGGCCTCGAGCCATCCCGGCCCACGCCCCCGCCGCCGCGGGCTCCCCGGCCCTCCCCCGACGCCGTCCGATCGGCCCGGGCGTGGCACCCGGGCCCGCGCCCGACGCCACGCCCACCGGCCGCCGACGTCGTGCACCGCGGGCCCGGCCCGCTCGACCGCCGTGGCCTGCGCTGGCTGCGCGCCGACTCCGCCGGGCTCGTGGGCGGCACCGTGTTCGCGATGCTCGCGTCGACGCCCTCGCTCCTCCCGAGGACCTGGCTGGTCCAGGGTCTCGCGTCCGGGCTCCCCGGCGTCGCCGGGTACGGCGTCGGTGTCGGCGTCTGGTGGCCGTGGGCCGCACCGACACCGGGCGCCGTCTCGTCCCTCGGGTCGCCGCCCGGGTCCCCGAGAGCGTGCGCCGGGCGGCGTGGCCGGCACTGCTCGTGGTGGCCGGGCTCGCGCTGCTCGTGGCCCTCGCGATCGGGGCCGGCCGGCAGCGGGAGCTGGCCGTGCTCGTGGGGACCGGGCCGCCCGGGGTGGTGGGCTACCTGCGCGCCGCGCCCGTCGCCGTCGCCGTCGTCGCCGTCGCGATCGCGCTGGTGCGCCTGGCCCGCCACACCGACCACGTCCTCGCCCGCGGGCTGCGGCGCTTCGCCCACCTCCCGCGGAGGATCGCCGCCGCGGTGGCCGTGGTGCTGCTCGTGGTGATCGCCGTGACCCTGGTGAACTCGGTGGCGCTGCGGACGGCGCTCGCCGTCGCCGACGCCGCGTTCGACGGCGTCAACGCCGAGACCTACCCCGGCGACGTGCCGCCGGTCTCCCCCACCCGCTCCGGTTCCCCGGCGTCGTCGGTGCCGTGGGGATCCCTCGGCAGGGAGGGCCGCGCCTTCGTCGTGGGTGGCCGCCCGGCCGCCGAGCTCGCCGCGGCGAGCGCCCGGCCGGCGCGGGAGCCCGTGCGCGTCTACGTCGGCCTGGAGTCGGCCCCCGACGCGGCGGCCCGCGCTGAGCTCGCGGTCGCCGAGCTGGAGCGCACGGGCGCGTTCTCCCGCGCCGTCCTCGCCGTGGTGACCACCACCGGCACGGGGTGGGTCGACGACCCCGTCTCCGACGACCTCGAATTGATCCAGGGAGGCGACACCGCCATCGTCGCCACCCAGTACTCGTACCTGCCGAGCTGGCTCTCGTTCCTCGTCGACGGCGGTCGCGCCGACGAGGAGGGTCGTCAGCTGTTCGACGCCGTGCACAACCGGATCGCGGCGATGCCGCCGGGGGTGCCTCGCCCGCGGCTCGTCACGTTCGGTGAGAGTCTCGGCTCGCAGGGGTCGGAGGCGGCGTTCAGCTCGCTCGCCGATGTCCGCGCGCAGGCCGAGGGCGCGCTGTGGGTCGGGCCGCCGCACGGGAACCGGCTGTTCTCCCAGCTCGTCGAACGCCGTGACCCCGGGACCCGCGAGGTTGCGCCGACCTACGCCGACGGTCTCGTCGTGCGCTTCGGGGGTGGCCCGGCGACCGCGCGCATCGGCGGGTCGCCGCCCACCCCGTGGATCGCCCCACACCTGCTCTACCTACAGCACCCGTCCGACCCGGTGGTCCGGTGGACGCCCGCACTGCTCTGGAGCCGGCCCGACTGGCTCGTCGAACCCCGGGGCGACGACGTCCTAGGGGCGATGAGCTGGTACCCGGTGGTGACGTTCTGGCAGGTCACGGTGGACCCCGCCGCCGCCACCTCGGTCCCCGACGGGCACGGGCACGTGTACGCCTCCGAGATGCTCGACGGCTGGGTCGCCGTCGCCACCCCCGACGGCTGGACGCCCACCGACACCGAGCGCGCGCGGGCGGTCGCCGTACGCTGACGGTGATGACACCACGCCCGAGTGATGTGGCGAGTGCCGTAACGACCGCCGCCGGTCCGATGACCGCCCCCGCACCTCCCCGGGCCCGCCAAGCGACGGTCACGCTCCTCGTCGCCCTGGGCGCCGTGCTGGTCGCGGCCGTCCTCGTGGTGTGGAACAACCTCGTCGTGCCGCACCTGCCCGCGGACCCGGGCGTGCGGACCATCGCGAACGTGGCACTCGTCGCGGTCCTCGTCGCCGGCGCCCGGACATGCGGGCTCACGTGGGCCGACCTCGGTCTCTGCCGGACGACGTGGCGGGAGGGGGCGCTCTGGGGCGGGGGCGCGGTCGCGGTCGCCGCCCTGGTCTACGTCGTGGCCTACCTGCTGCCGGTCACTCGTCCGCTCCTCGAGCGACCCGGCGTCGGCGCGGACCCGACGAGCGAGCTCCTGCTCCGGGCCCTCGTGATCATCCCGATCGGCACCGTGCTGTGCGAGGAGCTCGCCTTCCGCGGCGTCCTGCACGCCCTCGGGGTCCGCGTGCTCCCCGCCCGCGCGGCCCTCGTCGTCGGGGCCTCGGTCTTCGGCGCCTGGCACGTCGCGGGCGCGATGGCCGCGCCGGTGACCGCGCCGGTGACGGAGGCGGGGCTGCCCCCCGGGATGTCGGCGACGGCGCTCGCCGTCGTCGTCGTCGTCGGGGTCACCGTCCCGGGCGGCGTCCTCCTGGCCGCCGTGCGCCGGCGGACCGGGAGCCTGCTCGCGCCCATCGGGGTGCACCTGGGCACCAACGTCATCGGTCTCGTCGCCGTCGTCCTCGCCACCCGGTGAGCGCGGGTCGGCCGCACGCCCGCTCCGTGGACCCAGGCTGAGCCGCACCTGAGGAGACTCGATGGATGATCGCGAGGGCTATGCGCCCGGGTGGAGCGACGATGCGCTGAGAATAATGCGCCAACGCACCGCCGACGACCGGGCCAGGTTCGCGCTGGGGTTCCTGCCCCACGTAGCTCGCATGGTGGATGTGGGATGCGGGCGACGCCGGGTACGTGGACGTGGAGGTGGAGCCCACTGACCGCGTGGACATGGCCTACGACCAGCTCGCGCGCTACGTCGGAACACGCATCGAGGCCGCCCTCAACGACACCGAGAGCGCTGTGGGAGCTGATGGGAAGCACGACGACCAGCTCTGGCGTGCGGCACGAGCGGCCCGGCGGTGGGCGACCCGAGAGGGCGCCTTCACCCAGCGCTGGGTGGAGGTGACCGCGCGGGCTCCCGGGCCGCTCGACGCGGCGGCTTCTCCGGGCACTGCCGGCCGCGCCGTCCCGACCCGCGGCGGGCATGATCGGTGAGTGCCCGAAGGTGACACCGTGTTCCTCTCCGGCCGGCGGCTGCACGACGCGCTGGCCGGGAAGGAGCTCGTCCGCGGCGAGCTGCGTCACCCGCGGCTGATCGAGAACGACCTGGCCGGGCGCACCGTCCTCGAGGTGGTCAGCGTCGGCAAGCACCTGTTCATCCGCTTCGACGACGCGACGAGCCTGCACAGCCACTTCCGCATGGACGGCTCCTGGCACCTCTACCGCCCGGGCCGGCCGTGGCGCGGCGCGGACCACCAGGTCCGGGCGATCCTCGGCGTCGACGACCGGGTGGCAGTGGGATTCCGGCTGCACGACCTCGACCTCCTGCCCACCGACCGCGAGGACACCTGGGTCGGGCACCTCGGACCGGACCTGCTCGGACCCGGCTGGGACGCCGACGCGGAGGGCTCGGTGGCCGAGGTGGAGCGGCGGATGCGTGCGGCACCCGACCGCGAGCTCGGCGCGGCGCTCCTGGACCAGCGGGTGGCCTGCGGCGTCGGCAACCTCTACAAGGCCGAGGTCTGCTTCCTGCTCGGGGTCTCGCCGTGGACCCGCGTCGGCGATCTGTCCGACGCCCAGGTCCGCACGGCGGTGACGCTCTCCCGCACTTGCTCGAGCGCAACGCCTGGCGTCCCGAGCAGTCCACGACGGGCGATCTCGGCGACGGCGCCCAGCACTGGGTCTTCGAGCGGCGCGGGCGCGGGTGCCGGCGCTGCCGCGACGTCGTCCGGACCGCCGGGCAGGACGACGGCCTCCCCGGGTCCGCCGAGCGCGAGGACCGCATCGCCTACTTCTGTCCCACCTGCCAGCCCGGCCCGCACCCGGAACTGCCCCGTCGGGGCGGTCGGCATCCGCACCAGCAGGTGGGCCGGCGCTCCCGCTACGGCTGACCGGGCGCGGTGCTCGCGCGCTCAGGGGTGCATCCGTGCGCCCTTGAGGATCTTGTCGACCGCGTTGCGGGGCCCGTGCACGCCGAGGCCGACGAGATCGAGGGAGTCCCCCGGCGCCGCGCGCACGGCCGCGCGGTTGTCCTCGTCGTTCCCCGTGGCGAAAAACTCGGCGGTGAACACCGCGACGAGGAGGCCGCGGCCATGGGCCCGCCTGCGGGCGGCGCCCAGCACGGGGGCGTCGCCCGCCATCACGAGCACCGGTTGCCGGAACATGGCCATGTAGGCGGTCCCGTCGGCGTCGGCATACGGCTCGCCGATCAGCTCGGGCGTGGCCGCGGCCAACGCGCTCGACAGGAACGCGGTGACGTTGAGGCTCTGCCATTCCTGCAGGTCCGCACGCAGCAGGAAGCCGATCTTGGTGTCGAAGGACGTGGCCATGCGGCCAGCGTTGTCCCGCCTCGGGTCGCTGTTCTTGTACGTTCCTGGCGTGGCCGCACGACCCGACGTCCGCGCGTGGCGCCCCGATGTGACGGGGGTCGCGAGGTGTTCCACGCCCGGTTCACCGACCACGTCTACCCGCCGCGCACCCACGCCGACTGGACCCAGCTCATCGTCGACGAGGGCGCCGTGCGCTACGAGCTCGACCACCACGAGCACGGCGCGCTGCGGTCGTCGGTGACGCTGCTGCTGCCGCCGGGCATCCCGCACGACGGTCGGGCGGCCACGCCGGGCGGATTCCGCAAGCGGGTGCTCTACCTCACCGACGCCGTCCTGGGTGCCGACCTCGTCGGGCCCGCGGTCGACCGCCCCGCCCTCGCCGACACCGTGCTGCGCCGTCGTGTGCACGAGCTCCACGGCGCGCTCGCCCGTCCCGGCGATGAGCTCGAGGCCCGCAGCCGACTCGCGCTGGTCGGGGACCGCCTCACGGCGCACCTCCGGAGGGCCGACCCGCGATCACCCGTCCACCGGGACCCGGGGCTGGCGGGACGGCTGCGCGACCTGCTGGACGCACGGACCACCGAGGGCCTGGGCCTGGACGAGGCCGCCGCGCTCCTGCACGCGCACCCGACGCACCTGGTGCGGGCGTTCACCCGGGAGTTCGGGTGTCCGCCACACCGGTATCTGACCGGGCGACGGGTCGACCTGGCCCGGCGACTCCTGCTCGCGGGGATGCCACCCGTCGAGGTCGCCAACGCTGCCGGGTTCCACGACCAGTCGCACCTGAGCCGGCACTTCCGCCGCACCCTGGGGACGACCCCCGGACGGTTCGCGGGTCGGCGCTCCCCCGACGGCTGACCCGGCCGCCGGACCGCCCGACGGCTCAGTTCTGCTGCGGTGTCGGGTTCTGCTGCGTCGGGGCCGCGGTCGGCGCCGCCTGGCCCGGCCCGACCTGGCCCGCGGCCTTGCTGGTGTCGACCTGTCCCGCGGGGCGCATCGAGGCGCGGATCTGGTCGAGCCGGTTCTGACCCGCGTAGTCGACGCTCGACTGCTGGACCTCGAGCATGCGTCCCTGGACGCTGTTCTGGGTGAGCTCCGCCTGTCCGAGGGCCGTCGAGTAGCGCTTCTCGATCTTGTCGCGCACCTCGTCGAGCGACGGCGTGGTGCCGGGCGCCGCGAGCTCGCTCATCGAGCGCAACGACGATGACACCTGCTCCTGCATCTTCGCCTGCTCGAGCTGGCTGAGCAGCTTCGTGCGCTCGCCGAGCTTCTGCTGTAGCACCATCGCGTTGCGCTCGACGGCTTGCTTGGCCTGCTGGGCCGCGCCGAGCGACTGGTCGTGCAGGGTCTTGAGGTCCTCGACGTTCTGCTCGGAGGTCACCAGCTGGGTGGCGAACGCCTGCGCCGACTGCTCGTACTGCTGCGCCGCCTGCTCGTTGCCCTTGGAGCGAGCGTCGTCGGCCATGACGAGGGCCTGCCGGGCGGAGGCCTGCAGCTTCTCGATGTCGCCCAGCTGCCGGTTCAGCTTCATCTCCAGCTGGCGCTGGTTGCCGATCACCGAGGCGGCCTGCTGCGACAACGCCTGGTGCTGACGCTGTGCGTCCTCGATCGCCTGCTGGATCTGCACCTTGGGGTCCGCGTGCTCGTCGATCTTCGACGAGAACGCCGCCAGGAAGTACTTCCAGGCCTTCACGAAGGGGTTGGCCATCTTCTCCCGCCTCACCAGTCACGCCGGGCACGCCGTGGTGTTCATCGTGTCAGCTCGTGCCGGCGGCTACCACCGAGCCTCCCGAACGGCGCGTCACCGGATGCGAGCGACGCTTCAGGCCGCGGAGCAGACCACGCGCGCCACGGCGCCCGTTCCTGGGGTCGGGGCGCCGGCGGTCGCCATGGTGCCCACCGTGACCAGCGGGACCAGCCGCACCGCCCCCGCCGGAGACGGTGCGTCGCCGTCCGGCGCCGGGTCCTCGTCCGGCTCCCCCGGCTCGAGGGCGGACGGGACCGCCTCGGCGTCCTGCCCCGCGTCGTCCCCCGGCGGCACCGGACCGGACGCGTCGGCGGCGAGGGACTCGAGCTCCACGGTCGGCTCGAAGGCCTCCTCGACGGCGCTGCGCAGCGCCGGGTCGACGCCGGCCGCCGCGAGCGTCACCGGGCGCGGCGCGCGGACCCGCGTGGGCCGCATCGACTCCGCCGCGTCGTCGAGCAGGTCGGGCAGCGGGAGGGCGAGGGCTTCGCAGATGGAGGCGAGCAGCTCCGACGAGGGCTCCTTGCGGCCCCGCTCGATCTCCGAGAGGTAGCCCAGGCTCACCCGGGCCTCCCGGGAGACATCACGCAGCGTGCGACGCCGATCCGTGCGGGCGCGGCGGATCGTTCCACCGATCGCCTCGCGCAACAGCAGCGGCATGCCGCACCTCCCACCCGCCCGACCCCGCGCGGCCGGGAGGCCCGCGGACGACCGGCGACGATGACCGTGCCCGCCACGGTACCGACTGCCGGCCCGACACGGCGGCGCGCCGGACCGGCGTTCGTCCACGGCGAACACGGAAGAGATCCCCCGGGGCCGACCGACGCCGTCCGGGCCGCTCAGAGAGCGTGCGCGCGAAGGCGCAGGGCTCGCATGAGGTAGTCGACCCCGGTGATCACGGTGACCACCACGGCCGCGAGAACGAGCACCGCCACGGCGGGAGCGAGCACGGCGGGCAGCGGCATGATCGCGAAGCCGAGCCCGAAGGTCTGCAGCACCGTCTTGATCTTGCCTCCGCGGCTGGCGGGGATGACGCCGTGGCGCAGCACCCAGAACCGCAGCGCGGTCACGGCGATCTCGCGCACCGCGATCGTCACCGTGATCCACCAGGACAGGTCGCCGAGCAGCGACAACCCGACGAGGGCCGCCCCGATGAGGGCCTTGTCGGCGATCGGGTCGGCGATCTTGCCGAAGTCGGTCACGAGGCCCCACCGGCGCGCGAGGTCCCCGTCGAAGGTGTCGGTGAGCGAGGCGAGCGCGAACACGGCGAACGCGGCCCACCGCCACGACGGACCGTGACCACCGGCCTCGAACAGGACGACCAGGAAGATGGGGACGAGGACGAGCCGCACGAGGGTCAACGCGTTGGCCACGTTGACCAGGGGCACCGGCCGGGACGGGATGCGCGCCGGCTCCGCCGTCTCGGCCGGCCCGCTCACCGCGCGCCGATCCCGACCGCCGTGGCGAGCTCCGGCGCCGACCCGACGGCGGGCACCGGCAGGACCTCCAGCGCCTCCACCACCAGGTCGACCCCCTCCGCGTCGACGACCCGGCCGGAGACCACCACCCCCGGCGCGAGGTCATCGAGCACCTCCGGGGTCCCGACGAGGCGGCACTGTCCGTCGACCTCCGGACCCTGGTGCGCCGCGCGCCCGACCCAGTCGTCCTCGAGCCCCTCCTCGGGGCCCTCGGGTGCCTCTCGCCGCTCCACCAGGACCTCCACCACGGTCCCGATGCGGCGGGCGGCCCGGTCGACGGTGAGGTGGTCGACCAGCGATGCCACCCGCTCGACCCGCGAGGCGATCTCCACCGGATCGATCTTGTCGGCGTGCCCGAGCGCCTCGGTGCCGTCCTCGTCGGAGTAGCCGAAGACCCCGACGGCGTCGAGGTCGGCCTCGACGAGGAACGCCTCCAGCTCGGTGAGGTCGGACTCGGTCTCGCCGGGGAACCCCACGATGACGTTGGACCGGATGCCCGCCTCCGGAGCCAGGGCCCGGATCTCCTCGCAGAGCGCGACGAAGGTGGGGCGGGAGCCGAAGCGGCGCATCCGGCGCAGCACCGGCGCGCTCGCGTGCTGGAATGACAGGTCGAAGTAGGGCGCGACCCCCGGGGTGCGGGCGATGGCGGTGAGCAGCGGCGGGCGCACCTCGGCGGGTTGCAGGTAGGAGACGCGGACCCGGCGCAGGCCGGGCACGTCGGCGAGCCGGGAGAGCAGGCGCTCGAGTGCGCCCCCGGCGGCGCCGCGTGTGTCGAGGTCCTTGCCGTAGGAGGTGGAGTTCTCGCTGACCAGCGTCACCTCGGCGACGCCGTTCTCGGCCAGCCAGGCCGCCTCGGCGACGACGTCGGCGGGGTCGCGGGAGACGAACGCGCCGCGGAAGGACGGGATGGCGCAGAAGGCGCACCGCCGGTCGCAGCCCGAGGCCAGCTTGAGGGGGGCGAGGGGGGAGTCGTCCAGCCGGCGACGGGGCACGTCGGGGAGCCACGCGTGGCCGGGGATGCTGTTCTCGGCCACGGCCTCGGGCCGGCGCACGGGACTGATCGGCAGCAGCGCCCGTCGGTCGGTCGGGGTGTGGGAGGCGAGCGGGCGGCCGGCGAGGACGTCGTCCAGACGGGCCGAGATGTCACCGTAGTGGTCGAACCCGAGGACCGCCGACGCCTCGGGGAGCGCCTCGGCCAGCTCGGCGCCGTACCGCTCGGCCATGCAGCCGACCGCGACCACCTTCGCGTTCTCGGAGCCGGCGCCGAGCACGGCGTCGACGGAGTCCTTCTTGGCCTGCTCGACGAAGGTGCAGGTGTTGACGAGGACCACATCGGCCTCGCCGGCCCCGTCCACCCCCACGGCGTCCGGGTCGACGATCTCGAAGCCGTCGGCCGCGAGACGCCCGGCCAGCTCCTCGGAGTCGACGTCGTTGCGCGCGCACCCCAGGGTCACGAGCGCGACCCGGGGGGAGGAACTGCGCTGCGCCACCGCGCCAGCCTATCCGCCGCCCCGGCCCGGCGGCCGACGGTCACTACCCTGCGACGACGTGACCTCCGGCCCGATCACCCCGCCCTCCGTGCCGGTGCTGCTGCGCCGCGCCCGCACCGCCGACGTCCGCGGGATCAAGGCCCTGGTGGACGGGTTCGCCTCGGACAACATCCTGCTGCGCAAGCCGCTGGTCACCCTGTACGAGACGGTGCAGGAGTTCCGCGTCGCGGTCCGCGGTCCCGCGGTGGTGGGTTGCGGCGCACTCCACGTCCTGTGGGAGGACCTGGGCGAAGTCCGCACGATCGGCGTCGACCCCGCCGTGCAGGGCAGCGGCGTCGGGTATGCCCTCGTCGACGAGCTGATCGCCCAGGCCCGCGCTCTCGGCCTGCGGAGCCTGTTCGTGCTCACCTTCGAGGTCTCATTCTTCGAGAGGCACGGGTTCCGCGAGATCGACGGCTCCCCGGTGAGCCCTGACGTGTACGCGGAGATGCTGCAGTCGGCCGACGAGGGCGTGGCCGAGTTCCTCGACCTCGCCTACGTCAAGCCCAACACCCTGGGCAACACGCGGATGCTGCTCGAGCTCGCGGGTCCGCGGTACCAGGAGCCGCGTCCCCACCCGGACACCTCTGAGGATCGGGGGCCGCCATGACAACGCGACTGCAGCACGTGCAGGCCGGGTGGGCCGCGTTGGCGGTGCGGCCTCGTCCCCACGAGGTCGCGGCCGCCGTCGCCGGTGACGACCTGATAGCCGCCCCGGACGTCGTCATGGATCGCGGGTTCGATCTGCCCGCGCCCCCGGCTGCGGTCTGGCCGTGGATCGTGCAGCTCGGCAAGGGCCGCTCCGGCTGGTATCTGCCGCAGCGGGTCGAGGCGCTCGTCCCACCGAACCGACGGGCGCTGCGCCGTATCGACCCGACCCTGCAACAGCTGCGGGTCGGCGACGTCATCGACGACTGGGGTGGCCCCGACGCCACCTTCGAGGTCGTCACCCTCGAGCCCCCGGCCACCCTGGTGCACCGCTCCACCCGCGGCGCGATGCGGGTGAGCTGGGCGATCCAGCTGCACCCCGAGGCCCCCGCCGGCACCCGGATACACCTGCGGCTGCGCCTGGCCGGCGTGCGGCACCGTCGCCTCGCCGAGCTCGGCGGAGGCCTGCTCGACCTGCTCACGATCGCCGGCCTCGCCGCCGGGCTGCGCGAGAGGCTCCCCACCGCCCGGTGAACGTCCGGTGGAATCGGGGTTCAGGGCTCGTCGTCCTCTGCGTCGGCCACCGGTACCGGCGCCGGCTCGCCCCGCAGCGACGCGAGCAGGTCGGGCAGCTCCTCGGGACGAAAGAGCACGTCACGGGCCTTGGACCCCTCCGACGGGCCCACCACGCCGCGGGTCTCGAGGAGGTCCATGAGCCGACCCGCCTTCGCGAACCCCACCCGCAGCTTGCGCTGCAGCATCGAGGTCGACCCGAACTGGGAGGTGACGATGAGCTCGGCCGCGGCAACCAGGACGCCGAGGTCGTCGCCGATGTCGGGGTCGATCTCCTTCCGGTCCGCGGTCGCCGCGGCGTCGGCGGTGACGCCCTCGGTGTAGTCCGGGGCGGCCTGGGCCTTGCAGAAGTCGACCATCGTCTGGATCTCTTCGTCCCCGACGAAGGCGCCCTGCAGGCGGTGGGTCCGGCCCGCGCCCATCGGGAGGTAGAGCGCGTCGCCCATGCCGATGAGCTTCTCGGCGCCCGGCTGGTCGAGGATGACGCGGCTGTCGATGAGCGAGCTGGTCGCGAAGGCGAGCCGCGAGGGGACGTTGGTCTTGATGAGGCCCGTGACGACGTCGACCGAGGGTCGCTGGGTGGCCAGCACCAGGTGGATACCGGCCGCCCGGGCCTTCTGGGTGATCCGGACGATGGCGTCCTCGACGTCGCGCGGGGCGGTCATCATGAGGTCGGCGAGCTCGTCGACGATGGCCATGATGTACGGGTAGGGCCGGTAGACCCGCTCGCTGCCCGGCGGCGCGGCGATCTCCCCCGAGCGCACCTTGTCGTTGAAGACGTCGATGTGGCGGACGCGGTTGGCCTGCATGTCCGCGTAGCGCTGCTCCATCTCCTCGACGAGCCACGCGAGCGCCGTCGCGGCCTTCTTCGGCGAGGTGATGATCGGGGTGATGAGGTGCGGAATGCCCTCGTACGGCGTCAGCTCGACCATCTTGGGGTCGATGAGGATCATCCGGACCTCGTCGGGGGTGGCCCGCGCGAGCAGCGAGATCAGCATCGAGTTGACGAAGCTCGACTTGCCCGAACCCGTGGAGCCGGCAACGAGTAGGTGCGGCATCTTGGCGAGGTTGGCCGTCACCATCTGGCCCTCGATGTCCTTGCCGAGCCCGATGACCATCGGGTGGCTCTCGCGACGGGCCGACGCGGAAGCCAGCACGTCGGCGAGGCGCACCATCTCCCGGTCGCTGTTGGGCACCTCGATGCCGACCGCGGACTTGCCCGGGATCGGGGCGAGCAGCCGGACGTTCTCCGTCGCCGCGGCGTAGGCGAGGTTGCGCTGCAGCTGCGTGATCTTCTCGACCTTCACCCCGTGGCCGAGCTCGATCTCGTAGCGGGTCACCGTCGGTCCCCGCGTGAAGCCGGTGACCTGGGCGTCGATCTTGAACTGGTCGAGGACGCCGGTGATCGCCTCGATCATGGCGACGTTCGCGGCGCTGCGCGCCTTCGGTGGGTCGCCGGCCACGAGGAGGTTGGGTGGCGGGAGGCGGTAGCCGGAGTCGCCGTCGGGGATCTCGCGGTGCGAGCTGAACGACTCCGCGGCCCGCGGATCGACCTCGACCGGAGCGGGCGGGACCGCCGCCGGCGGGGTGCGCGGCGACCGTGGGGGGCGAGACGCCTCCGCGGGGACGGGCGACGTCTGGGCGTCGACCTCGGTGCCGTCGCGGAACCGTGCGGGGTGGGCGGCCGCGGAGTCCGGGGCGCCGTCGGCCCCCGGCGTCGAGCCGGACCGGCGTCGACGTCGACGTCGACGTCGTACGACGGTGGTGACTGCCGGATCGGCCGGGTCGTCGGCCACGTCGACGTCGTTCGCGCTCCCCCAGCCCTCGTCGTCGCCGTACTCGCCGGTGACCACCGCACGGAGGCGAGCGGGGACCGCGCGGACGGGTACGCCGGCCAGCACCAGTACGCCGTAGACGCCGACGAGTGCGAGCACGACGCCGGCGAGGTAGGAGGTGACGCCGAGGGCGAGCGGGTCGGCGATGCCGGCGCCGAGCACGCCGCCGCCGGCCCGACGGGCGGCCAGCGGCGTCGGCGACCCCACCACGAGGTGCCAGACGCCGAGCAGGCCGAGGGTGGCGAGCACCGCCCCGACGACCTTGCGGGGGCGCGTGCCTGGGTCGGGGTCGGTGCGCATCAGGACGACGGCGACGACGAGACCGACGACCGGGAGCGCGAGGGCGGGGGACCCGACTACGGTGCGCACGGCCAGGTCGAGCCCCCGACCGACCGGTCCCCCGGCGCCGGCCCACAGCCCGGCCGCGGCGAGGACCGCGAAGACGACGAGGGCGAGGGCGACGCCGTCGCGACGGTGCGCGGCGTCGATGTCGCGACCCCGCCCGATCGTGCGGGCGAGCGAACCGAGCCCCCGTGCGGTGAGCAGCCAGGCGCCCCGCAGACCCCGGGCGAGTGGCCCCGGACCGCGTCGGGCGGGGGTACGGCGCCGCGGCGCCGCCCGAGGCGTGGCGCGTCCCCGGCCTGCGCCCGACCGTGCGCGAGGCGTGGTCCACCGTGTCGGGGCGGGGCTCGACAACCGGGCCGTGGCGCCCCCGGGCGAGCGGCCCTTGGTCAGGAGCCGGCTGCGCGCGGAGCGCTTCGGCGAGGTGTCGGTGCGGCCGGCCATGCCCGACACGGTAGCGGCGGGGGCTCACCAGTCCCGGGAGCCACACGCGTTCCACGCGAGTGAAGCACCTCGGACGGGGCGGTCCCTCGACGGCGTGCTGGTCAGCAGCCCCTCGGCGCGAGCAGTTGCCAGCGGGTTCCCCTCCGTGGTCGGCTGTTCGACCGTCGATCGAGGAGGTGGGCCGTGGGTCGGAGAGCACCCCTCGTGCTCGCCGTCGTGACCTCCCCGATGGGGGTGCTCCTCGTGCACCGTCTCGGGCAGACCCCGCCGGTGATGTTCCCCGGCGCCCGCGCCGAGCCGGGAGAGCAGCCGAGGTCGACGGCCCAGCGGGGCGTCCTCGACGACGCGCGGATACGGGTCCGCGCCGGCCGCGTCATGGGCCGTCAGGTGCTCGAGGACGGCCGGCCGGCCGTCTACGTGGCCGCTCAACCCCTCGATCACGTCACCGAGGACGCCGTGGCCATGAGCCTGCAGGTCGGCTGGTACTTCCTCGACCAGGTCGACATGCTCCTGCCCGATCTGTGGTCGCCCGTCCGCCGATACCTCGAGGGCACCATTCCTCGACGCTGAGCGACGACGAGGTCGAGGAGATCGGCGCGGCATCCCGACCGTCAGGGACGCACCATCGTCCGGCCGAGTTACCGTTGGAGTGATCACCCACGTGGGCCCGGTGGTGGCGACCGGTCCACCCACGCGCGGTGACCCGGTGGGGAAGGACGGGAGCGGGCTGTGGTGCTGCTGGTCGGCTTGGTCCTCGCCGCGGCGGCGGTCGGGGCGCTGGGGCTGGTGCTGCTGCGCATGGCCACCGAGGCCGAACCGGTCCGAGCGGGGTTCTCGCTCGCGCTGTTGTGGCTGCTCGTGCGCCACCGTCCGGTGTGGGCGGCGGGCATCACCGCCATCATCGCGTCGTTCGCCCTGCAGATCACCGCTCTGAGTGGCGGACCGGTCTCGTTGGTGCAGCTGGTAGTGGTGATGGAGCTGCCCTTCACGCTGATCCTCTCCGCGCTCATCCTGGGCGGGCGCCTCCACGCCCGGGAGTGGTCGGCCCTGGCCGCGATGACCGTGGGCATGGCGGGACTGCTGCTCTCGCTGTCCCCGCAGGGCGGGGACCCGGGCTCCATCGACATGGTCGTCTGGTCGGCCGGCCTGGCCGTCACCGTGGGGCTGATCGTGATCGCACTCGGGGTGGGGCGCCGGAGCCGCCGCCCGATCGTGGCCACCGCCCTGGCCGGCATCGCGGCCGGGATGTCGGCCGGGCTGGGGGCGGTGCTGGTCAAACCGGTGACCGCCGCCGCTCGCCTCGGCGGGCTACCCGCCGTCGTGGTCACGTGGCAGACCTGGGCGCTGCTCGTCGTCGGCACCGCCGGCTTCTTCCTGCTGCAGAACGCGCTGCAGGCCGGCCGGCTGGTCGTCTCCCAGCCCGGCATCACCCTGGCCAACCCCCTGATCGCCGGCGCGTGGGGTGTCGGGCTGCTCCACGAGCACGTCCGCACCGGCTGGTGGCTCGTCGGCGCCGGTCTCGGCGCGGCGCTGCTGGTCGCCGGGGTGATCCTGCTGTCGAGCTCCCCACTGCTCGAAGGAAATCACGAGGCACCTGACGGCCCCGGCGGCGCGAAGGCCCTCCCCGAGGCCCCTCAGCGGCGCGCCACGGCGAAGATCCGCCGGAACGGGAACCAGGTGGACCCGTCCGGGCGCCGCCGGTAGGCCGTCCGCAGACGGGGGGCCAGCTCGGCGCAAAACGCCTCGTACTCCTCGGGCGCGAGCGCGTCGTGCACGGGCCGCAGTGCGGTGGCCGAGATCCACCGCAGGACCGGGTCGTCGCCGGTGAGGCGCTGGAGGTATGTGGTCTCCCAGACGTCGACCTCGGCGCCGGCGCCGGCGAGGAGCTCGGCGTAGTCGGCGGGCTCGCCGACGGCGTCGTCGCCCCGCAGCGCGAGCCGGTCGGAGAAGCGCGGAGCGTCGGCGACCTCGCGGACGAGCTCGTGCGAGGGGGCGCCGTAGTTCCCGGGGACCTGCATCGCGAACCACCCGCCCGCGGGCAGGGCGGCGACCCAGCGCGCGACGAGCGCCGGGTGCCCCGGTACCCACTGCAGCACCGCGTTCGTGATCACGACGTCGACATCGGGCTCGGCCGTCCAGTCGAGGAGGTCCGCGACCTCGGCGGCGACCCCACGCTCCCGGGCGGCGGCGACCATCTCCGGCGAGGAGTCGAAGGCGCTCACCCGCGCCTCGGGCCAACGGTCGGCGAGGGCCGCGGTGAGGTGCCCGGGGCCGCACCCGACGTCCACGACGTGGCGGGGCGCCTCGGCACCGACCCGCGACAGCAGGTCACGGAAGGGGCGGGACCGCTGGTCGTCGAAGGCGAGGTAGAGCTCGGGATCCCAGGTCGTGCGCGTCGTGTCGCCGCTCGTCACGTGAGCTCACGCTACGCCCGCGAGCATGAGGACCCCGAGTGTGACGCCCGCGCCCAGCAGCGCCCCGACGACGAGCTGCGGGCGCGTGTGCGCCCGCAGCCGCCACCTCGACCAGGCCACCACCGGCACCGCGAGCCAGGACACCGTCCACCACGCCCCGCCCAGCACGGGGAGGACCGCGGCCGCCGCGGCGACGACGGCCACGTGGAGGCTCACCTTCCACACCAGGGTCACCAGCGTGGCGAGGGCCAGCGTGGCGAGCACCGCAACCTGCAGCGCGACGATCGCGCGGGGCGCCCCCGCGACGGCGAGGACCGCGACCCCAGCCGCGACGCTGGCCGCGGCCAGCCCGAGTGGGACCGCGCGCTGCTCGCGGCGGGTGAGGTGGTGGTCGGTGTAGCGGCCGTGCCGGACCCCGAGGTCGACGATCGCCGCGGGGACGACGACGGTGAACAGCATCCCGAGCAGGCTCCACGCCACCCCGGGGAGGCCGGCGGCGAGCGCGCCGACCACCGGGTAGAGGACGCCGAGCAGCAGCGTCGGGGACGAGACGGCGCTGATGGCATGTGCAGTGCTGATGGAATGTGCAGTGCTGATGGCATGTGCAGTACGGAGAGTCGCGGCCACCCCCACCCGCTTCCTTCGTCCCCGCAGCACCACGACCCGGGTCCGGCACCTACGGTACGGCGGGTTGCCACACCCGTGACGTGAGCGCTCCGGGGGCCGACCCGTCTCCAGGGTGGCGGCCAGGTCTGCACGTTCGAGCCGGACATCACGCAGCTGCGCGGCGACGCCGGCGAGGACGCGGGCGAACGCCGCGGTCCTGGGCACGACCACCTCCTGAGCGGCCAGCGCGGCGAGGATCTGGGCGGGCAGGTCCGGGCCCAGCGGCGGGGACCGCGGCGCCATCACCGCGGCGATGCCCGCGCCGCCGAGAGCGGTCAGGCACCGCGAACGGCTCGGCCGGGATGTTGTCGGGTGTTCGTGCGGCAATTACTGACATCTCGCGCGGTATCCCGCTGACATTTTCGTGTTGGCGAGGTCACGGGCGCGCTCCGCTCGGCCGAGAAGGAGGGCACGCTCGGTGTTGTTGCGCGTGAGCGCTGCGGCGTCGAGGAACGCTGCGGCGGCTGCGTCGGCGTGGCCGGCTCTCGCGAGCAGGTCGCCGCGCACGCTGGGCAGCAGGTGCGAGACGGCCAGAGCCGGGTCCGTGTCGAGGGGACGGAGGATCGCCAAACCGGCTTCCGAACCGAAGGCCCGTCCGTGGGCCACCGCCCGGTTCACCTCGACGATGGGGCTGGGCGTGACGACCGCGAGGATGTCGTAGAGCTCGGCGATACGCACCCAGTCGGTGTCCTCCGCCCGTCGGGCGCGGGCATGGGTGGCGGCGATCGCGGCCTGTAGGACGTAGGGGCCGGCCGGTTGGCCGAGGGCCTCGGCCCGGTCGAGGGCATCGAAGCCGCGCCGGATCAGCAGGCCGTCCCACCGGCTGCGGTCTTGCGCCTCGAGCAGCACCGGGTCGTCGTTGACGTCAGAGCGGGCGGCCGCCCGCGACGCCTGGATCTCCAGCAGCGCCGCGAGCCCGTGCACCTCCGCGTCGGAGTGCACGAGGGCGGAGAGCATGCGGATCAGGCGAAGCGCTTCCCCACACAGGTCGGGGCGCATCCAGTCATCGCCGGCGGTGGCGGAGTAGCCCTCGTTGAAGATGAGGTAGATGACGGCCATGACGTCGGCCAGCCGCCGCGACCGTTCCGCGCCGGTGGGCAGCTCGACCGACGCCCGCTGCTCGGTCAAGGTGCGCTTGGCGCGCGAGATGCGTTGGCCGATCGTGGCGTCCTTGACCAGGAAGGCCCGGGCGATCTCACTGGTGGTGAGCCCACAGACGAGTCGCAGGGTCAGGGCGGCCCGAGCCTCGGGCGTCAGGGCGGGTGCGCGGTCAGGAAGATCAGGCGCAGGACGTCGTCCTCGATGTGGTCGACCCGGTCGTCGATCTCAGACGTGTCGGCGTCTTCCACGGTCTGACCCGAATCCACGAGTAGGTGTTGGGGATGATCTTGGTCCGATTCTTGGATCTTCTGGGGGTGGGTTTCGGGTCGTGGGCGGGCCGGGGGCCCGAGTGTCGCCTCGGGTGGGCGTGGTTCCTG
>JAABUP010000636.1_pt1 | contig 75650 bp, 81 predicted proteins | sample 5559201 | NCBI WGS metagenome assembly JAABUP01 (sample SAMN10711887, study PRJNA513373) | rock metagenome | isolation source: Antarctica rocks | place: Antarctica | reverse complement strand
GCTGGTTGAGCGTTGGCAGTGGGGGAGAGAGCGGGATCGGGGAGAGAGGGGTGGGGGGGTTCGTTGTTGTTGAGGGGTGGGTTGGGGGCGTGGGGAGGAGGTTTGTGTAGATTGGTAGATTGATCGGTAGATGGATGGATGCTTGAGCTGGGGGTTGGGGTGGGGTGGGGAGGGAGAGAGTTTGGGGGTTATACTGGCTTGTTCGAATGCGATGTGCAGTCGTGTTGGACTGGGTTTTGAAGAGGGCTGGAGCTAGGGGAAGGGAGCGTTGCGGGATTAGTGCTATGGGCGATTACGAGTAGCTTCCTAAGTAGGGCTGTCAGTGATATGACATAGACAGAGACACGACGAAGATATCCACTCAAGAGCACACAGTGGGCCTATATCGTGTAAAGCATAACCACAAGCATCACGCAAGCGAGTGATTTCAAGAGTAAGGACATCTTGACGCCGTCGCTTGCTAGTCTTGAAGTCGATGATGACATGAAGTATTTCATTTCTATGATTACTGTTTTCAACTAATCCGTCATCCAGGCCGCGACCCTGTTCGTGCCAAACCTCGCGGCGAAGCGCAGCCCCGTCCCGCCCATGGGGAAGTAGCTGACGAGATACCAGAGGAGGGCGGCAAGTTGGGCGATGGAGGAGATGAGGGTGAGGAGGGTGCTGTGAAGCTGTTGTGATGATCGTGTTTTGGTCAGCATCAGACAGAACGGGCAGTGAGAAGGGGCGGAGGAAGGGATGGCTTACGCCGAGGGCGAAGTAGAGTGTCAGCGCGATGGCGCCGAAGTAGGCTGCTGTGAATGGTAGTCGTGGCGTGGAGATGAGATGTTGTAGGTAGGTGAGAGGGCCCATGAGGACGGCCCATGATGCGAGGAAGAGCACGGAGCCTATGGTCCATCTGTGTATTGTATGGTCAGCGATGTTGACATGACTAGTGATTGCTGACGGAGCCATTAAGACAGCGACAGCCATATTCGGACAGTGTATGCAGCATTACAGTGTAACGACCATGTTGAGGCATAGAGCGCGAGGCGAGACATGGCAGTCGAAGGCAAGCCAGAACGAGGCATCCAGTACGGTCTGGCAACGAAAGCCATGTAGGCAATCGAGACATGGCCGTGCTCTGCTGCGGCGTCCCGAAATTCAAGCCTCATGATGCAGAAACAAAGAATGTGGGGGTGATGGAGGGGAGCAGTAAGTGGCGCGTGCAAAATGCGTTATCATCGACGACCAAGGGTGGCAAGGCAAGGCAAAGTTGGGGTCATCCCGGACGGGTGTACACGTACAGTATCGCGAATTTTCGCGGCTTGAGCGACAAAACCGGAAATAAGGCGAAGCAGATAATGAAGCAGGCCAGAGCGGCAAGGTTGAATGCACCGAACATGAGAAGTCGATCCCATCTGCTCACTGCCAAGAGGATCAGTAGCGTTCATTCCAATCGAGTTTTTTCAGGTATGCTGGGCGGGAGGGTGCATGATCATATGCGTGTGATAACGGCGGACGCAGGAACTGGGTTCTTATCACAGTAGAAATAGAAAGAAACTGGAGTGCATCAGATCCCACTCACATGCAAACCATCCTTCTTCCTCCTCTCTTCGACTCGGAGCAGGTAACGGCGCACCGGGGTTCTGGTGGGTTGGTAGCCTGACATATCCCCCGTCACCGAACGGGTTTAGTGACCTTAAGCTCGAGAGTATCGGTGTCGACGAGGAGGTGGTGCTGACAGGTATATCTGGATCTCTCCGTGACCACCCCAACGAGTTCATCGAGTCCCGGAAGGAGTTGGTGGCCATGTTTGCTGAATCTCAATGTCGAAGTTGGAGTCAACCGGAGGTAGCTTCTACCGAGCTCCACACCACTACAGATAGTACTATCTTCGTTGACCGTATAATGGCGTCCGTATTAAGTAATATTCTAACCGTAGTGGTTTTAGAAGGTTTGCCGGCAGATCAACGTGCAAGCTGCAGAATGCAATGCAAGAGTTTCGTGCAGATGATATGTTGCTAGGGTAAGGGAGGAAGGACAAGAGAGCCAAGTGCGAGATATGCAGGCTTTGAGGGTGTCAAGGACCGAGCACCCAATAAGGGTTGCAATTCGTATGTGAATGGTGTATACGAAGGAAGCTCGTGACATCAAGTGCTGATCGTCGATTACCTGTACTCGGACAACCATATCAGTTTACAGTCTAAGTCAGGTAAGTACGGAGAAGAGGGGGCTCGGACACGGACAGCTATCAACGATGGATGGGATTCCCCAAGGTGATGGTTGGTCAGATGACGATGGACGACGGACGATGGGACCGACAGACAAAGAGAGATACACACACCACACCTTTTTCGACGGAGGCAACGACGACGAGTGCAAGTCCCTTAGTCCGTGTCTGGAGAGGGACGCGTAGCTTGCGCGAGCCTCATTAGGCGATAGCGGAGACTTGTAAGTGGGTGTTTCAAGCGCCCATGCGCCACACCTTTTCCCGTTTCCCACTTGGGCCAGCAGATGGCAGGCCTCGACACCAGAGCTGTGAAACAAATGAGTCACATTGGTCGGAGTCTCACGATCATCATGGGATGTTGGAGACGTGTAACTTGATCTGAGACCACGACATGCAGTCCGTAGATTATTCCTCCCTGGCTGTCAAATGGCGAGTGCAGGCTCAAGATAAAGATAAAGGGAAAGGGAAAGCCGATGCAGGCTTGATGCTCCCGCCTGAAGCGAGTCCTGTCCTCTCTTTCCTCGAAATCTGAGTAATCCTACCGCCGTCGGTCTTCATTCATCTCCATCAACCTCCGTCGTCTAGGGACCTGCAGTCCTCCAGAGTTATCTCGAGAAAACGTAGCCCTAGGACTGGCTGGACTCACGGTCAACACAACAGGCGCCCGGCTGCCGATCAAACGTCGCTGCTTCGGATCCCGCCGAGCCAAAGCCAAGCGAAATCACTAAACACCCACCATCATTCGTCATACCGTACATATTACTTTATCTGAGGCTGACCTGACCGCCTCTCACCATTCACGAATCACCATCGAACATTCACCGCGTCCTACGGCAGCGTCGCACACATTTACCGTACTTTGACCTTTCACCTTTGCTTCTTCCACCTTTACTGCCAACCCTTCGAGGAATTCCATCGCGCTTAGGTAGGCCGGCCGTTGGCAGATAACCCCGTCACCATCACCATCACCATCACCATCACCGATCCTGCCCTGTCGCGTCGCTCGTCAACGTGCTTTCCCTCGCACTACGCAAACCTTTGCAGCGAGAGCACCAAGGAACGGCGAACTGGACCTGACCACGGCGTTTGCTCTTCGCATCAAAGGATCAAGCACGATTCCGCAATTCGCACAATAGCATTGATACCAATCGCCAAATACCTCCGCCTGGTTATCTGCAGTACCCTGCGGCTGTCCGTCTCCCCTATCTTGACAAGGCAAATCGCTCAGTAAGCACCTTTTCTTACGTTATTACTTATGTCATTCCGGACACTACAGTATGCTTGAAGTGCTGCCTTTCGTTGGTACAATCGCTGGGCTGCGGCGCCATCTCTACGTTTCTTCCACTGTACGAGGCATCTGCGGTACTCTGGGCAAACGGCAACTCCTCACGGACTCAACAGCGTCATTTTGCAGCACGCTAAACTGTCCGCCGTTGTATGCAGCTCTGCAGCCAATGTCATTGTTTTATTGTTTTTCTCTGCATGCATCCCTGCTTTTCCGTGTCTCGCCCAGTTGCTCGGTATCTCGAGTGTTCCATACGAAGAAATTCATGGCTAACGTCCTAGTATAGTAAACGCAGGCAATCATCACAAAAAGTTCCGAGGATCAGACAATTATTTGGATAGTTCGGAATCCACGAACCCTTCCTGTTCGACAGTCCATCGACACCCCGGCAGCCGCGAGCGAATACTCCGTCATTTGTACGACAGTGCCTTGTCTTGCAGGATCAGTCGCACTTCATTGGTTCAACGTGCGCCTCTATAAGAGTACCACGCTTTCCCAAAGCTCGCAAGCTACCCGGACCAATCGGCCGTTCCATTTATGCGGACCCTTACTGTCGAGGTATCCCAACTCGACCGCAAACACCAAAGTTGAACCGGCTTCAGACGCAAGCTTGCCAGCTCAGCAAGCAATCTGCATACAACTCCAGGGGCACACAGCGACTCTTCCGGGAGACTATCGCCTGCGCTTGCTAGCCTACGGTCCCGCTGGTGCAATCAGTAGCTGCCGTGGTCACGCTTCCGCTAAATCTCCATCGTTGTTACTTCCAGTGTCTCGCGAAGAAGCGATCAAGAAGAACATTCGCTTCGGTCTAGAATAACTCTGGGAACCTTGAAGCGACCTCGCCAGGGTCCTTCCCTTGCCCTCTGGTTCGTCATTGTAGTTCCTAGATGGTTGTGCAGCTAGGGGACACAATTATGCCCGTACCCTGTGAGTTGCCCCTGTACCTGGTCTTCATGTAATTAGGGAACTCTTATAGAGCTGCTTAAGGGCCCCCAAAGCCCACCGAATCTGGTCATGATTGTACTCCGATCTCGTCTTATTCATCACCGTCATCACATCAATTTTGGAGCCCACAATGGTTGTCATGTTCGCTCACATATGTCACTCTCTAGCCGATAGAACTTTCGATCCCCACTTCTCCTCGTTCCTCGCCCAGAGAGGCAAAGCGCAGTCGAACGGCGACCTACACATTGATACAAACTCGGACGAAGGGCTTGATATTTTCAACAGCAGTGGAAACATGGCCGGAACAGGCACATCCAGTCCATTCATCAAGGATGAACCAGAAGACCACACGTTCGATTCCAATCAATTCATGGCGAACCAACAGGGATATGGGATGAGTCCTCAGCAATTCAATCAACAATTTGGGACTCCCCAAGGTGGAGCAATAGATCCATCAGAATTGACGATGCAGAACGGCACCTTTGGCCAATTTCCATTTGGATCGCAGCAGAATTTATCCTCCAGCTTCAACATGGGCAACTCCCGGTTCGGAGATGATGAATTACTGGATCTAGACCTGGACGACTCACACAGACAGCAAGGTGGATTACATGGAGGCCAACATAATTTTGGCGGTTCGCCCAACATGCAACCAAATAACGGTGCCGTTCAGAACTTCTTCCCGGACCATGGTCCTCCAGACGTAGTTTCAATGAACCACCAGAACCAAATGAATCAGGTGTACTCCCACACACCAGACGGCGCTCCTATCCAAAGTCCATTTGTTCATGGTAATTTCAATTACGCCCATTTCGGGCAAATGCAACCGCAGCAGCTCTCCCAACGTGCCTCACCTCGGGTCAACCCAAGCTCTGCAAACATTCATAGCGGATCTTTCGAGAACAGTTATATGAATGCACGACCAAGATCGAATGTCCCTCACGGGTTAGACCGAAACCCTTCAGATACCCGAAACCCGATGACACCAAAGACACCTGCATTAGGCGGTCTGAACCTTGGCACACCGGAATCTGGCAGCTTTCCTTCGCAACCCATCCACACCAATAGCTTCAACCAGCACCATCGGCCTCAGAAGAGTCTCTCAAATCAATGGGATAGCACGCCCGGTAGTGTACAATCTTACGTTGACTCGCCTATCTCCTCGCCCGGTCAAACATCCCATCACGCACAGATATCCGAGATCCTAAAATCAGGCAAACACGCGTCTCTCCCGGCCAAAGTCGACAACGGACATCCTGGCGGTGCAGTCCCAGCCTATCAAACCCAGGAGGCGAAACGTCGGCGACGGCGAGAGTCTCACAATATGGTGGAACGGCGTCGCCGTGATAACATCAATGAACGTATCCAAGAGCTTTCTCACCTTGTCCCTCAACACCGTCTTGAAGATGAGAAGGTACGCAAACATCTCGTCAATAATTCTCCGCTTTCTCCTACCATCGGCTCTACCGGTATAAGCCCGCCGCAAGCTACGTCCCTCCTTGCAAATGGTGGTCGACGAGCCACAGGCCCCGGTAACATCACGGTCGGCATACCGATTGAAGAAAAGGACAAAGGCCCTAACAAAGGGGACATTCTGAATGGCGCCGTGAGCTGGACACGCGACCTGATGTGGTCTCTTCATGTCAAGCTGCAACAAGAGTCCGAGCTAGCAGACCTGATCACCTCTCTTGGCGGCACCTTTCCTTTCGAGCAAACAGAAGACGAGAAACGCATGCGGACCGAGCTATTCGATGCCATCGATAACAATGGAGCGAGCAATTTCTCATATTCTCGAGGACCGGGAAGTGGCCTGAGGGTCCCGAAGCACACCAATGTCGCTGGCGACCCCTTGAACCAGATTGGAATGACAGGGACGCTGAGTCCACAGAGTCTGAGTCCGGGCGTGCAGAGTGGTGGTAGCGGCGCAAACAGCGGCGGGCACGGCCAACCGCAATTTTGGAGCCACAGCGGGCAGGGGAGTATCAGCTTTAAAGAGGAGGACGAATATGGGATGGACATGGGACAATGATTGGACCATCTAGCTACCGATCTCGTTCCATTTGGTGGGACCGCGAAGATACAATTGGTCATCAATTTGAGAGTGACGGGATGTCCTGAGCCAGCTACCGTTTGCTATTTAGCTTTGTTTTTCCTCTATCACTTTTTGTTACACATGACGCGCAATTGGTCTCTTCTCCAATCTTCCCGATCATTATCGACAGGTACCCAACCGTTCACAAACATCCTGACAGGCAGGACTTGTCGTCATCATTGCATAGCAGGAGCGTCAACGGTGTCGACGTTTGGGCCATTTTTCTCTATTCCTTGTTTCTTACTCAATCGATGGATGATACCTCTTTGCTTTCTTCTCATTTGCTTCACGGACCGGAAGCGATCAGTGCAGGTAGGGCGTTGCTGGGGAGTTTGCCGGACTTCCTGTTGCTTATGGGGAATGAACATGGCTTGCATATTTCTTCGCTGGGGTTTCGATATGGGGAGATAATCTACGGCACCGCCCCCATTGTTTTGTACTTCTTGCTATCTATTAGCTCGACAATTAGCTAGCTGATGCCCTTTTCAAATCGAACAAAGGCTCAAATACAATCAGTCATCAATCCTTGTCTTATTCACTGTCAGTGGGCCGAGGCCGGCGGGCCAGGTGAAGAAGTCGTGGCACCGCAAAATGTACATTTCACCCCAAACAATCTACAATGGCGGAGCACGTCGTCACCGTCAATCTCAACAGCTGCAAACTTCATAGCACGATTTGCACACAAAGTAGTACATCCACACGTCTGTTGTAGGTGTATATAAACAGCACGCCTTGAGGACGCCGAGACTTTGCAGTTTCTGGTTCGTGTCTCTTTTGCGGTGCCACGGTTTCTGCACCCCGCGCTCGGGCCATGGTACCTTTGAGAGCTCAGTCTAAGGTAGAGCAGGGCTTGTGACTGATCGGGGTCCCGCCACTGGAATGGGTGAAGCGTTTGACAGTGATTGAGATACTTCACCCTCGTGCTGCTGGACGTTTGACAGTACCCATCTGCATGAGAACTTAACCCCCTACACAACACCGCAAAACCAACACCACGTTCCCCTCCCCTCCTCCTGCGCTCTGCACGCTACCAAAACCTCCCGACGACAACAACCCCCACGGCCTCCATCCTCGCCAGCACGCCGGCAACCTTCTTCCTCTTCCACCCCTCCCTGGTCGCGATTTTCTCCAGCGCATGCTGGCCGTTGAAATGCTTGACGAAGAGCGGCCATGCGTCGCGGGTCTCTTGGTCCGGTAAAAAGCTGGAAGTGGAAGTGGAAGTGGCGATGTGGGTGATGTAGCGCGATTCGAGGGAGAGGGATTTGTGGGGGTTGAGGATTATGGTCGGGGTGAAAGTCGTGGGGGGAGAGGAGGGGTTTGTGGCGGTGTGGGCGGGGGAGAAGCTTGCGTTGGAGGGGGACGGGGAGGAGGAGGAGCAGGAATGGTGGGGAGGGGAGAGGTAGCCTGATGGTAGATCTGGGGGGCCGGGTCCGTCGCTTTGGCTTGGGGAGGAGATGGAGGGGCGGCGCCGAGATGAGATTATGGATTGTCGTGGTGGTGGTGAGGTGTGAGCGTGGGTCGCAGCGGCTTCTCGGTCCATCTCCGCCGCGACGGCTGCTTTGACCTCCGCCGATACCCTTATCCAGGCGAAGGTGCGGAGCTGCGTCACCCATCCGCCGCGCAGCAACCAGGCCAGGATGTCAAAGTAGGCCGCTTTGTGGTCTTTGCTCGGGATCAAGGCGTGGTAGGGTTTCGGGGGGCCGGAGAGCATGGAGAGCATTTTCGGTAGCGAGGGGAGGGTTGGGAAGGTAGCGGAGTAGAGGGGTATGGCGGTACTCAGACGGCGCATGTCTGCGTTGGGGGAGACGATGTAGGTGTCGTGTTGGTGGATGGGAGGGATCGCGCGCGCTCGACGCCAGTAGATGAGGTGCGAGGCGAGGAATTGGATGTCTTGGAGCGGGATGTTGGCGATGGTGGAGATTTGGGCGAAGGATTTGGTGGGGGTCGAAGAGCGGATGTAGTGCGCTAGTGGTCCTGCCATTTCTCCGGCGGAGAGCTCGATGTCTTTGAGGATGGTGGCTTCGTCGTCGAGGAGGAGAAGGGCGAAGTGGCGTGCGAGTTCAGTACTTTCGGTGGTGGGGTCGTCAGGGAGTGATGTGGCGGTCGTGAGCCAGAGCCCTGGCATTTGCGGCTCTGTGGGTGTGGGGAGGATGGAGGTGGAGGTTGGGGTGGGGATTTGGAGTGAGAGGCTGAGAGTGGGGGACAAGTGGATTTGGGCGACGCATGATTTGGAGATGCTGGAGTAGAGAATGGAGATTGCCTTTGCAAGACTGGACTGGGAGAGGATTTGATTATACAGAGTCGAGGTCGGCGTCTCTGTAGGACTGCATCAGTGATGAGTAGAGACCAAGCGGGACATAAAAGGCATACTTGATTCTTTGGCTTTCTCCTTCAGTTTGAGAATCTGTTTTGACTCTTTCCATACGTAACCTGATCGTGCTTGCTCCCACTTCAGAGCCCTCGAGAATTTCTTCACCACATTGTCGTACATTTCTCTGACACGCAACTGATACTCTAGCGCTGGCGGATCCATCACAAAGACCACGTTGAACATAGTCACTGAATCCTTCCTTTTCGCCGTAGTGGCATTCTTCTCATCTTGTGTCTGTACTTCCTCATTAATCACATTGCCTCCAGACTCTTCCACCGCTGTGTCATGGCCTGAAGTCTCCCCTAGCTCTTCATTGACCTCGAGATCCGTCTTATCAGCAAGCTTGATCTCCTCCTTGATGGTATCCTCCCCACTATTATCCACGCTCTTCATCTTCCTTGTCTTGTCCCTCCTCTTCCGCCAACCCCCATCTTCTCTGATAAACACCGGCCAGCCCAGGAATACCAGTTGATCCAATGTCATCTCAAACCTCCTTTTATGGAAACTCCGTACTGGACATAGCAAAGTTCCCAACCCATCCGTGCCAAAACCTAGAACTGTCTCCCATGCCGGCTTCTTTTGTTGCCCTTGCTCCCCGTACATTTCCTTTTCCCCCAAATCAGAGCCTGAGCGATCATCTTCGTCCTCATCTTGATATCTTGACCGCTTGTAACCCCGCCGTTGTGACCGGCCTTTCGTCTCTCCAGCATGATCCAGGCGTCCGTCATTAAGTGGAATCCCACCTTCGTCAGAGCTCCAAACTTGGTCGCCATCACTGGACGCAGAAGAGGTGTCGTTTCTATCGCGATGGATGCCATGCAGTGCCACCTCGCCCGCGTTGGAAGGGTAGTGGAAGACGAAGCGTGGACCTGTGCGGGATTTGACCACCAGGAGGATAGCGACGAGGCAAGGATTTGGAGGCAGTATTGGGGCGGACATGACGGTGTTTCTAGGAAATATCGCATTAAACACTTTCAGTATCTTTGAGTACTAATAGCAAAGCTGCTGATCGTTTACGTGTAGTTATCACATGGCAGCTTCCGGAGCTCTTACAAGGCATTCGTGCCCAAGGCAACAGGCAACAGCCACAGAATTGCACAAAAAGAAGTCTCAATTGAGGTACTCAGATTGCTTCATATGTCTATTCGAGAATATCAATGCGGCCAGGAATTTCATATCACGCGAAAGTCCTGAGATCTCCTCTGCCGAAGACGTGGTACGGCGTCAATGCAGCCCATATAATACAAGTATCTAGGGAGACATCTCAATATATCTTCTTGCCATCATCTCTCGTCTTACTCGAAGTTGCTCCTCCAGCATGCTTCGGAATAGGAGTTGACCTGTCGTCCTCTGCAAATCCGAGGTTTTTGAACTCGTCTGGCGCCATAAGATTACTGGGACCCGAAACGATCAGCGCAAAGTTTCAATATCCAATAACGTCGTATCAGACTCAGTTGACGACACGGGACAGACATACTGATCCATGCGGCATTGGAGGTAGGCCTTAGCCATCAATCGGCACTCCTGATCATTCGTGCCCTTGACCCGCCGGAGACACCGAAGGTAGTCTGCTATGATCGGCTTACATTCCCCTATCAATTCGCCGCGTTAACTTAGAGGTTTATGATATCTGTCAGACATAGATCAGCTCTGCGAATGTACGTACCATCATGATCTAAGGGAAAGCTTCCTCTCTCCGGTCTGTTATATATTTTCTTTAGTAGAAGTACTTTCGTATGGAGTGCTCGAAATTGGGGCTCACGGCGTTGGCTTGGATGATATTTGACGCCCTCCAGGTCCTCCGAAACTCATTGCAGTGCGTGCTTGTCAAAGGCGAGCACATGAGTGGTCCTCTAGTGACGGGTGATCGACAGGATGCCGAGAATTAGGGTTAAATATTTATCCGTACCGCGCGGAGATAACGTTGACAGACGGCCCGAGACCGTAAATGCGGAGCTTCCATAAACCCTTAATCATCAGCCATAATCAATGCTCCGATCGATCCTTCGTTCCAAGACGTACTCATCTCCCACATTATCGTTTGCCGCTTACACAAGAACCTTCCGCACTTCGACTCTCTACAGAATGCCCATGTAAGTCCATGCGCCCTGAAACAAGCACATCAAGATTGATGACCGATCCCATTCAGGGAACTAGATGGCAGCTGCCAATGCGGCGGCGTAGAGTTCACCGTCCAATCTCACACGCCTGTCCCTTACCAGCTCTGCGCCTGCAGTATCTGCCGTAAAATGGGCGGCTACAGCGGCGCCGTCAACATCGGGGGCATAAACGACAGCATGAAAATCCTCAAAGGCCGTGACTTGATCAAGTGTGTTTCTTCACCCTACCAAACTCACACCCACGCTCCCACTCACACTCACATCCACATCATTACGTACCTGCGAAGTACAAATCAAAGTTGACATACATCCTCAACCCCCAGGAAATACAACGCCATCGCCGGCCGCGGCACCCCCCAAGAAAAGCAACTCAAGTCCGAACGGGCCTTCTGCTCCAACTGCAGCAGCCCGCTGTGGGTCTTCGATAAGAGTTGGCCGGAGCTGATCCACCCGTTCGCGTCGGTGATTGATACGCCGCTGCCGGTACCGGAGGAGATGGTGTGTGTCAAGGCGAACAGCAAGCCGGAGTGGGTGAGGTGGCCGGAAGGGAAGAAGAGCGTGCATCAGGATTTTGGGGAGGATAGTCTTGAGGGGTGGCATAAGAAGAGAGGGCTGTATGTGGAGTAGAGAAGGCGGAGCAGAAGGCGGAGCTAAGGTAGAGGAGATTTGAGCGTGCTACGAGGTGAAAAGGCCGCATCAAATATATGCGAACCTTGATATCATGTCCATCTTCTCAAAATTTCCGGAGTCTTACACGATGGATGTGACGATACCGAGGAAGGGGTTGGAGTAACGAAGTAACGAAAGCATTACATTATGCGAATGCTAGTCCTATATGTAACCTATCTACCATTGATGAAACGCAAATCCAGCTTCCAGCAGCAGCACAGCAGCTGAGCGGAGTCACCAGCGACTCTCGAGATGGCCCTAACTCACCTTTAAAACAACAGAGAAATGTTTACTCTAATTTTGACTCGCCATGAACGCTCACTTTGCACCAGTTCGTTCCATCGACCAGATACTCCAACTTGTTAACGCTCGTGACTCTTCCAGGCCGCTAAGCTCATACCCATGGTATCCGTCGCCACCAAATGCCCTCTCCCCTTCTTGACTCCACCCATCTTTTTTCTCCAACCAGTCACCCCCAAGGAATTGTCTGATGCAAGTATCTTCAGGCTTCTGCTGCGGAGACTCAAGCGGTACAAGCTTGTAAAAGTTCTCATCGATGGAAGTCGGCTCGCACGAGCAACGACCCGAGGAACGCGGTGGGCAATGACTGGTGAAATAGAGATCGCATTAGCAAGAGGAACATCTACCTTACGTATAAAGCAGGGAAACTACCGATTGATGTCATGCTGGTATCCAATGTCCCGGAAAAACCAAATCTCGCTCTTCGGCACAAACATGGCCACACTCAGGGTATGGATCGGCGCGTCCCCGAATCTCTCGTAGAAGAACCCTCCACCTCGATCAAGCCACTCGAAATATCTCTCGTTTGCTTCGCCACGAAAGTAATTCAGATCTCCAACCTCAAAGTTGGAGAAGAACTGGCAGTTGTTGTAATCGCCACTGTTGTGGGGATCCAACAACCAGCCAAGGTCGGCTTCTGGATGTATCAGCTCTGGGTGGGCGTTGATGAATGAGCGCGTCCGGGACCAAAGGGAAGGAAAAGAGCGAGCATCATCGAGAATGTTCATATTGAAGCCGTACTTCATGTTGTTGTCGCGCATGAAGCGGAACACGTCGTAATCAATGTCACAGAAAAAGTGGACCTTAAGGAAGTCAGCAACGGTAAAGCAGCTACTTCGTAGATGATCAAGACTCACATCAGGCTCGACACGCCAGTACCAATCAAAGTCCTTCAGTCTCGGATGCTTATAAAAGAACCCGCTGTTCCACCGACACATATGGCGGTAGCTAATCATCCATCCTTTGCCGACACCGATAGCACCAAGGTATTCAAGGCTGTTCATGAACCTTCCTTCGTCGATCCAGTCCGGCAATGACCAATGCTCCTTGGGAACAACTTCGTAGTAGCACTTGGCCGATGTGAGATTCTGTGTGGCCATCTGACGGGTTGTTAGCAGTATTCAGCCAGGCCTTGGTCTCAACGGACCTTGAACTCTTCACTGAAAGGTTCATCGTTGAAGAAAACCCATGGATAATGGTATTTGCGGTTCCAATGGTACTCTAGTTGGCGCATACTCTGGACCAAACCATCAAGTTCAGAGTTGCGTACCAGACTGATCAGTGCAGCGCGTGGCTTCGAAGAGACACGCCCAAGCTGTCGTAGGGATGGAAGTATCTTCGGCTTCGTAGGCAATGCATATCTGTCATTTGAATTCTGCTCCAACCATTTGCCAGGATCTGGTGCGTGTTTCTTGACTGAGTTTGTGCTGGGACGAAGGACCTGGTAGGGATTTGAGATCTCTTGCGGAATGGTAAGGTGTACCGTACGTTGTGTCCACCTGAATGGAGGCGGAATAAACCATACGAGGAGAGCAAGCAGGAGACAGAGTACCACGGCTACCTGGCGTTTGGAGGTCGAGCTCCGTATGTTGGATGGGACGTAACGGGCAACCGACCAGCGTGAAGGTGTTCGAGGACGAGACAGCCAAAAGGAAGAGGACGAGGAGAGCGAGCATGCAGACGAGGAAGAAGATGAGCTGCCGGATGGGAGGCTAAATCTTGGAATCGAGGAATAAGACGGCGTCGCGAGGAGTTTCGGAGACTTTACGGAGAAGGCATTTCGTTGTGGCGAGCTGAAGAGCTTCCATACCGTGGACTCCAGGAAACCCATGGTCGACCGCGGTAAGTCAACTACAGAGGTTCTCGAGCAAAAGGTTTGTCTTCAGTGCTCAAGATCGGAGACCTACAGCTTCCGTCAGTAATGCTGTCGAACCTGTTCAATTGAGGATCGCAGATCTGAACAACCCAATACATCTCAGCGAGCGACCAAGTTCCATGCGATAGGAGGGGATGTAACGAGCGTGAGCCCCTGATTAACGACGTTCTGTGACAAAATTGCGAGATCGGCTAGGGCACGCTTGCGGTTTCGGGACATCTAAATACCTAGACCAGAAAGCTCGTCCGTCATAATTCTGACATAGAAGCACAGATCATTGAACGTCATATACTGCAATAAGTGGAGATGGACGGAGATAATGTTACTACAGAAAGTCTTGAGTCCTGTACCTAGTATTTAATAAATGCACTACCTGGCCTAGATCTTCTTTGAATAATCTCATGTGCGCCGTTTAAGCGTTGCAGCACCGAAAGCCTTCGCGGCTTGGATGGAACGCCTGCAATGCGATATGTCGGAAACCTACGAAATCATAGAATCATTTACAGACGTCTCTGCGTCCATGACACCAAGGAGATTGGCATAAGGTACAGTGACACGCTGGAGATCCCGATGCTTGCCTACAATTTGTCAGCAACAGTACTCCTGTTACACACTCTCGTTCACGGAACACATACCTAGGATGAGGACGACACTCTTCAGCAGCTCTCGTCGCGGCCAGCCACACAGCTCGTCTCCTTCGCTATACCAGCTTCTGCCGTTTTCGAATTTCGATGCTGCGTTTTCTCCTCCTTCGGATGCGCCTTCGTCCTCAGACATACCATCCAGAAGCCCTCTGAGTAGTTCTCCAACCTTCAGTTTTAACCCTTCTGCTCCCAATCTCTTGGCGTACATTTCTAGGTATGACCGAAATTCTTCTTTTGCGCCAAGCAGCATGGCAGCAGCGACGCGGTTCTCCAAATGTGCAATCGACACGCCAGACTCAAAGCCCTCAAAGCCCTCACGCGAGAGCAAGGACTTAATCATTCGTTGTAAGGCATATGCTCTCCCACGAACAAGCATTTCATTAGTAGTATTCCGCTCGAGATGAGGGATGATACCGGCAGAGACATTGGTTGTTGCGATATATTTGTTCGCTTGGTCGGCAGAAGACTGAATGTTGCCAACGGACGAATCTGTGGTATTCCAGTACTGACTCCCGACCGCCCACCATACCTCGGATAGTCGTTGCCATGTGAACATTGACGGGGAGTAGCTGAATCCTTCACCATTTGAGAGACTGACAATAACCCTACCTGCTGAATTCAGACGTGCAGACGTGACAGCAGGCGCATGTGTGGGATGGGATTGCAATACGTGAACGGCAATGTCGAGGATAGGTGCCAGTGATACTGGAGGGTGAGGAGATTCTAGTGTTCTAATGTTCCAGACATAGCACATCCCTACGGCCGTGATGCACATAAGCCACCAATCTCGGCATTCCAGTATAACTGGCTGAGCCTCCATGACCATAGCGTTGACAAGTCTTCTACCTGCTGGTGTCCAGACATACACGCTTCCATCATCGCATGCCGCGCTCCAGAAATGCTGACTGCCTGTCACGAGCAGCACGCATTTGGGCAGAAAATCTTGCCACAGGCTTTGTCCCCGTTTCGTGACTGTGATCCGCGATGGTTCCCGATCCTGTTGTCTTGCGGTGACTGATACAGCAGTGGGATTTCGAGCTTCGAGGACTAAATCACCCGCAGCAGTAAGAGAAGGATCGCTTGAGGAGGCCCCACCATTTGGAAGAGCGATTGAACTTGGCTTGTCGCCGCTGGCTTTTAGACTGCGCACGATGTGTACCCGTACTTTCGGTACCGCTAATCGAACTTGGCTTACCACCAGGCTTGGGTTCACCACTGCTGGACGGATGAAATTTGGCGTTGGTTGCTGACCGATGGGCCCAACAGAGCTCTGCACAGGTATGAGGCCATCAACGGTGTTAGCTAGGATAGGCACTGCCCCGTTGCGAGATGATGTCACTATCCTCTTCTCGACATGACCGTCATCGTCTCCATCAATAGCAGCTAATTTACGCTTGTTACCCAGTAGAAGTGCCGCCAAACCCCCTTTTGGGAGACCATCAAATGGCTTGGACAAATCCAATATCGACTGTGGAGCATCGTCCTTCGCACCGTGGTTGCCAGCGGAAGCAGCCATGAGTCGAGATCGAGGCAACGACGACTCAGCTGCTCCCGACGGGGAGACAAGCATCGGAGCTATTCGTCTCTTGCCATCTTTTGTAATGGTAACTCGCTGTTTGAAACTCTCTACCTTGGTCGTGTCCGGGTCATGCTGCGGCTGCGTTGGTGCCAGTCCGTTTCCATTGTTTTGTGCGTTCAACCGCCCGTTTTGGCCGTCCATGCTGGTGACAGCCCCTGCGCCGTTGACGATGATACCACTCATTGGTGTTGCTATCCCACTCCGATTGACAGCCTTTTCAGACCTTGCTTCCTCGTCACCCATCAACGCGCCCATGCGTCCTTCGACGCCTCGTAGCTCGCCTGCCTTGCTTTTCTCCTCCAATAGCAAACCATCAGTCCCTTCGATTATCCCAACGCCTCTTCTACCAGCACCGAATTTAGCGAGAGACTTCTCATTTTCCTCCAATCCTACACCGTATCCTAAATCCCCTTCTTCGAAAACCACTGCGATGACACTTCCATCCAAGCTCGTGGCGAACAGACTTCTACCATCCGGGGTCCACGCCAGATCTGAGATAGACTTCACTGCTAAGTCTTGCGTGATAACCAATGGCCTTGGATTGCTGGTGATCCACACGCTCAGGGCCTTATCTTGGCCAGCACATGCGATGACAGTCACAAGACCCTGGGTGCTGTGACCTTTACCGTCCTGAGTTGCCTTGGTAGGAGCTTCCTTCGCGAATAGTCTGGGAGAGAAAGAGCAGACCTCGACTGGTCCTTCGTGGCCGATCAGGTTAATGTCACTATCCCAAGTCCCCCGATTAATAATGGCGACAGAGCTCACCGGTCCGTTGACAGCGTTTGCGGCCGCGATGTGGTTGCCATCAGGAGACCAAGAGCAGCGTCGAAAGTATGTCGTCAACGGCGATGAGGAGAACGGGGCATTGATGGTCTGTTCAAGCATGAAATTGTTCATCTGATCATGGGCCGACGAATTGGGACCTGGAGGGGTAAAGCGAAAGATTTTGATCGTCCGGTCATCGCTCGCAGTGGCAAAGTATTTGTTCGCCGGATCGAAAGTGAGACCTTTCACGTGGCTCAGGTGATTTGAAAGGGTTTTCAACTTTTCAAAAGTATGACCAGACCATACGACGACTTTTGAATCTAAGCCAACCGACACCAATATCGACGAATCGTACGACCACCCGAGATCTTGGACGTCATTATCGTGACCTATCAGTCTGCGAAAGATGCGCCAGTTTTCGACTGGAGGAGGCTCGTTTGTACCTACAACATAACCTTCAGCAAAAAGTCTAGCTAATCACCGAAGCGTGCCAGGCCAGAACGTACCGAATGTAGACGCATGCGAAGGAGGATTTGGATCGAGGATGTAGACACAGACTATCTTGTCATCTGCGCCGGAGGCTAGGTAACGACCGTTAGGTGAGAAGCGGACTGTGTGAATAGTGCCGGAATGGTAGCTCATGGAGGCCAGCTGCTTCGGCTTGGGATAGGAAGGGTCCGCTGCATTGTAGATCGCTTCAGTAGACCACACTCGCACATGTCCATCTGCATCATTAGCAGTCAGCTATGATACTTCCGGGATGGATACCGAAGTCGATGGGAGACTCTACCTCCGGCAGCAGTGACGAGCCTAGATCCATCCGGGGAGACATGGCATGAGTAGACCTCGAAGTCTTTCTTTTCACCACTGTGCGTGAGCCATACAGGCTTGATAAAGTGCATGTTGGCTATCGGCAGGGCATAATCCGTAGAATCATTGTTGGAGCTCTCAAAAAGTCGCAAGCCTCCGTGAGTGTGTCGAGGCCGCAGTCGAAGCTTCGCGCCTTCTCGAAATGGCCCGTGCTGGCTAGCTGTCCGGCACAGGAAATATTATTCACCGTAGCTAGCCCGGCTACAACGAATACAGACATCCTTCTTTAAGCCAGACTCTGTCTTTACAACAGTATCGCACAATACCCAGTAGGGTCTGCAATAGAAAGGGGGAATCCTCGATCCTTTGAACAAATATCGAATATCGGATTGACTGAACTAGAAGATAAGCACACAGGTTGCGAAACCCAAAGCAAGGTAGGGCAACCCCTTGCAAGGCAGCTTACCCAGATTACGTGACTTAACAGAGCCTACCTAGGGACAGAATGGGACTACTGTAGGTTTGATTCGCCGTACTCAACATTCAATGTCAACGTTACATTGTTGATCTCACCTCAGATTGTGTCCTTCTGCATCCGTAGAGTCATACAAACACGCAGGCAGCTGGAGAACTATGTGAATATACGCAGTCTCTTATGATTACAATTGCTTTGTCGCAAACGTTCTAAACTGTTCATCAAATCCTCAGTCTTCAATCTTACTTCAACCTTTGTCTATGCTTCCAGTTGACAGGACCACACAAGGAACAGACACAACGACCGAAATCGAATGCTACAAGCTTCTGTCACCCTCAGCCAGCGGTGCGGTAACTTCACATGGAGAGGTTTTGGATTACGGCATTTTGTCTCATGACGTGACACATCTCGTATAGCCACGCGGTCAACGGCAAATCGTTTGAAGGAAATGCTCACCTCTATTAGCTGCGGTTTCGGCCACTCCATCGGCGACACCAATTGTTGGACTGCGGAAGTAATTCGGGGGTTCCGAAATGCTAGTACTCTGCACGCCTACGAGAAGCTTTCAAGCCGCCATGCACTACTTGATGCAGTCAGACAGTAATGTGATTCAGTAAGCGGATCGTCCATCCACTTTTTTATCCGGTTTTCCTCGGAGTCCGTCTACATGAAGACGATGGATTCCTCCTTCTAAGCTCTTCATCTCCATAGTCTATAACATATCTTTTGTCTCACACATCCAACTTCGAAGCGTGCCTTGAAGCTTTCCCGTCTCAATCTACCCGTATTCCACCTCAACCACTATCTTCCCTTATCTTCATAAGAATGGCCTTCAGATCCCTCTTCTACCTTGGCTTGGTACTGGCAGGCCTCACCCAGGCTGCGCCAGTACGCGACACCGACATCAAGCAAGGCATAACCACAATAGCAACCCCAACAACCGCGGCGTCGCCAACGCAGTGCACAGGCCAAGCCTTCACAGCCGTCCCCATCCCCAGCCACATCCCCTCAGGCTCCATCTACCTCGTCAACGGCGCCTTCATCTCCTCGCACCTCCTTTTCGACATCTCCTACTACGGCGTGACCGTGGACATGAAGTCCAACATCTGCGTCGCACAGTGTCTCGAGGGTCGGGACTTCGACAACGGTAACGACGGCGGCACCATCAACGGCAAATACTGCGAGAGCGCCTTCACCTCTCATACCGGCAATGAGGTGCTGTGTCAGTTGTTCGATGCGCCTCTTTACGAGACTGATTGGGTTATCGTCGGTTCGGGATCGAATCAGACTGTCGACCTGGGCATTGGTGAGAATCGCTCGTGCGCTTGATCTCAGTCGTTGTGCTGGGGAGCGAGAAAGCGTTGGAAGGTTGAGGCGAGTCGGTAGAACAAAATAAACGCCGTCAACTCATTTTCATTCCGTACGTTGCGATGACTTGGGTTGGGCCTATCATCAACGAGCAATGGGCACTACCCCAATGTCTACGAGGACCGAGGGCTACAAGCAATAGATTGACTGATCTAAGTAATAGAGAATAAAAAAATTAGATCATGCTTTGCTACAAAGAATCCTTTACCCTACCATCTACGAGTGCGACATGAAGCTGTTTAGCTCGTTTTAAAAAAAAATGTTTCTTTAAAAACAAAACAGTGATTCATAAAGCAGCTGCTTGAGTTATTAAACAGTCTGCCGCTATTAAACTTATGAACAATGTAGGAAGGAGTGACTGCATTTAGCTAAGTACAACCTTAGCTAAAGTAGCTGAGTAAGCAGCTGGTATGGATAGGAGCTAGTCGGCCATTCCATCGCTCGCTATTTCAAAAGAGTCGAACTGACCCTAATTAGCTACCTGCCAGTAAACTAAATCTATGTTCTACCAGGCATTGAGCCATGTTGGCCTGGATACCAGACCACCATCCACAGGATCCCACGACACAACCGTGTCTTGCAGCAATGACCTAACCTACAGACGGTGGTGTAGCGGGCTTCGCACTGATGGATTTCTGCGGTAGGACTTTGACGATGCGAGTCTTACGAACGACGTCGTTGTCTTTCCCAAAGTACCGCTCGGATTTGAAACTGCCCGGGAGATGAGCAAACAGAAGAATAGCATAGCACTCATCTCAACAAAATCTGGAAGCAAAACAAGACATGGTGAATGGGTACGTACCTCCAGTTCATGTTGGCCAGGATCGTATCTTGACAGCCTTTGATGTACTTCTGGACCTGGACGTCGACTTCTTCGCCCCATTGCGGCAGTTCGGATTGTGCAATGTACCATGCTCGGTAGCGGTCCTTTAGAAGTTCGCCGGCACGGTTGTAGGCTTCTTGTTGGGTCATGCCCTCTTCGCGGCAGAGCGCGATGAGGTTGTGATTGCCGCCCGAAGCCTGTTGAATTTCAGCATACTTCTTGTTCACACTACCTACGGACAATTGACCTGCTCCTTGTGGTATGATAGTATATCGTTCTGGCTTTTGAGAACATCAGCATCACACCACATTAGACTTATCAGGGTTGCCACTCACCACAACATGATATCGGTTGCGATTTGCCGAATTGCCTGGATCGACTTGTGTTCAAAGACTCCATCCGGGATGTCAAGGCCATGGGAATATCTGCGATTCGCGATGAGTCAGGGATCCTTGTACTTTAGTAGACAACAAAAGTAAAGGGTGAATTACTCGATCAGTGCAAAACATGGGTAAGTCCCGACTGACATACGGCGAAGAGCCAGATACTCTCCGATATCCGGTACCGATGCTGTAGGTCGGACATCCACCTGCGCAAGGATCCCGTAGCAAAAGTCCTTGATGGACTGGATGAATCTCCTCTGAGCACCTTCTCGAAGGTTAGGAGCCCATTCAAGCCCGATATAGGCTCCTCTCAGAGCACATACCCTTGGAAGATCTCTGGATTCGAAATTAGCCACACGAACTTCGATCTTCTGGTTACACAAAGGCACCGATTAGATCCTAGATCTGGGGTATTACCTTGACGATACGGAACCACACGGTCCGAAAAACTTCCACGAAAGGGCTGCCTTTCGGTGATGCATCCTCCGGATTTGGTGATCTCATGGTAGCAATTAAGCTTTTAATCTCCTCCTTGGCACTGTTTGGGTGCTCTTTCAGGTGGCCCTCGTCGAAGACTGGCTAATGGGTTAGAAAACCATGATAGTACTTGTCATTGCTCATCCAGAACTGACGGTCGTCAAAGTCAAAGATCTACTTGCATTCAGCAAAATCAGGAAAGAGTTGTATGACGGTCTGAAGTTTCAGGTGGGCGGTGAGCTTACCCAGTTGCAGAAATCACAAATGGTACGGAGCTCCTCTGGCCCTGCCTGTGTAGAGAGCTGATAACTAACCCGCTGGCGATGCGCTCATCCCCGGGGCCATATTATGGTCATAAAACAAACCACTATTTGGCTTACTTCCATCAGTGTAGCAGTGATGGGGGAGAGTAAGGACTGTGCGCAAAGTGTGAAGGTGGATCGGCAAAGAATGTGAGAAAGAGAAGGTTGGAGAAAGGTCAGATGGATGCTCTCGTTATTCCTGATCGCAAACTTCATAGTCGTACAGTGAGAAGGCAAAGGGTTACATTTATACTATGTGCCTTTCCAGGACCGAGCTGCGGCGTTGATCCCCTTCGCTGAGCTACTCTCACAATTGTTTGACACTTTCACATCGAATAGCCATCAGTATTAATGGCCAAGAGAGGAGTGACTGACGTGTCTTCTGTTCTTCGGAATGTCTGCGACAAGAAACTCTAACTCCCCTCAACAGAGGAGCAGAGAATGAAGAGGAGAGCTGTGATGTTCTCCGGAAGGCTGGACAGAATGTTCGAGAGTAGTAAGACATGGACGTCGTTCGACACAAAAAGAATCCTCAGAAACCATATCCTCATACACGCTGCGACACCAGCTACCCAAGGAAACTTTAGAGAGGAGAAGTGATATCACATACATAGATAGTGAGACAGGTGTGATGACAACGAAAATTGCATCACCGCTTTTTCCTGGCCTGCTCAAAGCCCTCCAACACGCTCTTAGCAACATCGTCCGTTTTACTGGATGCAGTCTCGTACTCCTTCGCAGCATTCCACTCACCCTCGCCGTACCTGCTCACTTCGCCCTGTAGCCTTCTGTCCCCGCCATGCTGATGCTCCGAGCCTTGCTGTTGGGGCAACCTCGCCGCCATTGTCTTCGCTTGGCTTTCGCTGACTTTACCATACACTGCCATTGCACTCGCAATCATTCCACCGATATCGCCAACGTTCCCGGGCACGATCACGGAAGTGCCCTCCTTTGCCAGCTTGCCGAATGCATCAACGTACTTCTCCGCTACAGTCAAGCTCACCGCTCCCTGCGCCGACTCCTTCCCCTGTGCTATGCTGGCGGCGACGGCACTAATACCCCCAGCAGTAGCTTTTGCTTTCAACATGATTGCCTCTGCTTCTCCGCTGGCCATGTTGATTTGCTCACTTTTCAACGCCTCGGATGCCAAGATCACGCTCTGCTTCCTCCCTTCTGCGATATTGATGGCGCTCTGCCTCTGCCCCTCCGATTCCAGGATCTCTGCTCGTTTGCTTCTTTCTGCTGTGACTTGCCTATGCATGGCAGCCACGACGCCTTCAGGAGCGTGTATGTCCCTGATTTCATACCGCAAACACACAACACCCCAGTCTTGTGCAGCTTCATTGATAGCTTGAGTGATGTTTACATTCAGCGCTGCACGTTCTTTGAGGACATGGTCAAGGGTCATTTGGCCAATTTCGGAGCGCATGGTCGTTTGTGCGAGCTGAGATATGGCATATTCTGCGTCTTCGACGCCGTAACTGAATAGCATCAGCCACTAAGAACCACATAAATCATTGTATCTAATCGCACCTAGCCTTGTATGCATCAAACACTCTCGTATACAACACACCATCTAGGTCCAACGTGACATTGTCGGCTGTGATAGCGCTCTGACTCGGTATCTCTATCGCTGCTTCCTTCAAGCTCCTGACATACGCTATCCGATCAAGAAAAGGTATCAAGATAGCGAAGCCCGGCTGGAGTATCCGATGAAACTTTCCCATGCGCTCTACGATCCAAGCTGTCTGTTGAGGTACGAAGCGGATGATGGTGTTCGCTGGGAGGGACGGTCGTTGGAAGTAGGACGAAGGAGATGATGGGTTCGAGGAAATGCCCAGAAGGCTGTTGTTCCGTGCAGTGTGCTGCGGACTGGTCGTAAAGGCACGTTTGGATCTCGGCTTGATGGATACGGACGAGGTGGGGACGGGGTAGAGACATTGCACTAGGGAAGTGCAAGTGCCAGGCAGCCCCAGAGCTCTTGTATTGCCAAGGCTCAAAGCGGTTTTGGCGGCGACTCCTGTGGCTGACGCCATCTTCACCGCCCCAACCAGAGTACTTCTAGGATGGAGCTGCGGCAGATTGTTGTTATCTTCGCTAGCCACGAAGGAGAAGTGGTTTTGCAGGAAGCATCATTATCGCGAAAGCTTTGACCACCATGGCTCGCTAACGTCGGCCGAAATATGGACCATTCACCGTCCGTAAGCCCTATTCTCCCAATTACCGAATCTGTGCTTAACTTCCTCTGAGAAGCACTAGATTCATCAAGAGCTGAGTGTGAGACTGGATTTCTGCGTACAAATCAAAGAACCATGTCAGAATACTGGAAGTCGACGGTGAGAATGCGTTGATGCCCTTCTCTATTCTGTGGTCAAATACCAGTTGACACATACAAATTAGCCCAAGTATTGGTGCAAACACTGCAAGACCTACGTCCGCGACACAAAGCTCGAAAGGTCATCACATGAAGCCACACCAAAACACCAAGGCAACCTTAAGCGCTTCCTACGGGACCTTCACCGTGGACACGAACGCGAGGAACGGGAGAAGCAACGAGCAAAGGATGAGGTGGAACGATTGAATGGTGTGGTGACCGGATCTCCTTCAGCGGCGTCAGGGACCTCAGCAGCACCGTGGAAGCGGAAGCGAGGGATACCGCCAGCAGCTGCCGAGCCGAAGCAAGCATCTCTGGTTGAAAGGAAACTACAACTGACGCAGCTTGCAGAGATGGGGGTGGCAATACCGGATGAGTTCAGGAGGGAGATGGCTATGGCAGGAGATTGGCAAACGCTGTCGGAGAGGCCAGTCTACGAAGATCGCATCAAAAAGGAGGACGAGGTGGATGTCAAGCCAGATATGCTCAACACAGGAATACGGAAAAGGAAGTACGAAGGCCAAGAGGAAGAGGACGAAGCAGAGGAGACCGCAATCAGAAGAAGCTGGGGCTCTACAACCAGGACGTATCCCGAGGATGGCTTAAGTGGCCATGATGATCTGGACGTGCTGTTGGAGAGAAGCAAGACCATTGGGAAAGGGAAGGGAAGGATGGGCAATCCGCCAGGAGCATCACAAGACACTAGCGCGGACCCAGATCCAAGGACTGCACCGAAAAGCTCACAAGATGTAACATCAGAGGGTGAACCAGCTATCAAAAGAGAGGATTCGGGTGAAGGTATGACTAGCCTAGACCTTCCACTTGGAATGAACGCCGCAGCAATTAGTATCAAGCAAAACGGAGAAGCTTTGGGGTCGGCGGTGGTATTCAAGAAGCGCAAAGCCAAGCCGATACGGCAGAAATGAAGATTGTAGCTCATGGCTATTGGCACTGAAGAAGTCCTGCGGGTCTGCCACTGTGCAAACCAGCCTAAAACACGACGGAGCATTGAGTCGAGAGAGGTAACCTCACAACCGTGGAGACAAGACCAGAATAGGCGATGTTTGGTCACTGAACATGGCAATGCGATTGGACTCTGGCACACTTCAGCTGATCCATCTGCATACGGCCACTTTGCCCCAGTAAGACTCGAGTATTTCTCACCCGCAGCATACTCAAGTCCGCTGGGGTTCGATGATTACTCCATAGGCCGTCAGAAGGCTGTAAATACATTTGGTACTAATAATAATTGAACACTAAGTCCATCGATGCATACCACTATTGCCCTTCATACACGACCGCGGGTTGTCGGCAATTGCATGAACTGACGCCATCGGTCCCTCCACTGCTACAACCTCACAAATCTGACATCTGCCCCACATCACGGCTGATAAATCAATGAAAACACCAGAAAACACCAAAGGGCTATATAAGATGCTTCTGACATATTTGCTCTACCAACTAACATGCACTGCGATCCATAAGTTGAATCTTTAGGTTAGCATATGTACCGGCATCCGTTCGATATGAAGGAAGCAATCATCCACCCAGGGCCACGAGTCGAAATCATTGATTCCCCAGTGCCAAAACCGGGCCCAGATCAGGTCGTCACAAAAGTCATTGTCTCAGGTTCAAATCCTAAGGTATAGTGGAATCAATGGAACCGCCTCCACTAACTACCAGCTTCCTGACGTACACTTTTCATACTTTTACCGGTCAGTGCTAACATGTTCTGGATTGAGCATTAAAGGACTGGAAAAGAGCTGATGTCGGACCGACTCCCCTCAATCAGGGGGATGACATCGCAGGCATCGTCCACGCCCTTGGGGAGAACGTCACCGAATTCAAAGCCGGCGATAGGGTCGCTGCGTTTCACCAGATGTTAGCCCCTGGTGGAAGCTATGCGGAGTATGCAGTCAGCTGGCAGCATACGACGTTCCATATCCCCAAGAAGACGAGCTTTGAAGGTGCGTTACACTAAGTCCCCGATTTCCCTCAGATGTTACTGTTAGTTGGAGACCCATCCAGAAGAAGGGGGCTTTTAACGTCTCTTCTGACGTACAAGACATCATGCTGACCCCCCCACCACTCCAATAGAAGCAGCAACCATCCCTCTCGCAGCCATAACCGCCGCCGTCGGTCTCTACCAACGCCTCCGCCTCCCTCCCCCATGGCAAGCAACCACCGTACCCCTCCCGCTAATAATCTACGGCGCCTCCTCCGCCGTCGGTTCCTATGCCATCCAACTCGCCACGCTCTCCAACATCCACCCTATCATCGCCATCGCCGGCCGAGGCTCGACGCACGCCGAAACCCTCATCGACAGAAGCAAGGGCGACACCATCGTGGATTACCGGAAGGGTGATGACGCGGTGGTATCGGGGATCGAGGAGGCTCTTGAGAAAAATGGGTTGGATAAAGTCGAATATGCGATTGATGCTGTGAGTGAGAAAGGTAGTTACCAGAATATCTGTCGGGTTCTGGATGCGCATGGGCGGATTACGCTTGTACTGCCGGGGAAGAAGTATGAGGAGATTCCGGAGTCGGTGACGAAGTCCTTGACGGCGTGTGGGAGTGTTTTTGCGGATGTGGATCCGGAGTCGGCGGAGGGGAAGGCTGGAGTTAGGACTGGGAATAAGGAGTTTGGATTTGTTTTCTATAGGTTTTTCAGTCGGGGATTGCAGCAGGGTTGGTTTAGGGGTCATCCGCATGAAGTTGTTCCTGGGGGACTGAATGGGGTGGAGACTGGGTTGAAGAATCTGAAAGAGGGGAAAGCGAGTGCGGTCAAATATGTGTTCAGGATTTCGGATACTCATGGGGTCTCTAGAGAGTCCACATTGTGAAGTATAGGTTAGTGTATCAAAGACCTTGCTTGCGTTTTTGCATATGTAGAGAATGATGCGTGACCCGATATCATACCGCACTTGAAACTGTTCCACTGCCAGGAAGCAGACCAGGATTGCCGCTTTGAGACGCTTCCGTTTCAAGTCGCGCAACTAAATGGGCAAGCTCCGTCTGATACTTCTCCTCGTCCCGGGGTTTCAGTAACCTTCTCCTGATATCCTCCGCAAACTCCTTCTTCGCGTCCGCCGTCCATCTATATTCCTTTTCCAGTGCCGCATGTTCCTCCGCCCCATAATCATGTGTCAATTGGTCAGGAAAGCCGGCGTCACTAATAACCACCGTGACAGTCTGCAGCGGCAACATTTGCAAAGCAAGCAAGCCGTAGATCCACTTGTCTTTATTCTCCGCCATGTCCTTGAGAAGGTGCAAATCTCCGTCAAAGCGCAGCTCCAGGCACAGGTGGACGTCACGCAGGCGTGGAAGCCCTTCCACCACCGTGTTTTTTAAGCATTCGTTGTATTCTCGGCGGTCATACTCGTCGTCGAACATCATATCCAGGTGGAGGCTGCGTATCGCGAGTTTCTGCACTGGGATGAGGGAGGTCACGAACTGGTCCAAAGTGTCTGCAGACGTGAAGGAGAATGTGTTTGCGTGGTAAGGTACCAAGCGGGCTTCTCTGTAAATCTGACGACACGTCAGCAGAATGGTCGGACTGAGCTTGGACCAAAGCTCATGTTCATATGTGCTGTGTCGATCTTCGCAATTGCCAATGGAGTAGGGCGGACCCGAGCCTGGGTGCTGGTCCGAGACTTTAAACTTCTTGTATGCCTCAAGCTCGGTCTCTTTGGCTATGCAAAGTTGACGAGAAAGAATTGGCTTGGAAAACGGTAGATCCAAATCGTCTCGACAGCGGATGTGGATCAGTTGCCCGCCCAGGACGAATTCATAGATCTGGTTCCGTAGCTCAGCAGGAAGCTGAAGAAGACGGGAAGCGGTGTTGGCACCGCTACTGGGGCCATTAGAATCATTCCTCGCTCTCCTTTTCGAAAGGGGTAGTTGTAATTCCGCACTTATCCTCCGTTTCCGTAAGTCCATGACGTGCGCAGTTGGGTACAGAAACAAGACAGAGAGCTTTTGCAAATATACTCTGAGGTTGAATTCAGTAGCGGCTGGAAGGACTATAATAAATGGGAGTTGTCAAGGACGCCACGCCTCTTCTTACTATGGTCACCGCGAGCTATCAGTGGCAGCCTGCAGGCGCTGTAAGCACTTCACTAGTAGGTTCTAGTGCTTGGTTATGGGATTCAGTTGCTAGATCCGGCCCCGAAATATTGTTCTTGTGTTGACGGGCAGGTAGAACGCATACTGTCTTGTTCTAAGCACAAAGATATACCTCTCCAGTCGAAGCAATAGCACGGTTCCAGATGATTCTGCGGAAGCTAGCTGCTCGTAAACAGTTTCAAGGCAGCCATGGAAGTCCTTGAGACGAGATCTATGTTTGACGGTCCTGAAGGTGCCTTTCCTCACTACATCCTCAGCACCAAATCCATATCTCTTTCATGTCCCGGTAGCTGGTGGAAGTCCATGCGCCTGTCTATACTATTCCACCTTCACTCCAGTGAGTTGCTCATGATCTTATTTAGCTTCCGTTTCCAATGCATTTGGTAGCTTCTGAGCGTTCTCAAAATCTGAGGTCTTTGAATATCGTATTGTTCCAAACGTGGCCTGTGGAATGTATTGAGCACTAGAGAATAACGGGAGTACTCCATTGCGTTTGTGCTGCGTGGTCAGAGGGTCCTGCCATAGCTGGTGATCGCGGCCACAGGTTGGCTTTTGCTAGATCCTTTGAGGAGGGTTGTCATCCAGAACTCCAAATGGCCTGGATGAGCTAACTTGACTTGATACGGTCCTAAACGCAGTACGTTACATTCTTGTTCGGCCAGCTGCGGAAGGATGGTATGGCTGGACCTGTAGTGAAGAACGACTCGAACCGTCTTCCTTATAATTGCCCCATTATGGCTGAGTGTCTTCTATGCTGTGGTTTCTAGGTACGGTCTTCTGCGCTGATCAAGTACCGATTTGGGTTGTTCGATTTGCGATGAGCCCATTGGAGATTGGAATACGAATATATAAGTACGAGTGCACATAAAAGCTGGCTGGAAAGAAGAAAGGACGGCAATGGCGGATACCCAAGCTCACGGACTTTCGAGAGGCGTTCGAGTTAAGAATAAGAAGCGCGATGATCATCTCACCAATGTGCGCAAACATTCAATCGCGAATCAGGATGTGTTGGATGGCTGTTGTAGGCTCAAGTCTTAGTGCCCGTTGATCTTGACCGGACTCAGCGACGATGATGGACGTGGACATTGCAAACCCGTGAACACACACTTGAAGCACCGGATAGATAATCGCGATTGGATCTGCTCGTTGTGGACGTCTGCTGAAGAACTTTAATATCATGATGTTTCAACATTTCGGACCGACATGCACTAGGGTAGGTGCAAGTCGAACCTGCAATTGAAATAGGTGAATGCCATGTGCTTAACCGTAGACTCATCACTCCCCTTCCGAACTGTACTCGTCAAGGCCTAGTCCCGTAAAACCCTTATTGGCAGATTGGGTGGCTGTGGTAGTCGGCGTAGAAGAGACAACGGCCAAACCAGCAACTTCGTCCCTGCAAGCACCTTGAGCACTTGTGATCTTCGTATCCTCAATCCCTGATATTTTCTGCACAGATCCCAACTCCTTAGTGGTAATATTCGGTGTTATCATGGGAGACATAGTTTTTGGTATTGGTTCAGCTGGCTTGTCGCTGGTGGAAGATGTCTTTCGAAGCTTGACCCCCTTTAGCACCTGCTTGTCCTTCGCCCTCTTCCTCTTCTTGCCGTTGACGGTCCATTGCTCTTCTTCTGTAGGGGAGCTTCCAGCGACTGCGTTCGTTCCACTGCCATCAACTGCCTCCGCCAGCCATGCCTTGTCCGCTTCTTCCTGCTGTCTTCGAAACAAGTCCAATTGCTCAATGGTCTCCTTCTTGACTGCCGCTTCCTTTGTGCGCGTGGATTCCAGTACTGAGTCTAAAAACTCGATCTCATCTTCATCGAGCGAGCGAAATTGATTCTTCAGTCGGATCGACTCCTCGAAAGCTTCCTGCTTGGCGGCTGATGACAGCACACAACACCTAATATGTCAGCCTCTCAGTTTCATCTTGCCCACTTGACAATTTGACGACTTCAGATGCTCACCCTTATTTGCCTGCAATGTATCGTACAGCGTCTTGCCGCCATCCTGACGACTCTCTTCGTCCTTCCGCCGCCTGGTTGCTTCAATCTCTTGCTGGGCTTTCAGCCACTCGTCGTCACGCTCGATTGGCTGATCGGTGGTACCGCTAGACACAAAGCCTGATGACATTTCGAGTGTGTTATTCTGATGTTTATGTTTAGGAGTTGTTCATGAATGGTGCGATTGCATGGTGTTCCTGAGCTAGCAATATGAAAAGCGCGCTCCTGGGAATCCTGGCAGACTTGTCCTTGTGAAACTGCTCATACAAAGTACAGTGTACTTTGCATACACTCATGTGTTGCAATAATCGAGCACACCCTCAGAGAGCGTTCTGCTCAATACCGCAATTCGACTTTTCGTATGCAACGGAAGGATGTTTCCTAAGTCAACGTCTCTCTCGATTCAGCCCTACCGGCTGAAAGCTTCACCGATTTGTCTTTAGTGTTTGACACCCCACTACTACGAGCTCCTCTCTGTATCACTGTTCCTATCCTACCCCTCACTCGCAGCTTGCTAAGTCACCTACATGATCTGCGATCTTCCAGGCTTGTCGATTGATCTGAAATTATCAATTACAGGTACTGGAAACCTCTTCAGTACACTAGCTCTTTATAAAGCTTGGTGCTGTCCCTCCTGCACATCTTTTCTTGTCTACATCCCATACGTTAGAGCATAGCGATAACAACCATGGCATCCCTCAAGAATACCTCGTAAGTCACGGATTGTATTACGAATGTGTAACTGCATCTATACGCTCAACCGAAGCTCGGAAGGTCTCCTACTTTTCACGTGTAATTGACTCTGCTGACTGTTACCGATGACTACTAGGAAAACGTTTACATTGAACACCGGTACCAAAATACCTGCGATAGGTCTTGGCACTTGGCAATCGGAGCCGAATGAAGTCCGTGATGCGGTGAAACTTGCATTGCAGAAGGGCTACCGTCATATCGACACGGCCATCGCATACGAGAACGAGCATGAGGTCGGCCAAGGTATTAAGGACTCTGGCATTCCTCGCAGCGAAATATGGGTCACCACCAAGCTTGACAACACATGGCATCATCGTGTGACGGAAGGCATCGATTCCTCGTTGAAGTCGTTAGGCATGGACTATGTTGACCTTTATCTAATTGTAAATATGTTTGTTGGTGAAGCCTCTCGGGAGGAGACTGACATTGAACAGCACTGGCCTTCCTCTACTGATCCCAATGACACGAAGAAGCATCTTCCGGATTGGGACTTTATTAAGACCTGGTACGCTCCATCATTGATATCATGGCAACATCTCTGTCAGCTAATGAAAGCCTAGGCAAGAAATGCAGAAGCTCCCAGCAACGGGAAAGGTCAAGAACATTGGCGTCTCGAATTTCGGCATCAAGAACCTTGAGAAGCTGCTCAATGACCCCACTTGCAAGACCGTCCCTGCCGTCAATCAGATCGAGCTTCACCCGAATAATCCATCTCCGAAACTTGTGGCATATAACAAGGAGAAGGGCATCCACTGCACCGGATACTCTTGCCTAGGTTCTACGAACTCTCCGCTCTCCAAGGATCCTACTCTGCTCAAGCTAGCGGAGAAGAAGAGCAAGACACCACAACAAGTCTTGGTCATGTGGGGTATACAGAAGGGTTGGAGTGTCATTCCCAAATCTGTAAACAAGGAGAGAATCGAGAAAAACTTTGAACTAAATGGCTGGGACTTAACCTCGGAAGAGGTCAACGAATTGGACAACTTGAAGGATCGATTTAAGATCTGCGACGATAGCTGGCTGCCAGCGAAAGTCTTCTTCGGCGATGATGAATAGATATGTAGTCTGAGGTTTTGCTTGTCAGCGGCAATAGACGCAAAGAAGCGAAATTCCCGCAGAAGTAAATTGCTGGCCAAAAATATTACTTAGAGAAGCAAATGTCTTCAAGAACAAGTGAAAGATCCATAACATGTTTTGTCATTTCACTATTTTTGACATGTAGATCGTAGATGGGCAGTGGGCCGGAGAAGATCCGCCGTCTTAGAAAAATATTTCACTCCATCGCTTCTGATCCACCCACATTCATGAGATTCACCGAAATAACTACTTCTACTGCAATGGCTTTCACGACAACATTTGTGAAGTCCAACGCACCCTCCTGTCAATCCCATTGCTCCTATTAGCCTGAGGACACCCCGCCACGCAGCAATGGCGACAAGCCAGAGGCCCGAAGACATACAGGAGATCGCTCTCGAGCCCTACCACACTACCACCACGAGCGATGTCAACGCTTCCCATGGTTTGGATCACACTCTCCTAACGTCAGATGACGCTGAAGGCAACGTCGAATACATGACTAAAGCACAAGCATGGAACTTATACACTACCCACATGCTTTCCACATGGAACGCGCGGACATATGAATTTGCTGCAGTAAGTTATTTGCACACGGAGTAGGCGCCATTATTCACATGGTGAATCGATAGATACTGTTCACAGCAAGTGCCTATCCTGACACTCTACTTGCGTCGTCAATACGGTATTTGCGTTCAGTCCAATCTTTAGACCCCTGAGCAGCAACTAAGAGAAGAATAGGGGGATATTCAACACCACGGCATCAATATGCTTGTCTTCTCTAATTGGTACCTGGATTGATAGAGCTCCTTCGCGCTTGCGTACCTTATTGACTACTATCTTTGCCAACCGTTGCGCTGTTATACTGGCGTGTGGGTGTTGGATCTTCCTCATTAATGATCAAAATGTCGGGGTTGGCAAGCAGGCCACATACCCCAAGACCAATCCCGAACAAGATTCCCCGCGGGAAGGTTTTGCGGGGACGTTGACGTCGATGCCGGTACTGACAAAGAACTTACTCTTCGCTTTGGCTGTATTTCTTGGCATTCTGGAAAAGCTGAGCGGTGTCGCGAACATGATTTCCATGGAACGGGACTGGATACCCATCTTGGCCCCTCACAGTTCGGGTAGTACTTCATCTGCGTATGACCTCACACATCTCAACGCCGTCATACGGCGAATCGATCTAATTTGCAAGCTCATCGCTCCAGTCTGGATATCGGTCATCATCTCTGCATCCAAGTCCATCAGACTTGGAGTTCTGGTGGTGGCTGGGATGAGCGTCCTTAGTTGGCCTGCCGATTATATGTGTGCTCGCAGAGTCTATAACGCCAATCCTCGACTCAATCAGTCTAAGAGCGTCGGAGATAACCTCAATGTTGGGCTATTACCCTCAGATACGTCCGTAGGGTCCTCAGAAATATTGCAATGGCCACGACACCTTTTGCATGGGATGGTCTACGGACTCCGTCAACATGCAAGCAGTATACAGCAGTACTTCGCTAGTGATGTGTGGATGCCTTCCCTTTCCCTGGCAATGCTGCATCTTTCTGTACTCTCATATTCTGCTACTTTCCTCACGTATCTGCTCGACACTGGCTTTTCACTTATCCTGATTACTGTTGTAAGGGCTCTCAGTAGCGTAGTAGAGGTTTCTAGCACTATCGTGACACCCTGGGGAGTACAGTATCTTTCCAAACAACGGCACCATCCCGAGCATGGTGATGCTCACAACGCGCACGAAGAGGCAGAAGAACGGTTGCTGGATAATGATGGGCAACGTGAAAGAAATATCGAAAACGGAGCGGGCCTGGAGAGACTCGGCCTATGGGGTATTTGGTGGCAATTTCTCAACACTGTAAGCCAGCCACCTCCAAACTCTAAAAATGTGGTATCAATCTACTAACATACGCCAGGTGCCTGTTGTCCTTGCACTATGGCAGCTGTCTCCAGCGTCGGTTGCAATGCATACGACGTCCGAAACAATGCGCTCGAGACTCATAACGATAGCATCGCCTGTGCTCAATCGGCATGTGGTAACATTTTCGATGTTCTTCTTCCTCTCTGTCACAAGACTTGGGCTTTGGGTATTCGACTTAACCACCCAAGAGCTAACCCAGACTCGCGTCCCTCCGTCCACACGGTCCTCCTTCGCAGGGACAGAGATGTCGTTTGTCTCACTTTGCGAGCTTGGGCACTGGATCCTTGCGGCTATCTTTGCAAAGCCAGCGCACTTCCGATGGCTCGCGGTCGGGAGCCTGGGAGCTGTGGGGATCGCAGCATGCTTGTATGCCTATTGGGTCAGGACGCAGAGGGGCCATCTTCTACATTTAGACGCAATATCGAAGGGATGCGAGTGTGTCAAAGTGAGAGCAAGATAGAAGATCAAGACTCGTGGAACTCAAAGGATTAGGAGGATGAGAAGACAGTGAACCCAGGCATAATCCAGGCGACGCTGCATTCTTTCCCAATTCGCAGAATCTTTAAGGAAATCGTCGTTTCACATTCACCCTTTTGTGCTCGTGGGACTCATGCTTCCAACAAAGACCACTTGCACTGACGCGAATCTATAACTCATTAGCCCAGAGGATGGCCTGCAGCTCATCTGGCTGTCACTTACGCTGCAGTGGCTGCAAATATTTCGACTTTCCTCGCTTTCGTAAACACCGCCAGAGTAATGGAAAAAGCTCCTGAAAATGCAGTGATGATCCCTAGCCTGGCTAAAACGTTGGTTACAAAGTATAGTACGAAGATAGAGACGGGAGGTAGCATCGCCGCGAGGGTAATCCTGACGATAATTGCTACCGCCGAGACTGTCGAGTCCTTGTACTCGGTCAAGCCGCCCTCGATATCCTGGGAAATGGGTTTCTACGCAAAATATCAGTGCCGGCAAACACCATATAGCGCCGTTGAGGCGTTCATAGGGTGGCCGCCGGGTCGGTTTGGATCGGGGTGAGGCACATAGAAACCAGACCATATGGTTTTTCAATTGCAGTTCAACCCACTACCGGTTTGGATTGGGTTTTGTGGCGTAACTCAGTTAGACATTTAGCCACAGTGACACCTGCATAACTAGCTGTATTGACAGCTTAAATAGTTGCATAACTCTCTATGCATGCATATCAAGGTGAATAATGCAGATATATGTGCATAAAATTGTCTTGGCGGGTTGAGTCAACCCACCGGGTTGAACCTCTGAACCCTATCCCAGTCCAAACCGGCTTGACAGGGCCTGAATATCCAGCAACCCGACCCACATCGGGGCCTCAAACCTAACCCAACCGGGTCAACCCAACCCGTGCGGCCAGCCTAGGCGTTCATTACCCTGAATCTGTAGCCCAAGCATCGGTGGAAGTAAGCCAAGAACTTTTCACTATACCATCTGGAAAAGATATGTTGTTCACGCTGTGACTCGGACAGAGCAACAAGGTCTGTAGCATTGGCCTCTTCCCAAACCTCCGCTTCGATGCCCCGCAAGAAGAAGTTCCCGTACTCCGGCCACTGTAACCATTTCCGGATCACCTCGAGATTATGTGGAGATGGTCGACGTAATTTGGAGAGCTCCACTTGCTGCAACAGGGCATTGTCTGAAATGCCCGAGCTTGAGCATTTCCAGGGCATCAACGACGTACTGTATACATCCAGTTTCTCTCGAATCTCGAACACTTTGATCCATTGGATGTTGTTTCCGGCCTTCTCTGAGGCTTGACTCAACTCCCACCAATCCTTATTGAACAGCACTCTTTCAGAATCCCCGATTGCAAGTCTTCTCCAGCGATCTCACGCAGCTCTACTTCTAATCTCGAGAGCTCGGCTTGCAAATACAACAGATTCTGAATGTTCAAGGCTCCGAATTTCCGGAAGACTGCAGTCTCCGGGAAGGAGCTCAAGAAAGCGGAGAGCTTCGGATAGCCATCGAGCGGACATATTTACTAAATATTGATCAGGGTATGCCAACGACTGAACTCTTCGATTTTTCTCAACAGGACCAGACCTTTTCGACGAAAGATGTCGTGGAGGGTATTGACCGGGCCATCGAACTCATTGAAGTCTACACATGCTCTGGAGTCCACAAGATGAACGCCTTGTTCGATACTGGAATGGAACCTAACATGATATGCCGCACCATGGCAGAAGCCAGAGAGCTTGTCCTTGACAATTATTCCGGACCACAGGTGCAGACCGCCGACGGAAGATCGTTCATGTCTGAAGGGCAGGTAGTCATTCACTTTTCTTTTCCTAACGGTGGCCGCGCAAAGTCGTATCGCGTGGATGCCCCTGAAAACGCCCCGTTCGACGTCGCGCTCGGCATACATTTCATACAGCGCGCACAAGTTTTCATCAAAAACCCAGCCGGCTATGTCCTGCACTCGGTCAAAGAGACAACAGGTACTGGGTCTGTTTCTACTTTCGCCTTACTATTCTTGGCTAACCTTCGCTATTCAGAGCAAACAGCTGCACGTGAGAAAAAGGAGAAAGAGACGAAAGGATACAACGAACTCATCGAGGCCCAACGAGCCGATGATTCCAGACGTAAAAGACAAGAGCAGCGATTGAAGACGACGACCGCTTCCTCGGCTTCCACATCACCCAGCACAGATTACAGCGCAGGTAGCGGTCGCAGCGCAGGTCGCAGCGGATCCGGGGCCAGCAAGAGCACTGGTTGAAACAGCAATGATGCACCGAAGAAAACCATCACTCAAGAGTTGACGAGGACACAACTGATGTTGTGCAATGGTAACAGCTCCACCGCTCTGAAAGTGCCTTGTCCAACTGGCTGACGGACCTGTCAGCCCTACAGCTAAAGGCGAAGAAGTCCCCCTTCGCCCTTCGGCCGTCTGATGCAATGACGAGGCCACGGGACGCCGGTTTTCGATTTGCTCAAAAGGAGACGAGGCGCAGCGAATGAGCCGGCAACGAATACTAGACATCATCGAAGTCATCGAGGTGTTCATCAATTACGCCCATTATCGCTTGGCATTCCTGGTTTGAAAAAAGGGTAGTGGAGGTTGGAAAGTTGTAAAATTTCGATTATATTTTGCAGCTGCTGTCTTTCTCAAACCTCTGAAATTCCCTCCCGCCTCCTTCATCATCCCCCCCTCTTGAGAGTTCTCTATTACGCTTTACAACTCATTCCGTTCTCGACCCTCTGAGTTTCCCCCGGCCTCTTCCAGTATATCCCTCGTGTCGCGAGTTATCCATTACATTTTACGGCTCATTCCGTTCTCAAACCTCTGAATTCCCTGTCCCCATCCTCCACCGTCTTCTCCTCGCAAGCAATTGAATTTGATTTCAGCGGCATGGGCACTTGGAGCGTGAAATGGGAGTTTGCATAGCGAGATAGATTTGATTATTACTACTATGATACCCCATATATTTCCCTTTCGGATCAACCACATCACCATCAACATCAAGATCGAGATCTCCCAATATCCAGCTATGTCGCGTACACCACTTGCCTACAGCCATCTCTTTTTGCCCAGAGGAGGCATCTTGGCCGATCTAGCAGTAATCGTGCGACTTGCACTCTACAATCCCCACACACATCAGCACCAACCCCCCATCATCACTTCCCACGCCCAACGACAGACCTAACAAGAAGAAGAAAAGAAAAGAAAAGGGGTGCACCACTCACTAACTTGACAATGCTTATAGGGATACTGCTTATCGCAATTCTCATACCCGTCGTTCCTCGCCACCAAGCCCTCAGCCATGCCTTCAAACCCCGCATCTCTCTTCCACCCCCAATGTTCCTGGTCCTCATCACACCACACGTAGATATCCTTCGCCTGGCACTTGGGATGTTCGCCGACGAGCAGGGCGATGGCTTCTTCGATGAGCCGCTCGATCTGTCGCGATTTGTTGTTCGCGTTGCCGAGGTAGAGGCCCGCGATGGCTTTGGCGCCGGCGAAGGAGTCGTAGCGGGGGCAGTTGCGTCTTTCGAGGGTGGAGGGGAGGGCGTCTGGGGCGGGCTGTTTGGGGGGTTAGTTGGGGGGTTGTGGGAGTGTTGGAGGGGGGGAGGGGGGAGGGGAGGGTAGGTTTGGAGATGAGGATGAAAGGAAAGATGAGGAAAAGGAAGGGGAGGGGAGGGAGGCTTACGGCGGCGAAGGTGACGGTGGACATGGCGGCCACGAGGGCGAGGAGTTTGGTGCCGAACAACATGATTGCTCTTGAAGGAAAGTGTAAAGGTTTGATAGCCCTTTGCTTTGGAAGTGATGATATTTGCCGTTCGAGTCTTGCTGCTTTGTGAAGTTGAGAATGGAGGTGATCTCCACGAGGATGTAGTCCCTATATATACACGTTGGGGCCCTTCAGCTCCGGAGCCACCCTTCTCAGACACAACATCGTGTTTCCGCGGTGCAGACTTGCAAGATCGTTTAGCATGCCTGGATCTGGCTCTTCAGCTGAAAGGCGAGAGATATGGCTTGCAGTGATACGAGGGGATGCTGTCATCGCGGCGTTATGAAGCCCTCCAACAGAGGACAAGAGTCCACTGTCCCGCATCGTATTTACTATGCTGCTCGCGAATGTGGATAGGTAGAAAGCATCTGGCCGGGTTGGCAATGGAGTAGCGCGTTCTCGTCAGTGTCCACCAATGACGTCATCAGGGCTCAGTGAGGTCTGACCATTCCATACCCACGGCAACGAGATCGTGGAAAATCATCCGACTGGTAGCCAGTTATAGTTTGGAACAAGACCCGCGCCATCGTATGATCCGTATTTGGTAAACCAGATCGTTCCATGAGCGGCTATGCCAAGCTTCCCCGCATTCCCGGGCGATCCTATCTGAGGGGAGCGTGGCGCACAGGGCTGAGACAGTCAGATGCCCTCGTGTTACTTTGTATAAGGTATTATTGGAACTGCTGGGAGTTCTCCTGGAAAGTTGAGATGCAGTTCGATTGCAAACATTGTAAAACATGGCATTTGGCAGACAAGCAGAAATTGGTGCGACTGGGTGAAGTGGCTGGAAAGCGTTGAGCGGATTGAACTTTGACGAGACCGCCAAGCATCAGCATGGAGGAAATACGAACTCAAGGCTCGAGAGACAGCAAGGCCAAGAGAAATTGGAAAGAATGGCAATAGTACTGGTCAGAACGACAGGTGAAATCCCTTGGTGAGCCGGCCATCCGCCTTGGGTCTCCAATATTAATGTTCTTCCCTGGTGTGTTGTTATTTGACCTTGCCGTTTCATTTGAGCATAGCGGCCCTGTTGGAAGGATCATATAAAGTAGAGTCGTTGATATTGTTAATAGCAGGATGCAGGTGATCGGATGTGACGCTGGGCCATATGAGCGTGGCCCATTGCTATCCGCACGAATGAGGCATGCGCATAACGACGGAGATGATTCCTAATTTACATCTCGTAACAGTGTCTCTCACTTTCGAAGTTGGTAAGGTGTTGGTGCTGTCTGGAGGGAAGAAAACGGAGTCCATGGCTTGCCAATTGAAGGGTGCCCTCTGTCTGTTGAGGTTCAGCTTCCCAGGTCATCATCGCTTAGCGGCGATCTTTTCTACATGCGCCCAACGGCGAGCTGTAGAGACCGTTGTTCTTGGCCTGCACAGGCTTTGAACTGCTCTAAAGCAAGCTGCATCTATGGCCAGTCACGTTTAGTCACACGAGGTATTCGAGAATGAGAACAAAGTCTATTTACTATTATGAAGTCCACCACTACATCATATGCTTACAACCTACAAATGGAAAGGGTATGTACAGCTCTTCGCAAGAACCAAAACCAAAGCGCTTCCACAACACCTGATCCATTGCCGTTCTTTGCACCTATACTCTGTTTCCAAGACTTTCCCGCTGCGAATCGTGGAACCCTGTCTGCTCCACACCATTCAACCCGCCTGCACCCGTTACTCTTTCTGAGTTCAAGGCTTGCCCGCTCTCGAGATCGGGATTATACGAAGCCTTGGCATTCTCCCACCCCTCATAGCCGACATAGCCATGAATACCAACAGGCACAGCAAACGCCCTGTCTCGACTTCTAGCTCCCCATGACCATCCTGCACCTTGTCTGATAGGTAGATGGTACCACCTAAAGCTGAACCAAGCGAGCGCGAATCCCATCAGCGAGCCAAAGATAATGTCGAAGCCGTGATGTCTGAAGTCAGAGTAACGGGTGGACGAAATGTAAATGGCGGCAGCGATAGGAATGAACGCAATGACTAGCAGGTAGGCCGGAGGTGCAGCGGCTTGGTTGCGAAGAGGTATACTACTGGACGAGCTCTGAGACGATTGTTCGGGTGAATGAGGAGGACCCCCTAGGTTTGAGAGCGGAATGTCCTTGCTCTGACTATGTGAAGAATACTCTTCGCGGCGGTGACCAGCACGTCCAGAGAAGGCGGAGGCTGTACTGACAGTACTGGCAGAACGCGGCGCGAGAAACGGAACGGCGATGGCAAACTTGGAGCACAAGAACAGCGTCAAGTAGGTTAGGCCTGCCCAAGAAACTGGTATATGTTAGTTCGTACTCTTAGATTGAAGGTGGGACTCGACTTACAGGAAGAATGCCCGCTTGGAAAGCTGGCAAATCCATCATTAAGTATGGACATGTCCGTCTGCCGGCAAATATGCCACGATACCAACAGAATCCCCTCGGTGATCTGATCACCGTATCCGCCAACGGCATAATTTTGAATGTTCTTCAGATCAGGATTGCAGCGACTCAGCAGGTCGGGCCTTGGCTTGCCAAAAAGGTTTTTCATGCCATCGGTCAAGAGGAAAGCACTGGCGAGAGCGAGACCTAGTCCCATCCAACCAGTATTCCATTCCCAGAACTTGCGTCGCCATATCAATGATTTTGGAGCGCTTTTCCCTCCCAGAGTTGGTCCTGGGACGAACAGAAGGCAGACAAGGAAGATGATTATGCCTGGTGCGACGAGGGATACCAGGACAAGGGTGCCTGTCGAGATTGTCTCGTGCAGTTTATACGGGAAGGAGATGTTCGCGTCGACAGGTGAGAATGGACGGCGATTTGGTGGGATCTTCGTGAACAAGGCGCCAACGACTGCAATGAGTCTATGGGTCTGATTAGCAAAGTTGGGGTCACAGTAGTGAGAAAAGCCCGTACATGATGACAATCCAATCAACAATGTAAGAGATGACAAGTCTCTTGGACAAATGCCCAGCACCGCCTGCAACGGTATTCATGGTGTTCTTGACAAGGCTGGGGGAATTGACCAAGTCGATTTGAAGTGATAGATTCGTAGATTGGTTGCGCGAAACTGTGGAATGGTGGTCGTTCTGTTTTACTGACAGCTTAGGAGCTGGTAATTTGATCTGAGATGTTATGTTGCTAATTTTAGTCGCACCGCCATAAGTGGTGACGCAAGCCGAAGGAAAGGAGTCGATGATGACAAACAGCCGAGACGTCACAAGTCAACAATACAAGTACGAGAGAACTATTCGTACGGGCAAATACTACGGTTAGCCACTGGTAACGCAAGACAGTACCTACACTTTGCTGGGAGCCGGATATAAGATCGCTGAGCTCTTGACAGCGCTACATAAAGTAAATTGCGTGGCTTCCACGCCACCCGCACATACCAGCCACGCCTGCGCACGCATTTTTGCTTAATACTACGGAGGACTATATCGAGCTTATCACATTTATCATTTTCCGTTCGTGAAATATGATTTTAACATTAGAAATCACATACAGAACAGTAGAACGAGTCCTTCCTAGCTGTCTAACTAGCTGTCGCAACGAGTCCTTCCTAGCTGTCACAATGAGTCCTACATAGCTGTCTAGCTAGCCGTCACATTGAGTTCTCCATAGCTAGCTAGCTAGCCGTCGAATTGAGTCCTCCATACACGGCAAATCGAGTCCTACATAGCTAGCTAGCTAGCTGTCAAATCGAGTCCTTCATACATGTCGAATCGAGTCCTACATAGCTAGCTAGCTAGCTGTTGAATTGAGTCCTTCATACACGTTGAATTGAGTCCTACATAGCTAGCTAGCTAGCTGTTGCAATGAGTCCTTTCTAGCTGTCTAGCTAGTTGTCACAATGAGTCCTCCATAACTAGCTAGCTAGCTGTCAAATCAAGTTCTTCATAGCTGTTAAATTAAGCTCTCATGGTCAGACTTTCTAATGATATTTTTAACAATCTTCTGAATCAGATTAGTGTCCTGTCTTAAGTAGCTAGACCGGGTTTTTTCAGAAACCCACTCAACCCTGTGAGAATTGAATCGGGTCAAAAATTAGTCCTATATCAGATCTGATCTGACCTGATGACATGTCTATATCTAACAACTAGAATAACAATCACATGTTTAATTATTTACACTTTATCTTTTAATAGATAATTGTCAAATTTTCTATGTTAGGGTCACACATGACTCACTAGTAGTAATCTTTGGTGTTTTCATACATTAGAATAACAACAACATCAATCTCTGACAATAACTATGTTATATATATAGATAGCTAGCTAAGAAGAACTCAATGTGACAGTTAGCTAAACAGCTAGAAAGAACTCAATGCAACAGTTAGAAAGAACTCGTTGTGACAGCTAGCTAGACAGCTAGAAAGGACTCGTTGTGACAGCTAGCTAGACGCTAGAAAGGACTCGTTGTGACAGCTAGCTAGACAGCTAGGTAGAACCCAATGCAACAGCTAGAAAGAACTCGTTGTGACAGCTAGCTAAACAGCTAGAAAGGACTCGTTGTAACAGCTAGCTAGACAGCTAGGTAGAACCCAATGCAACAGCTAGGAAGGACTCGTTCTACTGTTCTGTATGTGATTTCTAATGTTAAAATCATATTTTGCGAACGGAAAATGATAAATGTGGTAAGCTCGATATAGTCCTCCGTAAATACGCATCATTACTGCAGAAGGTGTGTTTTGTTCTATGTCTTGATGTCGTTTTGCTTCAGAGCAGGCTGTATTAGACGCTGGAAACCCCAATAATGCATCGCTTGGTTTATCTTTTCTTTCCATCTAAATCAGCGTAGAGGTCCCATCCGAAGGTGCCTGATGGATCATTGAACCTTAGCTGCTTGTCAATCGAATCGATCTTTTCGAGGTCCGCACGCTCAAGCTTGAAATCACCCTCCAGGTTCGCCTTGATGCGAGCAGGCGTTTTTGACTTTGGAATGACGCTGTGCCCGTGTGCAATGCCCCAAGCTGTATGGTTCTTAGCATTGCCGGAAGACTGTTTAGGTTCGTTCATAGTACTCACCAAGCGCTACTTGGGCACCGTTCTTGCCATATTTCTTGCCAATCTCACTCAGGGTTGGGTCTTCGATGAGTTTACCCATGTTCTTTCCACTGTCGTAAATCTCGTTTTGATTACCAAACGGCGAGTATTGTGTGATATGAATACCCTTGCTCTTGTTGAACCCTACAAAGTCTTTCTGCTGCAACCATGGATGAAGCTCAAGCTGGTGTACGGCCGGGACCACGGTGGTTTCTTTGAGCAAGCGCTCCAGTTCGGCACGGGAAAAGTTCGAGATACCAATGGCCTTGGTCTTGCCGGATTTCAACACCTTCTCCATCGCTTTGTATGTCTGATAGAAGTTTAGCGGGTTCAGTAATAGGATTGATCAATCGACCATACCTCAACGTAGTCGGTGTCGCCTCTCTTGACCTTGCCATTGCTGTCTTTCGGAAAGAGCTCACCACCGCGGGCAAAAGAGGATGGCCAGTGCATGAGGTACAGATCTAAGTAGTCAAGCCCCAAGTCCTTTAGCGAAGCGTCAATCGCTGGCTCGACGTCGTCTGGGTGAAAGCTATTATTCCATAGCTTGGTAGTAATAAACAGGTCATGTCGCGGAACGCCGCCCTCCTTGATGGCTTTGCCAACAGCGGGCTCTGTGCCGTAGCTATTTGCGATCAGCAATGAGAGTGGTGACGCAGGAGGAAGAATAGTACATTCGAGCAGTGTCAATGTGTCGGTAGCCGGCCTTCAAGGCTTCGAGCACAGCATCCTCTTGGGCATCTTTATCTTGCCATGTACCAAATCCTACCGCAGGGATCTCCGAGCCCGTGTTCAGCTTGAAATTCGTGTTAAGAGTAGCCATTGTTCGTTGTACTTGTAATTGATTTGAGATTTGCGACAATCTTGATGAGGCAGACTTGATTGTACGCGCGAACATTTGGGACGATTGCTGGGCCACTCTTGTAGTAATTTCTAAGTGGGGCACTTCAGAATGTCTTGACTTTAATACGTCGATTTGAAGACTTGAAGGCCGATCAACTCGGCATGACGTCTTTGCCCTCGGGGGTCATTAGACCGAAGCCTGCCGATGATCGGCATGGTGCGATCAAAAGTTGGGCCCCTATGAGGCTCCGTCTGTATTCTCCATAAATCAGCACTGCTCCTATTGGCGCACGGCTGATCGAGGTCGTCTTGAGCGGTTGAGACACTTTCTCTGATCTGATCCTATTCCAGATCTTGCCGGGGATTTCAGCCTTGATAAAATATATCATGACTATGATCTCAGGGCGCGAGGCTTTCATAGTGAATTGCGAGGCCTCCCTTCTCCTGGATTGCGTTGATCCAAACCATATCAATGCGCGCATAGTAGAACCTCGTCAACGCTCGTGCACTTGGCAATGTGTGTAAACCTTGATTTCATGCCGTTGAGAACCCTTAATCTTGCCGGAAGGATGAAATCACGAGATACACAGTACGAATTACTCGGTATTTCTTTTGCGTCTTAGGGCTGGACTTGTATCGCCTTTCCACTTAACTGGCGCCACAGTGTGTGGCGTCTTTACCACGCCTGTGTGCATGCGTTAGGCTTCCCGCTGTGGCTGTGCTGTGTGCTTTGGCGATCATAGAAAACAGGTCATAACAAGGGGTCGTCCCATCTTTCTTCTCTCGCGGCCTCCTCCCACTACTGTTGTAAATACCTTTACTATTTGCAGCAACGCGCTCAGCAGTATCGACCACGTGCAATACTTCTGTTCCACAAATCCAGGTTGAATAAAGTGATTAAGCGCTATTGATATAGGTTATTCTGCGGGCTTCATCATGTACATCAAGTCAGTCCTCGTTCTCAGCATAGCTGCTACCGCAATGGCGGCTCCGGATGGAGCTGCAAAGAAACAGGCAAAACGACAAGCGAACTTGTCTGAGTTATCCGTTCTGTAGGTCTTTCAATAGTGTCTGTCTGGGGCTTTTCATTGCAGTTGCTGACGCCACCACTCAGTGCCTCCATCGCCGGCGTGACCGCTCTACCCACCGATCCAGCAGCTCGTTCAAGCTTAGAAGCAGTCGCAACTGGTCTTGCAGCCATTCTACCCAATCCATCAGTCTTCTCCGTACTCGAAACTGCTGTCCCACACTCCCTGATCAGCCAGCTCGCGCAAAACCCAGCCGCGGCCAGCTCCTTTGAATCGCAATTTGCAGCTGGCTCCACGCCGGGCTGGTTCTCTTCCCTCCCTACAGATGTCAGGTCGTACCTCCACACATATCAGCCCAACTTTGCGGCCGCTTCTGCTGTCAACAATACTGGAACAGATATGAACTCTACACAGTCTTCGACACATACTTCGACCAGCAATGATGCTTCGACATCAAACTCGGCAGCTGCTGGACTAGGTTCAACGACCACCAGTGGTGGCATGCAGTCCAGCAATTCGCAATCCGCCTCGTCTGCCTCCGCTGCGTCCGCTTCGACCTCGACTGGTGGTGCTCCTAAGCAAACCGGGGCCATTACTGCTGGTGTCATCGGTGTTGTGGGTCTTCTGGGTTTGGCGGCTGCTTTGTAGGACGGAGCATCTTAATAATTAGACTGGACATCAGTTTATTTTCTCATGGGTGCTATCTGTATTATCCCAGGGTAATCATGTTCTTTTGCATTCCTTGGCTTTCGATTCCGGTAAACCAGTTTTCTGGGTACGTTGAATCGTCATTACCTGTGATGTTTATACAAATAGATCATTGGAGCTTCCGCGCTACAACGGATATTTGCGGCCGGATCAGGCAGAATCAGTCATCAGCCAGACATTTATCTTCTCAACTGACGTGACTGATACCAGACGTCAAAGGGAACCGGTGATCTTTCAATTCTTCTGCATTTGGAATCATTGGAGGCTTGCTCCCAGGATCCTACAGTGTAGCAACGTTGCTGGCATGAAGCACATCCTGCGAAGATATCTTTATCTTCCTGCGATCAGTGACTCACTACTGGCATCGGAATCGGCTATAATAACGCCGGTGGCACTGTATCCAAATTCCTCTCTCAGACGTTCCAGAGCAGAAGCCAGCGGCCATGGCGAAGCAAAGATTTTGCGTGACGGAAGCCAAAAACATTAAATCCGCATCTCACGACCAGAAAGTCTTCGGGACATTCGATAACATGGCTGAGGTACTGGAACTTGAAAACGATGATGTCGCTGACGAGGATTAGTTCCCTCAATCTGGCTTCACGACCTCCTCACCGTCAAACGCAACCACAAAAACGACCAGTGCGTCCATACAAGCATCTCCGACGAAGACTCTACCAAAGCAGACACCCAAGCGCAAGATTAAGATCGACTTCGAATCCATCAAGATCGAAGACATCACCTCAGTCTCGTCTTCCAAGAAAGCCAAAAAGAAACCTTCGCCCCTCAAATACGCCGACCCATCCAGATACGCGCACCTCTCCCTCGTCAATGACATTCTGTCCCCAAATTTAACCTCCGCCTTCATCGGCGTAAATCCCGGCATCCGCACCGCTGAAACCGGCCATGCATAATCGCACCCCTCCAACCTCTTCTGGAAACTTCTTCACTCCTCCGGCTGCACTGATCGCCGGCTCAAACCAGAGGAAGACCAAGACTTACCGCGCTTGTATTCTCTGAGCAATACGAATATTGTCGAACGCCCGATAAGTTAAAGTTGAGTTGAGCAAGGCGGAGATGGACACGAATGTAGCGAAGCTGGATGCGAAGATTAGGAAGTGGAAGCCGGAGGCGGTTTGTATTGTTGGAAAGGGCATTTGGGAGAGCGTGTGGAGGGTTAGGCATTGGAGAAGGATAAGGAAGGTGGAGTTTAGATGGAGTTGGCAGCATGAGGAGGAGAATAAGGGAATGGATGAAGACGAAGGCGAGGGGTATACAGGCGCCAGAGTGTATGTGACTACGAGTACGAATGGATTCGCTGCTAGTTTGAAGCCGCCAGAGAAAGAAGCGATTTGGAGGCAGTTGGGCGAGTGGGTTATGCAGAGGCGGGTGGAGAAGGGCTGAGGCCACTGCGGTATAGGGCTATAAGGCTTGCTTTGGCGTTCTGGCTTAGGGTTGATGCAAAACCGGCCACGCTTACGCATTATGAGTACGCATTATGAGTTAAGGTATACGGGTACAGAGAGGACTTTCCCAACCGCTGGCGCTTTGTTGACGCTGGTTGTGAAGATGCTGTCACGCAGAGGCTCTATGTACAGACGATCTCACTCGAACTGGAACTGGCCACTTGGCTCTGGTACTGAGAGTAGCTGGATCATCGTCTGCTGCAGGCTTAATTTGTCGTCGACATGCTAATACTGCAGTATTATATCGCGTTATCGTCGCCGCAGTCCTATCATCGCCCGATCATCACTGTCAGAGGCACCTTCACCGGGTAACCTTCTGGAACCGCACGGACCACCGAGGAAATGGTTTTCTCCGCATTCGGGAGAAAAGAAGATCAATTGATTAACTTTGCCAACAGATTCTCACACACAGCGTGCTGACAACGGAACATAGTCAACTCTCTGCACGCTACATGAGCATACCCGAATCATCACGATGCCGCATCTTCTGCGTCTCAACAAGTCAATAATCCGCTTGAGTGGATCCGCCCTAGCCGGAACGCCTAGAGGTGTCGGGTTTGCAAGATTCAACCACAGTATGCCCCTTCTCGCTGCCGAGTAATTTCTAAGGGTTCTGTGACCACGCTTTCATCTTCGGACCCGATAGGAAGTAAAAAAGTGGAAGGCAAAGAAATGGGAGCTTCCAAGATTGCTGGGGGACCAAACAATCATTAAGTCCACCTCTCTCTTGAGGGAGGGGATTGATCGCAGTTATTATATCACGTCTCGTGCACGAGCTGACCCCTTGCCCTGGACCGTCGTAGGTTCGGACAAAGACGTCAAAACGATCGAGACGCAAAGACAGAACACCATCACAAAGCACCTTCGGGAATCCAAGGATTACCCTCATTGGGAGGAGGATCTGGCAACTCAAAGCGAAGCCGACGTATGTTACTTTATCTTGAGGCGCTCTCCATACTATACCCCACATAACATCTTTTCTTCTCCATCATTGTTTTCCAGGCGGCCTTTCGGCGTGCGTAATGTCTACACACGACTTATATAGAAGGTCATCAGTGTGTTGATAATTGGCAGCTCTTGATTATTCTATATGAGAGACACGACTGTATCTTATACATGAGTTTAGAGGCCATCGTCCAGGCTGCCGTCCAGGCCGCTGTCTAGACAGCTGTCCAGGTTACCATCTTCTCTTTGAGCCACGCGGAGGATGACACTGTGCCGCGAGCAATTAATTTCCAACACAGTTGAGCTCGCGCTAACGAGTCGAGGATACAGGTCAAAGCCGATAGAGAGGAGATCGAAGACGCTCTCCTGGACATCAAGAAGAGACTGGAGGATATGGATAAGAAGCTCGAGGGGGAGAAGGATAAACTGTAATGCCCAAAATCACGAGAAACAATGGGCGGATAGGGTTTCCGATGCATTCGCGCAGGGTAGACACGCTGCATTCATATGCAAATATCTAGTGGAAATCCTTGGCCTTCGTCAGATTGGTGAATGGGCTAAGATAAAAGCTGAGACTTTCGTGCGATATTCGGATCAAAGAAGCCAAAGGGAGCACATGTACACAGAAACGACGCTGGCGACTACAGCACTACCCGTGTTTGTTTGGTTTCAATCTCGACCTCCAGATCAAGACGGAAGAATCCGAAGCATGCTGTTTGAGGGAAGAAATCCAGCGATAGCAAGTTTACTTTGGCCCGCGGCCACCGGAGACTACGTCCTCAAAATTTGTTCTCAACTGTGTCTCCGGCGATGATTTTTTCTCGTAACGTGCCAAAGGCATCCCTACAGTTCTTCCAGTTGCGTTATGTACCTTGCAAGCGGCATCCACAATGTAACATCCCATCATTCATGCTTTGGATCAGCGGTGAATTTCACACAACATTTTCCATTGAAGTCAAATCGCGCATCAACAATCCGAGCTCATGGAACTTAAACTCATGTACGTTCTGCGTAATGTGTATTGGAGATATTGACGTTCATACCTTTGATATTGCTGGCGGACCCCTGAAACCTGAGGTATATCAATCAGGTATCATTCAGGAGGCTTATCGCCTGTAAAGACTTAATGCTCACGTCCATCTTAACACGGGAATGCGCACAATTCTTTGTTCTAGAACTCGTCTGATTTACTCTTATCATCCGCGACGTGGACGTCTGTTGAGAAATCTGACTCTATGACGTTTTAGGGGCATTAGAGAAACGTTCCTGAATTCTTTGACGCCGTCACACTGCAATCTCGTAGGTACACCAAATGCAGCCCATCTAGTGCGCAACGTTGTTGATAGTTCTCTATTCTATGCTGTGAAGAATTGAATTCCTCTCAAGAATGAGTCTTGAGAATGAATGAAGGAGAAACTCATTATCATTGAGATCGTAATCCTGTATACCAGATTCGAATTCGGCTCATCTTGGTTCCATCTGCGATCCTGCATCACGGGGATACCTCCGTTGACCAAATATTTGCCGCCATGTTTGATAATCATCCACAAAAGGGCATAGAATAACGAGTTTAAACCGTGATGGTAAGAACGCGCGGTCCCTAGCAATACCTCGATGGCCATGAACTCCATGGTACCGGTCCGACGTCTGGCTCCACTCAGACCGCTGTTCAACTCTTTCGCCAAATCCAGGTCAACTAGCATTCCCACAGGATCTCCATCGTTCTCTGAATCGGTGCCGATGATGTTGCTGTTGTCAGAAATGTCACGATGCAGTATATTTCCGTCTTGAAAGAGAGTTCGATGCCATCGCGAATTTCTCCAACAGCTCCTTGATCGAGGTGAACTCGCAAATTGCTCGCACAGGAGAAGACACGACCAGGCAGCAGAATATCCGGTTATGGAATGACTCGTCGCTCCTTGTCACCCAGACCTGTCAGACTAATCGCCTGAGCCTCCTCAACGCTGTGGTTGTTGGCTTCTCTACTACCGTCATCTTCTTCCACGGCAATCTCCCTCTTGAAGTTTTTTGGCGTGTGGCTGCTAAGTTATCTAGACCTCTTCGCAGTACCAAGCATAGCAGTCACGCGACCTCGTTTATCGAGAACGAGGGGATAAGCGACTGCGGAATTGGGTTGATGGCAGTGGCAACGGTGGGTCTCATTGTAAGACGAAGTCACCGTCGTTGAGGCTCTGCTGCCTCGATATCCCTATATCATGTTGTTATTACACCCGCATATGCCCTTGATATTAGTCATGTGGCGGCCCCACACCAATTAAATTCCAGCCTGCCTGCGCTGGAAATCGGCATGGGGGATAGGAAGCTCACTGCCTGCGTTCACAGGAATACCAGCAGCGCTAACGACCACGATTTTCTTTCTGGCCAACAAATGTGTTTTGAAGGCGGCAATTCGTGCGAATCCGGCCTCGCTCAATGGTTGCCGGGGCATCGACTTGCTGGATGAGGTTCGAAGGGGGTGAACGAGAGGGCTTCTTCGTTGACTTTATGTATGATTCGAGCTGCCGTAGCTAGCGTCTCCATCCAATTATCCGAACCTCCAATTTTCTCGACAGACTCTTTAAAAGCTAACGTCTCCCACAACGCCCCATAGTTCTCACTCTCCATGCTGGGATTATGTTCAAAGATAGTAAGTAAGGGATACCTAGGCTTTTCGCTGTTCGGACACTTTCTCCAATGATGAGCTCTTTTCCACGAACAATCCAACACCTAGACCGTGTCGTTGAGGACTTTCACAATCTCTAGAATTACTCTGATCTCCTCAAATCTTCTTACTATCAATCGCGGTGCCAATCAAATATCGTTGGAGAGCTAATAGAACCTTGCAGATACTGCGCTATAATGACAATGAGTGTACTATCACTGAAGTACTAAAAGGTGCGAAAATTCCTTACGCCTGACGCCATACTTCTCCCCAAATATGATGACTACATGACACGGAAAGGCATTCCTCAATCCGAACATACAGTGTCGAAACTGTCTCTCGAAGTTTCAGCCTTGTCTGACCCAAGCTACCTTCCTTTAATCCACAATCCAAGTCTTCAGATAAGTGCTTTGAAGCTGACGGCATGCGCACAATCTAGGTAATCTTAGTCTATCTCCTCTACACATCCCAGTCAACCCTGGTGTATCATACATACATGAGGAAATATGAACGAACGGGCGGACAGACTGCGTACTCTCCTTCTGGCGTCCATCAAACCCGAGGCGTACAAACCTCGGCGGGCAACAGCAAGAGGAAGTACTTGTTGAGAACTCGTCAGCTGATCATCGATATCACGGTTCTGTTGCTGAGAGTAATGTTGTAGCTTCTTCAACCTCAAACTGACACGCTTTCTGTGCAGGTAAATCTGTCCACCTTATGCATGCCGCTAGGCGCTATCTATCAACCATCTCCTGAAATGATGATCACTATTCACACTGTTTGAACCGGGCACCGCCTTGTAACGAGGGTATCGTCCGGCGATGAACGTACCAACACTGAAAATTCTGATTTAATGAGGTATGCTTACAGCCTATGCCACAATTTTGCCGCTGGAGGCATGACTGACGGTTGGCGTGAAGCCTGATTTGCAGATGGTTCTTTGCATGATGTTCTCGAGAATCTACGCCGCAAAAAAGTCTCAAGAATAGCTGACTGACATTGGGTGGCTGTCTAGGTTACCCTTGCTGTTACAAGCGCTGCTAAAGTAACACATGGTACGCTGCCCCATTCCTCTGCAAGCCAGACTCTGTACCGTACTGTTTACTGTTGCATGATGAACTCAAATATTCGCTGTGTTCTTCCTGAGCTTGTTCTTTGAAGAAACAAATATTTCACCTTGGAGAACTGATACTTTCACTCTCTTGATTGCTGAACACCTGGATTCTCGATTCTATCCAATGGCGATGGCTGACATACCAATAGTTACAAATTCCTCCTCGCAGCACATGGGCTTGATCGAGTGGGTACGCCTTTGGGGTGACGAAGAACGGGTGCGGCTGAATGCGCCGAACGGAAAGCTTCTACTCTCCATAGATATACACGATCTCGTAATGCATGCAGCAAGTGCGCCTAGAAATGCCTGTGCCTCTCAACTCCATAACGCCGCATCCAACGCTTCTCCCCACGCCAACAAGTGAACCTCGTGCAGAACGTGGCGAGACAGTCTGAGTCGCCCCATATGGTCATCATCGCCATCCCCCCACCCTACCCTCATCCCATCTTTCCTTCCTCTCCCGCCTCAACACCATAAGCTTTCTCGCCTCCCTATACCTTTTCACAAACTCTCCTACCTCCCTCTCCCCAGCCCTTCCCTCGCCCTCCAAGAAACTCTCCTCCAGTGCCTGACACACCTGCTCCTGCTCCTGCACCGCCTGCGCGAGTCGCTGATACAACGATTTCGGACTGAACGGCGAGAGCGCAGTGTCCATCTCAGCCTGTTTCTGGCGCCACTGACGCTCAAGCGCGTGTAGAGAGAGCAGCTGCGATTGCGTGGTGGCGCGTTGCGTGTCCAGTTGGGATTCTAGCGAGAGGAGATGTGTTGCCAGAGCGATGTTCTGTTGGAGGGCGGTTTGGAGGGGTTGTTGGGATTGTGGGAGGGAGGGGTGCGTTGTGTGCGGGGCGTTGATGAGGGCGGTTTGGAGGGCGGGGGTGGAGAGGATGTGGGAGAGGTCGGGTTTACTGGAGAGTGAGAGTGCGTTAGTGTGTCGTATGGGGTTGTGGGGTGGGGTGGGGTGTTGTACGATTTGTCTCTTAGAATATCGGGGAGCCAACCCTCTGTTGGCGGCGATATCTGCGCGGAGGATAAACCCCTTCGGTCCTGTAATCGTTGGCTATGCTGTTGTGGGCTGGGATCTGTGAGCGATTGCCTATAATCATGTGGCGGTGCTGGAGGTGGAGGTGGCAATGGTGGTCCATCTTGTGGTGTTCCCCTTCGGCTGGTCTCAGAGGGCTTGGGAGGTGGCGGAGGCGGGGTGTTGGGATCGAAAGATGGCTGTAGATGATAATGTGATGCGGTCGGTGAGTAGGGAGAGTGCATGGGTATGGATGACATTGCGTTTCAGCAGCTTAGCAATGCCGGGTGTGGAATGCTTTTAGTGAGCTTCATCGAATGTTAGGAATCTAGGTCAAGAGTTCGCTTGATAGTTCTTCCGCCCGAACGAGTCTATGCAAGTCCTCGTTCGGGTAACTACAACATTGCTGATATTGCCTCGCAAGGGCAATTATTACATAAGGGTATCTCAAGCAGAAAGAACGTATCAAGTACAACGGAATCGTAGATGTGATCGGGAGGTGTTCGGTACTCCCGAAGTCGAAGGCGGAGCGATGCCCGAAGTGGTCAGTCTGGGGCCTGATAAGCGTTGCTGCCTAGGGGCACTGCATCATCGCTTTGCTTATATGAGGTCTTCCAAAGTTCTTATACTTCTTCAGCTCCAGTTCTCTACGTAATCTAGCATTTCAGCATTATTAGCTGTCCTTCTGATACGTTCGATCGATTACATCTGCTCCACTAGTCTTCGGCATATCTTGGTTTTGCTCTCCCATGTTTCAAGATGGCACCTGCATGTGTTGATTCAGCGTGCTTCTTCCTGCGGCTGCCGAGAGAGCTGCGAGATCAGATCTATGGGGAGGTCTTCTTCCCCGGTGAAGATCAGCCCAAAGAATTCGATCAAGATAGCCTAGGTCTTGCACCTACTGCAGTCCGACAAATTCACCCATACGACACAGATGAGCATCGCAAACCTCAATACGATCTCGCGATCATCCGTACATGCCGCCAGATCCAGAGAGAAGCGGAAGCCGTGTTCTATGGCACATCATCCTTCAATCTCATGTACCAAGACTGGAATGATAGCGTCAAATTGTCTTATGAGTTCTTTGAGAAGCTCCCTGTGCGAAACCGAAGACTGATCCGCAGACTTGAACGCAAATGCTACTCCGAACCGTACTACAACACGATCTCGCTGTGCGACTGGAAGCTGTTCATGACGTTCCTGGCCCGTGAATGTCCCAGCCTGCAGAGCCTGAAGCTATGGGGTCCTGGCGATCGAAGGGAAGGCCCTCGGTGGGTAGAAACCTGTCAAAAGGAGAACGAATGGGTGCAGGCGATTTTGCAAATCAATACCCTGGCCTATTTTGATATTCCTGTCATCAAGGGCGGCGTTATCTACAACTATCAACCCTTTCGTGAGGACTTCTTACCTTGGCTTAAGATCTCCCTCTCGCAAAAGAATTCTCTCTGCCACAAGTCTACAGTAATTCCGCAAATAACTCATGGCTCAAGCTTTCCCTTCCTCAAACTCCCAAGCGCCGTCCGCAAGCGAGTGTATCGACACCTGCTGCTACCGCCCAACAACCTGCTTCATCCTTACCTAAAGCCTTGGTATGACGAAACAACACGCAACGTCATTCCTCTCTCGCAGACATGCCGCTCGATTCACGAGGACGCGGAAAATGTTCTTTACCAAGAGGCTGTCTTCACCTCACTCATCCCGAAGTACAACATCAGGCTTCTTGAGTTCTTCCGCTCTCTTTCCGCTCGTCTTCGTGGCTCGGTCCGCAGAGTCCGGCTCGAAGATGGAGACGACCCTCCATATTCACTGATCAACTATCTGATCGATGAGATGCAGGTGGAAGAGCTCGTACTGGTTGTTTCAACGATCAAAGTAACGCATTTGAACAAGGACTGGCAGAAAAGCGCGGGAGATCGACCCTGCACAGGATGGTACAAGAGGTATTTGCGTCAGTTTGCACGCTTCAAGAAGTTCAAAGTAGAGACTCCTGACCAATCCTCTGTTTTGGATCCAGCATGCCGCGTGTGGTTGGAGACAGGGCTGAGGAATCAGTTCGAGAGTCCCTCTTGCCCGGAAAACGGATGGCTATTTGAAGAAGAAGATGATGTTAGTGCTGATGGTTCGGGGTCGGATTCAGATGAGGAGGACTGATCAATGTTGACCATCTGGTAATTAAGGAGGACGAAGACGAAGACGACATGACGAAGACAAATGACCCGGACACTGATGGCTTTGATATCATGGAAGTCGATGCTGATGCAATGGCGCCATCGTCATTGACGACGCTGTCGAAGACGGTGTTAGGGATCGCCTCGCCCAGAGAATGGGCATGGAGATTATGATGCTGCGGATCTTCTGTAACTGTTTACCGTTCTTGGCAGATCTCATTCACATTCCATAATCCGCGGAACACCATAGTGGGAAGTCACGCCGCAGTCGATTCCAACGTTCACATTCCGTAGGGCTTAAGGAGTCTGTTTTTGTGTTTAGCTTCCATTACCCCATTTTTCAATATATCTGTGAATCCTAAGCTGTAGGATTTCACAGCTCTATCCTCGCACTCCGGATGGTCTTTTATGGAGTAGATGAGGATTCAAGCGTGGCCAACTAGGGTGAGCATCAAATGCATACCCTAGGGCATGTATCGGCAATTACCGGCTCGGAGCCCGAGCTCGATGCATCAACCCATGTTGTTTCCTTCTGAAGGGCAGATATGATTCATGCGAGAATAATTGCAGTCCGACCGCAATCCCGAAGAGGTACTACCCGTATAATCATTGATGGCTTTTCAAAATTATTGTCAAAGATTCGTAAACAACATCCAGAGGCCTTGTAGTAAGGAGTGCAAGACGGATTATATTCGGCCAATGTTGAGCAGTCACACCAGTCGCGCCACGACTACATTGGTCAAGTCTGAGATAATACACTTTTGGGAGCCGGTAGTCATACACCCTTCTAAGGTAGTCATACACCCCCACAATGGTAGTCGTACACCCCTCCTGATCAGGTAGTAGTATTTGAAGGCTGCAGTTCAGAATTTTACACGGTAAGGCCAACTGAAGTTCAGATTGATGAATGTAGTGATCAGAACTCAAGAACAGCGAAGTTGTCAAGCTTGTGAAGGTTGTAGAGAGCATAAATGTGGTGAGTAGACAGTTACGCAGTCACGGCAGGTTCCGCGGGAGGTCTTTCAAGGTATTTCAGCTTTTGAGCATACTATTCAGCCCTAATATTGTTCCTACAGTTCCAATATATACTCTTCTACATGCTATTTCTCCTTGATGTGAAAAACACATAAAAACACGTCAAAAACATGGACAATAGCTATTATTACTACTACCTGATCAGGAGGGGTGTACGACTACCATTATGGGGGTGTATGACTACCTTAGGAGGGTGTACGACTACCGGTCCCCATAACATATAGGTGTATCGAAATGGGGAGAAGTGCACAGATATGTACGTTTTGAAGATGTAGAATCACTTCACATGAGTTATGGCTATTATTGATTCGGATGGGGTCTCCGGCCCAAGCTCTCGTTGCATTGATTGTGGCTGCACTGTCTGGTCTAGAAAGAAACCGGATTTCGAGCGCCACGACCATGATCAATTCAACAGGAAATGCCTTTGATTGGCCTCACACAAGCTCACGTAAACAACCATAAGATGACATTGATGGCAGAGACTTAGGGCGGAATCAGCGGCGACAGAGATCTTGGTGCAGCCGCGCCATTTTGAACTTTCTCATTAAACAACCTTACTACGGAACCGTCTCAAGCTTTGGAATCTTCACTCGCGACTGAAGATCATCTCCTTCATGATCGACACCACTCTGTCACCTTTCTTGTGACAAAATAACCTAATCAGGTAGTCTCAAAGTGTCGATCTCTCAAGCGGTCAGGCCTGTTTCGTCGCTTTCGGCACAAGAGCGCTAGACTGCTTCTGGCCATGAGTGTTGAGTTGCCGCCTCGAGGGACGTGGCCTGTCACGAACCGGCCAACAGCAGTGGAACGACGTGAAGTTGGCAGGTTACCTCAAGTCATGGAGCGCAATGACTCGGGTGGATCCGTATCTTCGGCCGAATCACATCACGACCCAGAGGTGACCTTTGATGAAGAAACGGACGGGCGGATACAATTCACGCCGGGCTCAACCCTGGATAACATCACGCCGATGACGAATCGCTCCAACTACCCGTCCTGGAATTCAAATACGCAGCCTGGACCGAGACGAACAAGTTCTATAGGCCTGGACGGCGTCTACGAGAACACTGGAAAAGCCACACTTAATAATAATGCAAACCCTCGACCACAAAGGCCCACAGCACCTGCAAGAACACCTTCGAGCACGTATGCCCCTCCTCGACGGCCGCCGCAGTACATATCCATTCAATCCAGTCGCCAACGCTCTACTTCTGCAACAAGAGGGCGACGAGATCCCAACGCCCAATATCGCGCACAAGAGAAGGCATACGTACAGCGGTTGCGGCAAGATCCCCGCGAATACTTTGGTGGTGAGCCATACACTCCAAGTCTTGGGTACAGCACGGATTCCGAAACCGAAGACGAGTCCCCTGTATCAGAGGTTCCCTTTGAACATGATCCCTATGATCAGGAAACGCAGCTATTCTATGGTACCGACGATGTAAAGCCGTCGGTGGAGGAGCTACAGATACCAGAGAACAGGGAGAGACTCGAATGGCATTCGATGCTGGCTTCCGTATTGAAAGGCGATGTAGTGAAGCAAGAGAAGCAACGGCTCATCGGCACGACTGAACAGAAAGGAGATAGAGCATTCAATAACGAGATCTGGATCGGTGTTCGCGCTAAGATATGTGGGCGAATGGTGGCTGCGCAGAAACGGCTGGTGGAGGATGGACGAGCAAATATTGGGCCTATCATAGAAGAAATCATCGCATTCCAGATAAAGGGAGAGACAGAAGTGGGCAAACCACCCTTGAAACAGGTGCACGATATCGTTCGAAAAATTGAGAGGTGCGAAAGCCTGTACCCGACAAGACTGGCATTGGAAGACGCAAATTCGCGAGCTGCCTCGGAACCTTTCCAAGCTAGCTGTGATGCAGTGATTGCCTGGCACAACACCACGGAGCTCATCAATACCGAGTTAGCAATTCTCCAGGGTTGGGTTGGGAACGAAGAGCTAGACTTTGCGAAATCCAAAATCCGGTCGGCAAACGGCAGTGGTCTCACCGACGAATCTTCATTTCTTGATAGAATTCTTAAAGAAGACGGTTTGAAATCATTGCAGGGTGATCATAGCATGTTACTTGGAGTCGCCGAAGTCATCAAGAAAGCAAAGAGCTCGCTGATCGAGAACGCCGAGGCATTCGCTCACCGCCATCTTCCTCCCTACATCGAGGAGCTTCTCACACTCATTAACTTCCCTTCGCGTCTCATCCAGGAGATCATCCGAATGCGGCTATCATATGCGAAGAAGATGAAAGATCCGACTCAGCAGTCCACGATGATGGCAGAACAGATGATTTCGCAGTTCCAAATTCTCTTGAGGCTTGCTGTGGGGATCAAGAACGAGTACACCATCATATCTCTGCCGGAGCCAGGTTGGGAACTTCCACCTTGTATTGATGAGAATTTCGACCTGGTGGTGGTTGATGCACTGAAGTTCTATTTCAAGATGTTGAACTGGAAGTTGGTCGGCAATAAGAATACATTCAAGGAAGCTGAAATACTGGAGCAAGAGTGGGAGTTTTCAAATGAGATAGGGCGATTCCTGGATGGTGGAGATGTCGAAGTCGCAGAGCAATTCAGGTATACATCATATCTTGAGTACCCTACTAAAGCCGGGCACTGACGTCTTATAGTGGATTGACTGCTAGGTCCCTGATGCGATTGACGTCCCATTTCGAACGTGAATTGCAAAGACGACCCGAAGAGAATGCTGTTGAGATGGACAAGCGTTACAAACAGATCCTCGATTCTGTTCGTGTAAGACAACGGAAGCTCTTTCGATTTTCTAGGCTTCTTGGTCAGCGCTTTGAAAACGCTACAGAATATAGTCTGAACATTGAGCGTGCCCAGCTTCAGGAGTTCTACGATGCTCTAATGGTGTCCGGACACGTCCTGGTCAAGTCAGCCAGCTTTGAGCAAGGAATCTTTCTCATTGCTTCACCCTCACTTTATGATCGCCCTAGAAATATCCAGTCAATCCTTCGCACTTCATTCCACGCGGATAACACTGTGGAAGATCCCTCCAATCCATACGTTCTAGTCATTCGCCCCGAAGAAGCAATGTATTGGGATGGAAAGACGCTAGAGGTCGAGATGCGCGCGCCTGCGATGGACATCAAAAGTGGCCATTTGCGACTTGTGGCAGATGGCTCGCAGCAGCGCCTTCAGAACGCAGGGCAAGCTCTTGGGCAAGCCACTGGCATGCAGCTGGACATCCTGGTTGAGCAGCGTGCGAACTTGCCACGAGTAAGCGCAGAGCTTGCGAGGATCAAGCGGACAGCATATAAGCTTTCGAATACCATCATGGACAGCGTTGAAATCATCCGAAAACAGACACAAGGACTTGAATGTCAAGAGCTAATCCAGACTTGCTTTGCCTTCGCCACAGAATTTGGAAAACGATCGCTAATGTACATGGATAGTAATCGTCGGTTGATGAACAATCTCAAACTTACACGATTGGCGCTTGACTGGGTTAGCTTCATCTGCGATGACTGCATTGCTTCGGATCGCAAGACTTTCCGGTGGGCGGTTGTGGCTCTTGAATTTGCCATGGCCATGACAGTTGGTCAGAACATTCTTTCAATCAGTGAAGAGGAGTACGCACAACTACGTACAAAAGTAGCTGGCTGTATGTCGCTCCTGATCTCTCATTTCGACATCATGGGCGCAAAGTCGACACTAGCAGCTCAAGCTGAGAAGCAGCGAATTGAGACAATGACGGGTCAATTCCGCAAGCTGGATATGAGCAGGATGCGAGATGACGAGGAATCTTCCAAGTATGTGCGGGAGCAACGGCTTACTCAGCTGGCTGAGATAGATGAGATCAGGAAGCAGAAAGAAGCCGAGAGGCAAGCCTTGGGACGAGTTTTAGAAGACTCCAACGAAGCAGATCGCTCTTTAACTTCCCTTTCCTCGTCTGCAACCAATGTAACGCTGAGGTGGCAGCAAGGGCAGTTTGTAGGTGGAGGCACGTTCGGCTCCGTCTACGCCGCCATCAACCTCGACTCTGGGTATTTGATGGCAGTTAAAGAGATTCGATTGCAAGACCCACAACTTATTCCAACTATTGCGGGTCAAATTCGGGATGAAATGGGCGTTCTGGAAGTTCTTGACCATCCAAATATCGTCTCGTACTATGGTATTGAGGTCCACCGAGACAAGGTCTACATTTTCATGGAGTACTGTTCTGGTGGCTCTCTCGCTGGCCTACTCGAGCATGGCCGGATCGAAGACGAAATGGTGGTCATGGTGTACGCACTGCAGATGTTGGAGGGTCTTGCGTACCTTCACGAGAGCGGCATTGTTCATCGTGACATCAAGCCCGAAAGTAAGTCGATCCCGTTTTTAAAATCCGTGAGTTTAGTCCTGATTGAACAATATAGACATCTTACTGGACCATAACGGTGTCATTAAGTACGTCGACTTCGGCGCCGCCAAGATCATCGCTCGTCAAGGGAAGACTTTGGCAGCCGACCAAGGCCCGCGTGGCGGCAAACAGAAATCCATGACTGGCACGCCCATGTACATGTCTCCGGAAGTTATCAGAGGGGGCTCGGAAGGCCCTCAAGGCGCCAGCGACATCTGGTCACTTGGCTGCGTGATCCTTGAGATGTCAACGGGACGCCGCCCTTGGGCCTCCCTCGATAACGAGTGGGCTATCATGTACAACATCGCCCAAGGAAATCCGCCGCAGTTGCCGATGAGAGACCAGCTGAGCGGTTCGGGCATCGACTTTCTGAAGAAGTGTTTTGAGCGAGATCCGACGAGGAGGAGCACGGCGGCGGAGTTATTGCAGCATGACTGGATCATGACCATCCGGAATCAGGTGGTCATCGGGGATCCGCAGACGCCGAGTGATGCGAGCGGCGGTGTATCTGGAGGATCGAGTGCGAGTTCGAGGCAAAACTCGCACAGTTTTGCGTAACATGTTGTCCAATCTGGTGTTTCTATGCCTCTCGTTTTCTCTCGATACAGGGGCCATCTGTACAGCTCTTCGCCCTGGCGTTTTCTTTGGTACGGCATCACCCATTGCGATAGGCGCAAACGTGCATTTGATTTTGAGGATGGGGTTTAGCGATCATAGCACACGACAATGCATCAGCGAGCGTTTATGCGTTTATTTTTTTGAGCTGTCTCAGCGTTCCCAGACGTATTGTGTAACTATCATCATGGATTCTATTGTGCATGGGAAACCTCATGACAATACTGAGGGCGCATACGTGGTCTTTCAATCTTCAAGCTAGGCTCTGCGTGGTGCTACGTGCACAGGTTTACTCGCGGTCCACCCCTAACACCCCTAACACCCCCCACCAATGTTTGTGACATCTTGTAGTCGGTAAGATTGTTAATCAAGCTCAGATCACCAACAGTAGATGATAGTTCTCCTCTTCTTGTCAGCGTTTCTTCTCTCCGTCTTCGCACAACCTACTCAGAGCCTTTTATCCCCTATGATATGCGGGTGGCGCGGTTCTATCAAGACGCCATGACTTCTGAGCCCGACGTTTGCCGTAGGAACTCGGGAACCTTGGAAGAAGGCCTTATCTTCTATTTCCTCTCCGGTAGGTGATCAGGTTACGAGCTTTGGGTCGTGAAGGACGAACCCCAATACAAGCACACTCAGGTGCTGAATGGGGCAGTTTCAACGATGTCCTCAACCCCCAAGAATAACCGGGTGGAGATGAGGCAAGGTGTTGCGAGAAATGTAAGAACTCGTCGTAGAAGATAAGTATCTTGGAGCTTGTGATGGTCGTTGCCACAGGGCGATGAGGTGATGCCAGTATCCGAATCAATATTTCCATCATATTGCGCGTCGACATCACCAAGCCCTACTTATCCATAGTAGCTAACACTGATGGCATTCAAGTTGAATTTATAACAGACTCTCGCCGGGCACCACCGGTTGATGGCCGGTACGGCACTATAGAAAAGCTCAGCGAGGATGCGTCAATAGTCCCAACATACTGCGCATACTGCCCTGAACCCTAGTAGTAGAACAAGGTGCCTATAACAAATCACAGAACTACACACTTGTGACCAGAACTCTTTCCAACGACAGTCACAAGCCCGCTCTACAGATTATCATAAACGAATATATTTGATTTCGTACGTAAGCAATACCACTAAGGTGCCCCGCTAAGGTCCCTACAGCATCGATAAAGCCGTTGCAAACCGAGACGTGCTAACAAAACTGTAGGGTATAGGTACTCTACAAAATAGTGAAGTAAAGGTTCGGCCATCATACCAATGGCATTCAGAAGCTTACAGACGTCTTTAAGGCTCGGTCGTAACCTCAGATTATTACAACATCCGACTTTATCAGGCACATCGAACGCCGTCACGACGAGCATCAACGGCAGGATGGCGACGCTAGCTACCTTCCAGGTGCCCAAGGTCCACAACGAACCGAACGTAAGTGGGAAAGCTCAAAGCTGATTGCATAGTTCGGCTGATAATGGTGCCTCCTCCAGAAACACTACGTTAAAGGCTCAGAAGACCGAGCGAAGCTTCAGTCAGCTCTCGAAGCACTGAAAAGCAAAGCACCCCTCGAGGTACCCCTCGTTGTCGGCGGCAAAGAGGTCAGGCATTGCGGCTATGTGTTACAGCTACGTGGCTGATGGAAACAGGTGAAAACCTCATCCGTCCTTACCCAACCAAACCCGTCCTCCCACGCCTCGACCATAGCCAAATACTCGAACGCGAGCTCCGAAGACGTCTCGAAAGCCATTGACTCCGCTCTTGCAGCAAAGCCGGCATGGGAGACGCTACCGTTTGTAGACAGAGCTGCGGTGTTCCTGAAAGCAGCGGACTTGATAAGTGGGAAATATAGATATGAGCTTATGGCGGCAACCATGCTCGGGCAGGGAAAGAATGCATGGCAGGCGGAGATTGATGCGGCAGCAGAATTGTGTGATTTCTTAAGGTATCGCTAAAATGATTGCTGAAGTACGGACCGAGGGCAGAAGCTGATGTCGGGCAGGTTCAACGTGCAATACGCGGAGGAAGTCTATGCACAACAGCCTGTCCATAACTCGCCCGGTATATGGAAGTGCGTGCGTTCCATATCTTTGTCATTAGGGAAATTTTCTGACAAGGCACAGTCGCGTTGAATATCGCCCCTTGGAAGGCTTCGTCTATGCAGTGACCCCCTTCAACTTCACCGCCATCGCCGGCAACCTCCCATGTGCACCGGCCCTCATGGGCAACGTCGTTGTCTGGAAACCTTCGCCTTCCGCCATCGCCTCCAACTACATCCTCTACAGCATCCTTATCGAAGCCGGCCTCCCACCAAACGTCATCCAATTCGTCCCCGGCGACGCGAAGGAAGTCACAGACGTCGTACTGGACCACCCCCAATTCGCATCCCTCCACTACACCGGCAGCACCGCCGTCTTCCGGTCCCTCTACGCCCAAATCGCCGACGGCGTCAAAGCGGCAAACTACAAAGGCTACCCACGCATCGTCGGCGAATCAGGCGGCAAGAACTACCACCTCATTCACCGCAGCGCGGACGTCGAAAACGCCGTCATCAACACCGTCCGCGGCGCCTTCGAATACCAAGGTCAAAAATGCAGCGCCACTTCCCGCGCCTACGTGCCCTCCTCCCTCTGGCCGCAAATCAAACCACGCCTGATCGAAGAAACGCTGAACCTAAAACTCGGCCCGTCCGACGGATTCGCCAATTTCGTCGGTCCCGTCATCCACGAAGCTTCGTTCAAGAAACTCGCCAAAGTCATCGACGACGCCAAAGACGATCGCGAGCTCGAACTACTCGTCGGAGGCAAGTACGACGGCAAAGAGGGCTACTTCATCCACCCTACTATCTACGCCACCACTACCCCCTCGCACAAACTCCTCAGCACAGAACTCTTCGGCCCCATCCTAACCGTCTACGTCTACGACGACACCACCTCTCCTGCTGACGCCTTCGCATCCATCTGCAAGACCGTCGACTCCACCTCCTCCTACGCCCTAACCGGCGCCATCTTCGCCAAAGACCGCGAAGCGATCCGCTACGCCGAAGACGCGTTAAGGAATTCCGCGGGTAATTTCTACATTAATTGTAAGAGTACGGGGGCGGTGGTGGGACAGCAGCCGTTTGGGGGCGCGAGGGCGTCGGGCACGAATGATAAGGCGGGGAGTCAGAATCTGTTGAGCAGGTTTGTGAGTATGAGGAGTGTCAAGGAGGATTTTGTGGGGAGTTATGAGGTTGAGTATCCTAGTAATGGGGTTTGAGGGAGGGGGTTGGCTGGGGTTGGAGTCGTTGCTTTGAGGGAATATGGGGAAGGGAAAATGGTGAGTAGAAACATGTGCTACAGTAGCGAGACCATTGTATAGGGGTAGAAAAAATACCCATTCATCATTCCCATGGTCTATAAGCATGCGCCAAGGAACTTTTACCGCAAGTCTCCCATCAGAAACGTTCACACCTACAACCTCTCCCCTTTCTCCGCCTTCATCGCCCCATACTTCTTCAAGCGAATGGCCTGCACACTGATAAACCCCGTCGTATCAGCCGGCTCAAAGCTACCAATCTCATCCATACTCGACTCCTCCATATCATACAGCCTCTCGCTCTCACTACTCCTCCCCAGCACCGAAAAGCCCCCCTTAAACACCCTGCACCTGACCTGCCCCTTGACACTCTTCTGACTCGCCACAATACTATTCTCGAGAAACTCGCGCTCGGGCGAGAAATACAGCCCGTTATACAGAATCCTGGCGTAGTTGAAGGTGACGAATTGATCGCGGAGAGCGCGGACTTCGCGGTCGAGGACCAGGCCTTCGAGGTCGATGTGAGCAGAGCGGAGGCAGGTGAGGCCGGGAGTTTCGTAGCAGCCGCGAGATTTGAGGCCGATGAAACGGTTTTCGACGATATCGACGCGGCCGACGCCGTGGCGGCGGGCGATGGCGTTGGTGGTGAGGAAGAGGTCGACGGAGTCGGTGATTGTTTTCTGGCCGCCTTTTCCGTCGGGGTAGATTAGTTTGGTGGGGAGACCTTGTTCGAAGAAGAGGGTGAAGTCTTCCGGGGTGTCGGGGGCTCTGGTCGGGTCGACGGTGAGCTTCCACATGTCTTCTGGTGGGGTGGTGTCTGGATCTTCGAGGATGCCGGCCTCGTAGCTGCAGTGCGCGAGGTTCTCGTCCATGGACCAGGGTTTGCTCTTCGTGCTGGTGACCGGTATTTCCATCTTGGCGGCGTAGTCGAGCAGATCGTTTCGGCCGGCGAAGCGGTTGTAGAATTCGGGGATGCGCCATGGGGCGATGACTTTGATGGAGGGTTGGAGGGCGTAGAAGGCGAGTTCGAAGCGGACTTGGTCGTTACCTTTGCCGGTGCAGCCGTGGGAGACGGCGACACAGTTCTCTTTCTGCGCGATGGCTATTTGGCTTCTGGCTATGACGGGGCGGGCGAGGGAGGTTCCTGTCGGACGAAAAGGTGGTCAGCATATGCGAAAGTGGGTGACCACGTAGGTTCGTATGGAGACGTACCAAGGAGGTAGACATTTTCGTAGATTGCGTTGCACTGGACAGCAGGGAAGCATAGCTCTTCTATGAATTCTCTGCGTAGGTCCTCAACGTAGACCTTCTCGGCGCCGAGCTTTGTCGCCTTTTGTTTTGCAGCCTCAAAGTCCTCTTCATACCTCGGTCAGCCCTTTGCTGACATGATCGAATAGCTCGAGCATACCCTCTTGTCCAACGTCGGCCACTGTCAAAGCTTTTAGCTCGCCATATACGGTAGTATTCAAGAAGCGTCCAAAGCTCACTGAAGCAGACCACGCTGTATCCCTTCTCGATGAGCCATGCCACTACACAAGGTCAAATTCAAATGATAACCTAATCGTCATCCTAACCTGGCTAACCTACGGATACAGCTGGTGTCGAGCCCACCGCTGTAAGCAAGACAGACCTGCACAAGAGATAGAGTTTAGCTTTTGCCGCGCAGGTAGCCAATGGAAACGCCGGTGAGGAAACATACCTTCTCTTTTGTCATGTTTTTGAAGCTGACCTGATTTCGGAACAAGCTGGCTTGCTTGAGTCAGTCAACTTATTCGCGCTTGTTCACACTTCTCAGAATTGTTTGTGCGATGTATTTTACAGACATTTTACAGACCGCCTTTGACCTTTCGCGCGCTTATCTTAGCGTACATGTACCTTACCTTTATCGCGTGGCTGAACGGACCTTACATGGCTTGCCACGGCCCACGGCACGTTACCTACCAACGTTAGTATGCCAAGACTGCAGGGGGTGTCTTGGCGTCGCTCTTTTAGAGATTTCTAAGAGGCGTTAAGAAACTGTCAGCCGAAAACGGAAAAAGAGACTAATAAAAACAGCGGCGCCAAGACCTTGGCGTACTAACGTTACTTTCCCTGGCAACTGCGTACAGTACTTGCGGATCAACAACCAGCTTCTCTAACTAGGCTGAGTCTTTACTGAACAGGAAGTGTCGGACAGAAGGTGTCCCTTGGCAAAACCTCCCTAGAATTATGACGTGAGTCTGGCCCAGGACAGAGTTAGAGGCGTCACTCAATGGAGCCTGGCGTCAGCAAACTAATAATGTTAAGGTTTGCCGTTGTACCTAATGGAGCTGTGTATTTCCGTACAAGCTGCAAAAAGACCCTGAATAATGCGCCCCAGTCCTCGCCGTACCCTAATAGGGTCTGGTCTTGCGGGGAAAAGTCAACCGCCAAGGCCAAGAAACAGCTAAGGTATGACGGACCTTTCCTGATGTCAAATACAGGTGGAGAATCGATCGATCTACGTCTTCATGGGCCCCACCCCAGTTGTCATTTGTCATTTGGTTCGCAGCTCATGTACAAAGGTACCCCACAACTCTCTGAGATCTCAAACATATCTGAATCCACTCCAAGCAAACGATTCTATTCCGAACACATCCTTCTCCTAATACATCCTCCTAAGTCCTCTTCAACCTCTCCAAGACACCACCCATCATGAAGTCCATCACCTCCATTGGCCTCAGCATCCTGCTCGCAGGCCCTGCAGTCCAGGCCAGCTACATGTGCCCCGTGATGCCATCCTCGGACGGGGCAGCTCTCAAGTTCGCTCTAACGATCCAAACCCTCCTGTCAGACTATTACAAGTCCGTACCCGTCAACGCGACATTCTACTCCACTCTACCCAGCAACCCGATGCCTCCGACCGACTACCTCGCCAACACCATGGGCCTCGCCCAGCAAGCCGTCCTCGGCGTCACGGCTCTCCAAGAGCTAGCCCCAGCCGCCGCCATGACGATGACGACGTGCAACTACAACTACCCGCCCGTCACGGACGCGAAAAGCCACCTCATGAACGCGTATCAGCTCGAAGCCACGCTCTGCGGCGCCTTCATCGGCCTGGCCGACTACGTCCAGGCTCCGCAAGCGGCGTTCCTCATGGCGCGCTTGGCGGCCGAGCATGGCATCCACGCCTCGTACATCGACAGCCATATGAAGGCGCAAGTCTTCATGGCCAACAGCACCATGTTGACGCCCGCCTTCACACCCGAGATGGTCATGATGTCGGGCATGGAGGTTGGGATGTTAGGCAGTTTCTTGAATGGGTGTGCGACCGCGCCGCCGGCCCCATGTGGAGGGATGGTCACCATAGGGAAACTGCTTGCGAACTTGACGAACCAGGGCACCAATGCGAGCGGTGCTGCGACGCCGACGACGGGCATGTACCCAACTTCGGCGAGCACCACGGGAATGGCCGTGTTTACTGGTGCCGCCCAGAGTAACTGGAAGGGCTTTGGAGCCGCAATGGGTGGTGCCGCCTTGGCCGCTGCCATGCTCGCGTAGTGTCAATATGTTTTCAGTAGAGGACAATCCTAATAATAATTAAAGTGAGCCACGTCTCAACCTATCCATTGAGTAATGAGTGGTGCTCTCTTTCATGACCCCCTTACACTAGAGACCGAAAGTCTATGCGATTCAAATGACTTCTATGAACCTTTCTTTTGAAAAAAGCGAGTTCTGTGTATTTAAGTCACAATCACAGCTTTCTCTATCCATCTGAGTACACAGAATCATAGAACAAAGATAGAGCTTTGAAATAAATCAACAATTATTAAATTTAAAGTTCATATTGTAGAAGTTATTACAGAACAAGTGCATTGAACACAAATGATCAAGAGACAAGTCAGCTCACTACAGCGGTTTTTAGAAGGTTGGCTCCAAAAGTCATTTTCGCGAAAATTCATAACAAATAACGTGTAAAACCTGCCAAAATTCCTTTTCACACCCACCACCCACCAATTTGACATCGCTGTTGCCCCTGTTGTCGCTGTCATCATGGGGCATAGACAAAGACTCAATGACATTGTCAAGGGCCAAATAAAGACAGATTTGAAGTGTGGCATGACACCTAAGGCTATAGCAGAGGTCACAGAATATCATCAAAAGCATATTGAGAAGATGTGAAGAAATCTATGGCAATGAGGGTCAGTAACTATACCCAGACTGTCAAAAATAGAGGCCTCAAGATGACTCACTGCTGCTATGACAGAGATAGGTCTCTGTCTAAAGATGTGAGCCTGATCTACTAACAATTAGTATAGAGTGTACTCAATTTTCTCAAGAATCAACTCACAGTATATCTGAATGAGGTGCAAAGGTATATTTAATACAAGTATGAAGTGAAGGTCAGCATTACTACTGTCTGAGTTACTCTTAAATGAGTTAATTGATTAAGAAAGAAGGTAAGCATGCTCTTGTCACTGTCATCATAGTTAATGAGGTCATTTCTAGTGTCAGAAATAAGCAGTTAAGCAGTCTCAAAAGGTTTGTGACAACTGAATAATGCAGCTAAGTAGCTGACATGCACAACAGCTAGTCTTTGTCAATGAAAGTGTCTTTAACCTTTGCATTCTTAATAGAAAATATGACTGAGCAGCTGTGAAAAAACAAGCAGTCACAACAGAGTTCTTCAAAAAAGAACAGCATTACAGCATTCTTTCAGTCTATACAGTTAACAGCTATATTACATAAAAAGTCTATAAAGAAAGAGTGAATACAGACATGTTCAATGATTTCATTTAAAACAAGGTTCTATCTGAATGTGAACAATTTTCAGAGTCACATAGTGTTCTGTGCATGAATAATTGCAGAATACATCATTCAGAGATAGGTTTTCATACTGATATAAGTATTCTTGCTAATTCTGTTAATTAATAAAAACTTAAGACTATGTGTCATGATGCTAATGTCATTCTTGCATACCTTTCACTCTATTCACTTAACTACAACTCTATTAAGAAGTTCTTTAATGAGCTAAAGACATGAATGAAAAAACATAAGACATTGATGAAGAGATATGAGAATGAATTTTCAGGGTTTATTTATATGACAGTACAGAAATATAATGCTGAGAACAATGCAGAGACACATTTTCATAACAGCTTTGTTAATTATACATAGATATAACATTATAATGAACTAATTAACATGCTTCATTGTCTTTAATGCTTGCAATGCTTTCATCTCATTTATATAACCATATGCCTTCATACTCATGTCTCTTATAACTTCTGCTTGTTTTCTTTTCTTTTAATATGAGTGTAGGGCTTTCTTTAGCTGTCATTCAAGATTCACTGAAATATTCAACTTTCTTCACACAAAGCTCTTTATTTCTTTGTTCAATTGATAGACCTTTAAGTTCTCATTCATTATCTTCTTATTCAAATATACTGTATGAAACACAGTATATTATAAGAATGACAATGAGTTCTTGTTGACAGCAACATCATTCTCATTGATCTGAATAGGGGCATCACCTGTGAGGTTCAGAATAGAAGAAGGTGTGAATGAGGCTCAAATAGACTGTGAGGGTGTTCAAATAGGCTGTGAGGTGGCTGTTTTTGTTGTTTTGAATGTCTTCTTCTTTGTAGAAGAAGCCTTTGTAGGGGCCTTTCATTTAGTCATGACAACGGTGACAGCGAGGTCAAATTGGTGGGTGGTGGGTGTGAAAAGGAATTTTGGCAGGTTTTACACGTTATTTGTTATGAATTTTCGCGAAAATGACTTTTGGAGCCAACCTTCTAAAAACCGCTGTAAGATATGTGGTTGGTTTTTTGCAATTGTAAGTCATGTATTTAAATGAACAAAACTCATTGACTTTAGTTGTTTACATTAACAGTAAAAGGAATTGAAATAGAAAGCACAGTCTGCTCACTGCAGACTAACTTTTTACTGATAGGGTTACAGAATTCTTATCTGCATACGGCCTGTTAAAGTTGAGCAATTACTCAGATATACTTGGTATTGAAGGACATCTTTTTCACCCTTGCAAGCCTGAAGATTTTGCCAAGCTTCATCGGCATAGGTAGCTCCTGGTCAGGGTGTGAAGTCAGTGAAATCAGTGATTCCGTGACATGATCGGAACCCATTTCCTGATGGCAGAGATCGCAACCAAAGTTTTCAAATTGATGTTATCGTGATGGTCTTCAATCTAACAGGGTTTCCCGCTCATTGCATCTCAGTGACCCACAAGCGCATGCTTCGCAATATCTTCACCAAGGCACGAAACGCTTCACAATTTGAAAAAGGAAACGTGAGACCATTAACGTCCTAGGACCAAACATCTTAGACTCCATACCATCTCAGATCTACATCTGTATTGGATGATGAGTACGTGAGTCTAGATCTTTACTCTTCGTGCTCCAACGGGGCCTCCTCCTCGCTGTGAAGCACTATTAGCAGGGAAGATCGGTATTTGCACGTGTGTACTTACTACTCCTCTTCGCCTTCTGAGACCGATGCTTCCTGGTATTGCTGATACTCTGACACCAAGTCATTCATGTTACTCTCCGCTTCCGTGAATTCCATCTCGTCCATGCCCTCGCCAGTGTACCAATGCAAGAAAGCTTTCCGGCGGAACATAGCACTGAACTGGTCACCAACACGCTTGAAGAGTTCCTGGATCGAGGTAGAGTTGCCGACAAAGGTCGCGGACATCTTCAGGCCACGCGGTGGGATCGAGCAAAGAGCTGTCTGAACGTTGTTTGGAATCCACTCCACGAAGTAGGAGGAGTTTTTGTTTTGAACGTTGCGCATCTGATCCTCAACTTCCTTCATCGAGACATTGCCACGGCTAGAGCATTATTAGTTTCAAACTTCAGCTAAGACAATAAAGCATAACTTACAAGATAGCCGAGCAAGTGAGGTAGCGACCATTTCTGAAGTCCGATGCAGCCATCATGTTCTTAGGATCGTACATCTGCTGGGTCAATTCTGGTACGGTTACGGCACGGAAGTTTTTTGAACCACGACTCGTCAACGGAGCAAAGCCGACCATGAAGAAATGCAGACGAGGGAACGGAACCATGTTGACAGCCAGCTTTCGGAGGTCGGAATTGAGCTGACCCGGGAAACGTAGACAAGTTGTAACACCAGACATAACAGCCGAGACGAGATGGTTCAAGTCTCCATAGGACGGGTTAGACAGCTTCAGGGTTCGCATGCAAATGTCGTACAGAGCCTTCTGATGTCAGCAATGAAATCCAAGGAACGTCACAGACCAAACAAACCTCGTTGTCAATACAGAATGTCTCATCAGAGTTCTCCACAAGCTGATGGACGGAGAGGGTTGCGTTGTATGGCTCGACAACGGTATCCGAAACCTTAGGAGACGGGACAACCGAGAAAGTGGCCATCATGCGATCTGGGAACTCCTCGCGGATCTTGGAGATCAACAAGGTACCCATACCAGCACCGGTACCGCCCCCAAGAGAGTGAGTGATCTGGAACCCCTGGAGGCAGTCGCATCCCTCAGCCTCGCGACGGACAACGTCCAAAACCTGGTCCACAAGCTCAGCGCCTTCGGTGTAGTGGCCCTTCGCCCAGTTGTTTCCAGCGCCAGATTGCCCGAAGACGAAGTTATCGGGGCGGAAGAGCTGACCAAATGGACCAGCTCGAACGGCGTCCATGGTTCCTAATCCGTCCATCAGACTATGCTCTCATGATATTGTTGGAGATGCATATGTACCTGGCTCGAGATCGACCAGAACAGCACGCGGGACATATTTAAATTGAGCAGCCTACAGCGTGTCAGAGTAACAACATATGTTTATCCACTGCGCTGCTTGCAAACCTCGTTGAAGTAGACGTTCATACGCTCGAGCTGAAGGTCAGAGGTGCCGTTGTAACTATCTTAAGTCAGCGCTTTTTACTTCTTCCCGTCTTGTAGAAATTATGAAGGACATACACGCCATTGGCGTCAAGTCCGTGCTCGCCTGAGATGGTTTGCCTGTATCAACCCATAGACGTCAATACTGGTCCATCGTCGCGTCGTTGAGGTATGCAATGTTGACCCACCAGAAGGCTGCACCGATTTGGTTACCCTGCATGTTGTAAGTCTATGAACTGTAATGGACTTCAGACACGTGACTACGTACGCATTGTCCGGTCTGGAGATGGACCTATAGTACAGCACAAGAGTCAGCTTGTATCCTTTCTCACTTTCTGGAGGCGGGGTAGTTAGGGGTAGCCAGACGCGTAAAATCTTGACTTCAGGACAAGAGCAGAGGATAACCTACGATTTCACGCATTGTGAATGACTTTGTTGGATTCTCAAGTTCGTAGTAGTTGATTGCTGAGGAGAACGAAAGATGAACAGAGAGGTGGTTCAAGAAACAGTCGTTGTTGGGGAGCGGTGTGATGAAGAGAAGCGAATGTTGTGGGAAAGGATGAAGGTCCACTAGCGTGGGTCGTGTGTTGGCGACCGGCGACAAGCCAATCAACGAAGACTCACCACAAGTGCGGGTAAATATTCTCTAAGCCTTCGTCCTTCTGATTACTCGCATACTTAAAGTTAATGGTAGCCAAGATCTCAATCGGTGTCAATTTAGCTATATGCATGTGCTTTCTGTGACATGGATCCAGAGAACTATGCATCAAACAAGCAATGTAGCCCTTAGGACCATGGATTAAGTAAGACGTGAGTCAAGCAGATTATCGGCTGAGATGAAAGCAAGGAATCGAGCTCAACAGTAAACTCAATACCGTGTGAAGGTACCGCAAGATTATACATGTCACATCCTTCGAGTATTGGCAGAGATCCTATTGATAACGTATCGTCTCCTTCGGCAACAAGAGTCTATATGACTTTGTAGGTTTAGAACCCCGCCAACCAACCCGAAATGAGTCGACTACATGCTCGTGCCGACATCCTCCGTACCTGCAAATTCTCCCAAGTGGAAAGAGGCCCAGTCCTCCCAGACCTGAGTGGATGAAGTCTCTTCAACACCGTGTTCTCCAGTACTGTTAGTCAGATCAACGCCTCTGTTCTGCACTGCGTGGAGGATGATGCCGTTTCTTCTTTTCAAGCTCTATGTGCTGAAGGGACTTCAGCAGCTCTGCAGTTGACCTTTGACATGACATGTACGCTAGCCGCCAGAATTTTCTCCAGGTGCGGTCCTGTGGCAAGTATCTGTGTTGTGGCTGCTGTGGTCGCCATGCACAGGCTGCCAAGGCTATCAACATTGGTCTGTGAATAAGCGCACAGAAGCCATCTTCAGTGTCATTGACGCAGTGTAAGGATAAACCTAGAGAGAAGGGTATATTCGGTTCAATTGACCAGCCGGCATTTGCAGTCAATGTCGCTGTTCAGGACACTACTGTCGGCAATACTGCACGTTGGGGGTAGAACAGGTCATAGTAAACGACATCTCGTGTGTATCTGGCGCCGTACAAGGGCCAAAGATTGCCTTATACCAGAAGAACGTTGTTAAGATGTTTTGGTATTGATGCTCATGTATGCGGCTCGTGCATTTTCTTCCAGTCTTGCTCGTTGGTGAAGGTTGTCGAACTTTTGATAATCCAAGGTACCAGTGTCTGTACGCTCTCCATCATGGCATTGTTCAAGAGTCTCAACTTAAACCCTTCTCCATGTACATAACCGCATCAACACATTCGACTTTTTATTCGGAAGGCTGACAGGTCCTTCTGTTCGTACATCCAACGGTTGGTCAGCAACTGGGTCAAGGTCCTCTGTCCGTTTTCCTTTCTCCGCTGCAATCTGTTCCAATTCACCAATCTTCCAAGCTCGCAAGAACCACATACATAGCGCAGCTCCCATATACATGAAGCCAGTAAAGATCTGCGCGTGCAAGTAAATATCGCCATTAGTTTTGCGGAGTTCGAGGGCGATAGGTTCGGAAACTGGGGCCAATATTAGCACTTCGGGGCGCCAGTTGCAAGCGAGTGAGAACGTACAGGTTGTTGGCAAAACAAGAATGATCCAAGTGATCGACAATGCTGAGGGGAGCTCCTTCAATCCAACCACTTCCGCCCCCACAGGTCCAATCGTAGTCCAGAACGTGCCAGCAACCGTTCCTACGATAAGGGAGAAGAATATCAGGACGCCGAAGCTTTTTGCAAAGATCCAGATAACGAAGCAAAATAGACCACACGCGAATGTTAAGAAGCCTGCAATATTGATGCGGCCAGCCGCATCACTGAAGATGCCGACTACAGGTCGACCAAGCCCTTGACCCAGGTTCAGCAAAGCACCAATGATAGAGCCTTGCTTCGCTGTCAAACCAACGCTGAGGGCGTAATTTGGGAGCGAAAAGAGCAAAACAATGTAGCCGAGCATGCTAAAGAAGCCCCAACCAAGAACCAAGAGAAACTCCATTCGCTTGAATAGGCGGTAGTCGAAGGCCAATTGGCTCGCACCGATGGCTTTGTTCCGGTCTTTGATCAGGATGGCGCAAACGAAATTCACGGTGAACGAGACTATCCCCAAAATCCTAAAGGCCCAGCCTATCCCTAGTCTTTGGATCATTGCGTTCACAGCCAAGCTGTACATCATCCCCCCAAGGCCGCTGCCACCAGTTGCGATCCCATTCGCCACACTCCTTCTCTTCGTAAACCACTGCGGCACTACACCAACAGATCCGACAAACAAAAATCCCATGCCCCATCCGAAGCATATCCCTTGGCTCAAGAAAAGCTGCCAGATCCGATTGACAAATGATGCGCCAATAAGGGAAGCGGTCTCGAAGGAGACGCCTAAAAGCAGAGTAGTTCGAGTGCCATAGACGCGGGTGGTATAGGTTGCGAGAGGAGATATTAGGAGAGCTTGAGAAATGGAGAGACCGCCGACGAAGGCGTATTCTAGATAGGTTGCGCCAGGGTAGGTCCCCGCAGCCAGGTAGTGCGCTAGAAAGACTCCATAAGACTATGGATGGGTTGTCAGTGCAAACCCCTTCCTGACATATACTAGGGCACCCGCTTACACTGTTGATTCCCCACGTATGAGCGTTGATCCAGAAACAGCATGCTACACACACCCAACCATATCCTCCGTCAGGTGGTTCATCCACTGGCTTCGGCGTTGGGGTGGGCCCGGCGTCGAGCGCTGCTATGGTCTTCTCCGAGTCGTTGTTCGAGTCAATGTCTCGGCCTTCGCTGGGGACCGTCTGGATATAAGAAGCATTCAATGGACCATTGTCTGTCATTATCTTCGGATCGCAGCCACTCAAGCACACCGTAGGTCGTTGGCTGTTGCAAAGTGTAGCGAGAAATTATGATTGAAGGTAAGCAATGCTAAGTATGCATATATACATGGAAAACGGCCTGGAGGAGAGGAAAAGTGGGTAGCTTTTGACGCCCCCCAGTGTGTCATCCATTCTTATGAGATTCTGG
>JAABUP010000635.1_pt1 | contig 75699 bp, 70 predicted proteins | sample 5559201 | NCBI WGS metagenome assembly JAABUP01 (sample SAMN10711887, study PRJNA513373) | rock metagenome | isolation source: Antarctica rocks | place: Antarctica | reverse complement strand
ACGCTTCTTTCTTCTCGCTTAATATTTAAAGACTTTGAAAGCTCGGATTTAGTGACGGCCTTAACCCTGGACTGACGATTGATTATTTGTCAATTGACATTCAAGGCGGATTACCTGAACCTCATTTAGGTTTACGGAAATTCATCTGTCCTTATAGCTCCTCCTCTGATGATACCTCAGCCTCCTTGAATTGTCGACCGCATCCGGAATTATACTCGCTTTTTAGCTTATCTAACGTGTCGCTCTCGATGGCATCCCACGTCCTCTCGCCTAAAGCTATAGCTCTTTCCTTCTTTGCGTCGCGTCCCTTAACTAACACCCCTTGAGACCTTATCCAAAGGATCATGTCTGCCACACCCATTCGTCGAAAGTGTTCCCTGGCGTTAGGTACTTTGACCTTATTTGGTGGCGCTGAGTTGCGCTTGGGCAAACTGTCTAGGGTACCGGCTTCTATAGCGTCCCATACTGTCTCAGCGAAAGCCAGTCGCTTACTCGTGGTACCATTACCCGGCGTATCCCTTTCCTTGTGAGCGGATGGCCAGCTCTAAAATTTAGCGTACCCGAAGGTATCTTGAAGGTCTGATTTATCCGTTCAATGAGTCAGCTTACTCTCAGAATCTGCCAAGAGGTGAGTAGACTAATCAGGTAAATAGCCTTGCTTCGGGTACGCTAGATTTTAGAGCTGGCCATCCGCTCACAAGGAAAGGGATACTCTTGGCGAATTCCTTGGCAAGCAATCCAGTACTCTAGATCCCTCCCATCCATTTTCCCAAGGTCCTCCCGAGTTCGAGGCACCTTCACCTTGTCCAGTCTCAAGTGGCTCCGCTTGTTCCTTAGGTCGGACAAGGTACTGTTCTGTATGGCATCCCATACCTGCTCAGCTAGAGACCGAATCTGTTCGGTCTTCGTCACTTTTGCTCCCATGGGTACGTTGTGAGATTTCATCCAAAGCCTTAGGTCTTTCCCAAGCATATGAGTTATATCGGAACGGCACTCAGGGGAGGTCCGGATCATCCGCACATCTTTCGGCAGAGGTTGGCCATCGTTAAGAGCAGCCCATACTTTCTCAGCCAGGGTTAGGAGAAGTTCCCTCGTCCATTGAAGCCCGGGAATGATGACTCCTTGAGACCTTATCCACTTGGGAAGCTCGTTTACATTCATCTTCGCGAGGTCTGAACAAGTTTTGGGGATTTTGGAGTCCTTGATGGGGGGAGTGGGCTCCCTTTGCTTTGGTTTTAGGTCTTCCGCTCTATCATCGCTATAGTCCATAGTACTTTTCAAATGATCCCAGACCTGGCAAGCCTGATTCAATAACTGTTCCTTTGACAATGTATCGTAAGCGGCGACTACATAGCCATGGGAGCGGATCCACTTAGACGTTGTGCGCTTTGACAGCTGTTCAAGATCTTCACGGCTTTGGACTTTGTTGAGCGCGGGAGGGATGTTATCAAAGGATTCTTCATTATCCCAGATCCTTCGAGCCAAGTCAAGTAATCCCTGTTTGCGTATCTTCTGAGTGTCCCGCGCCCACCCTCGAGATCGAATCCATGTTCGTAGATGCTCTCTTGGCATTTCATCGAGATCTACGCGAGAGCAAACCTCATGGCGGACGATCTCCGGATTGTTCCAAATCCTTCGAGCGAGTTCGAGCAATCCTGCTGATTTGATCCCAGCGACACGCCTTGTCCAACCCTTAGACTTGATCCATCTACGCAGGCCGTATATTGAAAGTCCGCCGAGGTCTGTCACACATCGAACCTCTTCAGGGTCAACTGTAACGCTATGTACCCGAGTCCGAGGCTGTCTAGCCGGACCCGGTAGCTCGACGTCATCTTTATCTTCGGGATTCTCCAGCCATAGTCGGATTCTGTCAGCACAGTCGACAACGGCTTCTTTCCGGTCATTCTTGGGGCATGCGAATCCTTGGACGCGGATCCACGCCTCGAGCAGATCTGAATTTGTAGCCTCCAGATCTGTCCGTGATGCGAAAGTCATATTCTTTGCGATCTCGCGATACTTAGCGTTATTATAGGCTGCGACTGCGTTGTTGGATTTCTTGGATGGTATGCTTGCATCGAAGGGGACGAAGGGAACAACTCGTTTGGAAGCGCAACGGGAACGGCACTTAAAAGTGCGAGACAGGTAGACTCCAGTAGCTATCTTATAACGGGGAGTACGGTCAATAAAGTAATTCGACCCAGAGCAGACGCTGCACTTCAATCGAACTCGGGCTCTATCTCCCTTCGAACGATCAGCAAACCTGAACATAGTGTTAAGGAGCGAGTGGTTTTTGAAGTTATAGACGTATCTCTTCTTGCTACTCAAGGTTCTTCGCGTGAAATATGCGGTCTTGGTTTCGTAAAGAGATCGTCGATATTGGATTAAAGGATCTGCGACATTGAGACCAATCCAACAATAAGGATCGACATCAACACCATGAGGTAGGGCGAGGTGCAACAAACGTTGTGAGAGGGAGCGAAGAAGGAGCGCTAAGTATTTCTCGAGGATGTTAAGAAGCACGTCCGTGTCGTCTATCTCTCTCGCACTATTGGGGAGATCCAACTCTGTCAAACAAAGCCAGAAGTCCCGGTACCGTTCCCTGGCCCAAAACTTCTGGTGGAGAGACTGGGAGCGGGCCTTCGTTTTCCGTTTGCGTGCCCCTAGTCTTGAACGCTTTTGGAAGCCTTTCTGGTCTTTCTTGTGTTTCTTAACACGTTCTGCAAGCACAATGGCTGATCCAACGTACAGACCAGCGTCGTTTAGGTTGTCAGATTTGTAAATGACATGCACATAGATACCAGGTCTATAGCCAATCTTCGGATTCTTTGCCTTGAGCTCCTTTAGAGTGTCAATGGAAAGATCTCCGGTCTCGAGTAAATCAAGTAGGTTGCTGTCTGATTTTGCTAAGACGCGGTCTCGAACAGTAGCTGTACCACCTGATTTTTTGATGAAGACATCATATCGAATAACTCCGCGTGAAGCTTGAATTGGGGTGGGCGTTTGATTGAGATCCTCAAGAAGTCTGTTCAGAATCAAGTTATGCGGCTTCTGATCTTCTGGGAAATCGCTAATCCCTTCCCATTCGCTATCACTGTCGTCAAATCCTTCCCACTCGCTCTCGCTTTCACGGTTCTCTGCGGGTTTCCTGTCAGAGATGTCGCTGAAGCCTTCCCATACGCTTGAGGCTTCACTGTCATCGGCGTCCTATTCCATCGTCAATACGCATTGTTAGATGGAAAGGAACACGTCACATGAGGCATATCAAGATTGATTTTGATGGGATGATTACCTTCAGCTCTTCAACAGAAGACGTGCAACCACCAGAGCCATTGGAGTCTCCAGGCAAGGATTTGGCTCCATCCCTATTGTCCCAATTTTCCATAGCGTCTCCGAAATTGTCTTCAAACTTGCTGATTGAGTCGTTCGATGTTTTCTCCGGATTCACTGTGCCACACCCTTTAACACCAGCCTTTATACCAGGCTGTGATTTGGGAGGCTCGCCGCTCCTCGTTGAGCTACGCGTAGACACCACCATTGCTGGTGATTAATGACGGTTTCGCGATCGACTTGGTGTCAAGCCCGTGCTTTTCGTTCAAGTAAGCAGACCAAGTTACTGTTCCGTGTCAAGCTGTTAATTCTAGTGCTCCAAGGCATGAAGCCTTAGACCTGATCAAAGTGATGTGAAATGATTATCGTTACTCATGGTCAGAGATAGTCGTGATTACCCAAGGTGGTGAGGTCCGAGAAGACGCGAAGGAGGAAGGTGCCACGAAACAGCCAGTGTCACGACATTCGGCCGTTGATACCGGTCACGTGCAGGGGTCTGTTGAACGACGACTTCGAAAAGTGTCCGGCGGCAATTATCGCTTACCAACTGTACCGTCCTTGCTAGACATGAAAGAGTATGGCCCGAAAGTCATGCATAGAGGGGCCCGCACTGTAAACATGGGACGAATGATTTTCGCAAGTAAACATCGATTGAAAACTTTTAAGTCCCTTGTTTACACACATATTTTGCCCGCGCGGGACTTAGAAATGTTATTGTTTCTCCCCTATATGCATGGCTTTCGGGCCATACTCTTACCTATGCATGTCAATGAATGAGACCTCTCTCATTCAATGAATGTCTGCTATGAATACGAGCTGATGGTAAGCGTTTACAATGGTTTCCTAATCCTAACGATCTATCCAACATAACGACCAAGTCTTCTCGCCTCTGCGAAATGGCACAACTTCTATTTTGCCATCTGAAGACGTGATCGACCTCGGTATAGTCTGACCTTGTCTTTCGAGGCGGATCCGTGTTTTAGGTGATTCCGAGTCGACAGAACGAGAGGATGAAGTCGGGATTCTATAGAAGTCCCGTCCATAACGAGAAAGGAAGCCTTCAATCACCTCTCGCGTAGTCTGTTCTTTCGTAATCCACCCGTAGTGTGTTCCGATTTCCAAGGCATCGAGGACGAGACCAGTAGTCCACCCCATGGAGAATACGCCGGCTGCACAGTCGCCTCGTTCACTCTCTTTGTTTGTCTTCTTATTTTCAATAGGATGAGGTGCAGAGTCGCTACCTTTGCTTCTTTTAGAGTGGATATATGCACTGAGTGGGTTTACTTACCAAAGAAGAATTTGGATGATCCATCAACGACTGCTTGTACGAGCGCAATGCGATCAGCTAGAGTCTACAAGTCAAGTCAGTACTGGCCAATCAATTTCATCATGCGCTGTTGCCGAAAGCACCAAAAGAAAGGGACATGGTTGTGCTGCACGGAGGAAGTACCTTTGGAATGGGCTTACAGAAGCTGAAAGGGTCCTTTCTAGCGTCCTCGAACGTGGTCATTAAATGGTGCGGAGTTATTGTCCCTTTCACCTATGCCTAAATCAATTATGGTGGCTTTTCATAGACCAGCCCGAAGCGAAAACGCCATACCGTTGGTCCGCACTGACGAACAATTTCCAAACCTTCCCGGGTACTTATGTGTTCGAGAACTATTCGTAGACTAGGGAACGCCGCATGTATTTTACGAATGACTGGAGTATATTCTGCTTCGGCTCTCAATGTCGTGGCGCCTGGTTGTTCTCCATGGACGTTAAGTATCAAGTCGAGATTTTGCATCGCGTCGAAGACTGGATAAAGCTGCTCAATATCCTTGATTCCATCCTGAGAATTAGTGGTAACCTAGCTTGAGTTAGTTTTGGAGAACGAACGTGAGTGAAGTCGTACCCCGGCTGGGTAAAGTTTCATCTAATCCTTGTTAAGAAACAGACCGTTCAATAATGGTAGGGAAACGCTAACCCCGTATATTATTTCTGATCGAGCAGCCTCAGCAATCGTCTCCGGAGATATACTTGGATGAAGAAAAAGTGACATCAAGAACCGAACCCCAGGGGCTAGTCGTGTCAGAGTTTCGTGGTAACGATGGGCCTGAAATATCTGTGTAATTGGGGGCTGCAGATTTGGCATGACATAAACAACGTCTGCACCACCAGATCGTATCATAGGGGCAACTAGCTCGCACATGGCCCCATCCCGGAGGTGACAGTGCAAGTCGACCTTTGACAGAATGAAGAATATCAATATGGACATGTTGAAGAAGGCCCGGTTAGAAAACATAAGACGATGGCCAACTCACTGAAGGCGGTAATTCAAGTTGCGATATTGTTGTCAGGTCCATCATGTTACTCGTCTGGGAGACACCGTCTTGACGAGGAATCGCTGCGAGATCTAGGACTTGACGCAGGCCGAGAAGGGAGGCAGGTCTGCGATGACGCTGCGCTTGGCCGCACTGAGCTGATGCTGTTGTTAGCCGCATATATGACAATGCAAGATTATGTATTTATACATTTAGAGATTTGCGATTATCCAGATAGTCGACTGAACGAATAGCAATGGGAAGAGTCTTAAAATGGAGTCCAAACTAGTCACTCCCACAGGTATGCAACTGAGGTATTAATTTTTTATGAGTTTCGTGGTTGTACTAATCAGCCGGGTGACAAAAGTCTTGTGGCCTTGGCGTCTACAGACGTTCTTTCTTGAATTCTTCGATCACAGACTCAGTGGGTGTAGAAGTTATCTGAGTCTCGAACATGTATGCTGTTATGCTGCCAGACAAAACGATATTCTGGACGAGTGCCAAATATGTAACCAAGCCGAAAATTCCGATAAAGTTGTAAACTTAACCCAACTTGAACGCGCTAATAGAAAAAGGGCCTAGCCTTGGTATTTAGTAATCAGGCTTGGCAGGGTTCCCGCCTTTTCACCTTACTTTGACTTCCAGCTTGCACCACCCCGTGACTGCAGCGCTTCACCATCTTGATCCTCCTTTCACATGAAGTAGTAATGATTAACTGGTTGCAAGTTGACTGTCTAAGTTCTATCTTGAAGGAAGAAATCTATGAAGGGGAGAGATCTCTAGAGGTTGGGACGCTAGGCGGCTCACTAAACCTAATCGGGCTTAGACCAATCAGCTCCACCGGTCAAGTCACAATCACAATCACATGCAGGCCATTGTTGGGAAGCCACATTGTTCCCTAGGCACTCGGCGGACACACTCCTATTAGCAACACCAACACTTCCTCAATGAGAAAGTCAGCGACATGAGCAGCCCGTGGCCGGTAGGTCCGTTATGTATAGCGATCAAAGCTCGTCAAAGGGAAGAGATGGGTCTCAGGTCGGCGATACCCACCCAATCCATGGGCTTGCATAAGCGCCCTGTGTCAGCATCGTGTATGGACGAATTCTTCGAGCTGAGCAGTTCCTTCTCAGCTCGATCCGTCTTGCGCGGCACCGCCTACAAAATCAGCATAGGCGCTGCATCTCTGCCTTATGACTTAGATCTCTTGAAGGACCAGTTGGGAAGTCCGTGATCAGAGACCTATTCCCTCAAGATACCGTGCAGAAAACGTGCACACTGCTCATGTGATACACCCTTCACGCTCTTGATGTGGTTACTCATTCTCTTTGAAACATCATGAACCAGCACAATTATGGTCAGGGAGACGAGACAGTATCAGTAGACTCAGAGGTTTCTGACCTGAGCACATCGGCCAACAGAAGCCTGAGTCCAGAAGCTCGTTTCTCGCAATACCGACAACTCAGTCCCAGCAGAAGTCCAAGTCAAGAAGCTCGACCTCCACAAGGACAACACCTTCATCTCAACGCGACAGAGGACAGCTCGACCCCAATACAAGGAAGGCACGTCGCTAACGCCGTGCCTACAAGCCGTCGCGCTCATTATCTGAGGAATTGGTGGATGGAGATTGGAGCTTGGTGCTCCTGCGTTATATCGTGCCTGTAAATAGTCTGTTGTAGCGTGGTTTTCTCGCGCCCGGGCGGCCAACTCCCTATATAAAAAGTAGGCATAGAGGGGCAATATAAGAGTCTCTGTATATAAAAACCGATATCTCTAAAAGGAGTCAGTGTAATTAAGCTGTTTTCGCAAAGGCAGCCTGATTGTTGAGAGACACTAGCAGCACCAATCTCTATCCTATACCTCAAAGGGCATACATCCTTGTCCATTTTCTGGCTGTCGCATCATAAAGACGCCTGTCAGTCTTGTAGACGTGTGCAATCCCAGGAACCAGCGGCTCATCTACGTTCGGGTCATCCAGAATAGATACGATCGATAGCATAACTGAGAGGAGCAAAAGAGTTAGACCTTGCCAAAATAAATGTATCAATGCTGTTTAGACCATTACCTTTCTCGATGGTCAAAGCCGTGGACCAGTTTCTTCCCAAGATATCCAACGAAATTTTCCCGTAGGCATCTATGTTAGGATGGTAGACTCTGGTTATGAAAGTGACTCCTGGGGGAAGGAAAGGACAGTTTCCAGGGAATCGAATCGCTAGGAAGAAGACACCGCCTGAATACGGTGAGTCGCCCTGTTTAGATGATCAGCAAAGCAGCAGACGCTAATCGAGTCGACTCACAGGTCCCATAATAACTCCTTGCCAGTTGTACTTATATTTGTCAGCTGAACGACATGTCACTCGTGCGAACAGACATACCAAGTCGTCGCCTATTGGCTGCGCGGTACACATCGGTGGCGGATTACGAACAAGCTGATTCAGTTGCCTTTCAATGCTCTTCAGTGAATGATCACCCGGCGTGCCACCACTGTTCCAATGGAGTCCATAGTGGTCCAAGAATTCTTGCTTCAGGAGCCAATTTTCACGTGAAATCCCACGTGAAAATTGAGGAAAGAGGTAGCTCGGAACATGAGGATTGGGCCTAGCGAAGCTGTTGAACGTTTCGTCGTCAACCCCCAAGTCATGTCCAATTTGGTTGACTGGCGACACAAGATGCCTGAATCTCCTCAACTCTGGCTCGTACAGGGGCAGACTAATGACAGCAATGACGGAGAGCTCTGCCATACTAATACCCGATAAGACAGACCAGGGATGAGATCTAGTAGTCGAAACTGAGGTTAAGGCGTCCACATTTCGGTCCTTGACACGGTCATAGACTCTTGTCGTTGCTAGTACGGCATCATAACACGCCTGCACTCCAGGTTCGGCCTCTGGAACGTCCAATTCCGGGATTTCTTGAGGCTGGGGAGTAGTGGCTCTAATCGGTGTTACTTTTCCGGCGTCCGAGCTTGTCGTTTCCTGCCCTTTATCGCGAGTTTCATCCAGGGTCTGAAGCTCGATGGCATCCGGTGGCAACTGAATTCTCTCAAGTCTTGTCGCTAGGTCAGCATCCGCCTCTACCTCACTCCCAATATGTTGCTGTAAAGTGTCTGCAGTGATTTGTGCTTCTATGTCGGAACTGCTAGAGGATTGTGGTCAGTTTTACTTGCACAGGTTTTGTATCCACATCAAGTTTCGCCTACCATTGGATGACTTGAAGGAGAATAGACAACGAGGTCTTATGTCGTTGTAATTGGTTTACAAGACGATTGACCCCAGGCTCCTGACGTGACCAATCGAATCGCCGTCTTATGCCAGATCGCTGGCCATTGGTCGACAAAGGTGCAAGTAATGTTTGAAGCTCAGAGAACACAAGAACCGTTTGAGTGAGCATCACGGCGACATCTTCTATTTGGATCAATGCTGCACGGTAACGAGTCACTGTCTTTGCGTGATCGATGAACCTCTGCAGCGCACGAAAAACGATTTCGATATGCTCGATCTCCGTCAAAATAGCGGTCACAGACGCTGGTGCATTGCGAATTTGCGTGAGAAAACTGCAAACTTGGGCAGCTGCCATGAGAATTGAAGTGATGGAGGCTGCAACGCTGAGGGGATCCATCAGAGTGGAAAGACACTCGCAAGCGCAACGAACGATTTCAAAGAGTTGGGGCGGTCGCAGATCCACCGAGCATTAAAGACGAAAAGGTTTGGATATCAAGTCAAGCTCAGATTAGCACAGCCTCGTCGCAAGGAAGGCGGGTTGTTTCAGTCCGATCCTCGATCTGAGTAGGTGCTACAGAGTGTTGTTAGGTATAGAAGGGTTCACCCCCCAACTCCCCCACGCGGGTCGCAAAAAAAATGGGACAGCTAAACCCGATTAGGTCAGTTGCTGAACCAATTACTGAACCAACTACTGAACCAATTGCTAAACCAATTACTTAATTAATCGGTCGATTATCAAGTCAATTAATCGGTTACAGTTGTTTTTAAAAACATTGGCGCGGGTCGGGAGCGATAATGTTTTTCATACCCACCCTACTAAATTCAGGTGGGAGCGGTATAGCAAAATATGTAAAGTAATTAAGGCCTATATATCTCGTAGGATAGCCTAATTAGGTTATAAATAAAGCTAATATATCGTCGTAATATCGTATCCTTAGTGTTTTAGTATTTACCTACCTACGTCACCGTCGCTATACGCCTATATCTACTCCTATCTACCTATTCGTTAGAACGGCTATCTATAACGATATAAGGGGGATTACTAGTAGATAGCTAGACTAATAATAAAAGACGTAATATTACGGCGTTAGCGTTAAGTAGGCGTAATAAAATATATTACTTAGTAGTAGAACTAATCTCTAAGGGACTTTAGATACTAGAGAGAGTACCTAGTAGATATACGGGCGCTAAAGCCCTAGGCCTACCCCGTACGTTATAGGCGCTAACCCCTATAAGGACGGTCGTGCGCTAGCGCTAAGTTAGCGTATACGTATAACGTAGGTTATAATAATATACTTATAGCTATTACTATAATTAATTTAATTAGTAGAACCTCTATTTTAATGCGCGCGCTTCGCGTTAGCCTTTAGCGCTATTAGAGCGGTATCGTAATTAATAACTCTTTTCCCTTATATTATCTATTAGGTTTAAAGGGTTTTTAATAAGTATTAGGACGTTAGTAGCTTATAATAGCTTAGAAGGGGAGGTAGTTATAACCTATATTATACGTATACGCTATCTTAGCGCTAGCGCACGACCTTTCTTATAGGGGTTAGCGCCTATAACGTAAGGGGTAGGGCTAGGGCCTTAGCGCCCGTATATCTACTAGGTACTCCCTCTAGTTTCTAAAGTTCCTTAGAGATTAGTTCTACTACTAAGTAATATATATTATTACGCCTACTTAACGCTAACGCCGTGATATTACGTCTTTTATTATTAGGCTAGCTGTCTACTAGCAATCCCCCTTACAGATAGAAGGAAAATAAAGGGACGTAGGAAAATAGCGAGCGATATAGGTCTTTATACCTTAAGAAAGCGGCGGATAGAGCGACGCTAGACGCCTTAATCGTAGAGGCTACGCTAAACTCGATTAAGACGCGCCTTAGCCGAAGTAGGAAAGGGCCGTCCTTTCGCCGTCTCCTTAAGTATAAAAAAATCTGAAAAACTACTAAGTCCTACTATACTAGTCTTTATAGGATTTGAGAGAAATTAGGGCTTCCCTCTATTTATTTCTTTTAAAATTATTCTCTTATAGCTTTTTGCAAAAATACTAGCTACGGCGCTAGTAGAAAAAAAAATTTGCGCGACTACGAGAAATAGGCTAATAAGTATAATCGAGTATATAGCTACTATAGACCCTTTAAATACCTATTAAATAGATAGAACTAATAGATAATTATTAGACCTCGCTATTTACTAAATAATTAGCCTAAATATTAGCGATATAGCCATATAGCTAAACGTTAGCTATATAGCCAAACGTTAGCTATATAGCTAAATAATAGCTATGTAGCTAAGCAACAGCTATGTAGCGATATAGCTAAATATTAGCGATGTAGCTATATAGCCAAATATTAGCTATATAGCCAAACGTTAGCTATGTAGCCAAATAATAGCTATGTAGCTAAGTAACAGCTATATAGCGATATAGCTAAATATTAGCGATGTAGCTATATAGCCAAATATTAGCTATGTGGCTAGATATTAGCTATATAGCTATGTAGCTAAATATTAGCTGTGTGGCTAAATATTAGCTATATAGCCAAATATCAGCTATGTAGCTATATAGCCAAACATTAGCTATATGGCCAAATAGTAGCGATGTAGCTATGTAGCTAAATATTAGCTATATGGCTAAACAGTAGCGATGTAGCTATGTAGCTATATAGCTAAATATCAGCTATATAGCTAGATGGTAGCGATGTAGCTATATGGCTGATAGGCTCTAGCTATGTGGCTACTAGGTAAATAGGTTACATAGCTACCATATGGCCACATCGCTATATCGCTAATATCTAGCCACATAGCTGATATTTAGCTATATCGCTACATCGCTGATATTTGGCCACATGGCTGATGTTTAGCTACATAGCTACATAGCTGATATTTGGCTACATAGCTGATATTTAGCCACACAGCTAATATTTAGCTACATAGCTACATGGCTAATATCTAGCCACACAGCTGATATTTGGCTACATAGCTACATCGCTACTATTTGGCCACATGGCTGACGTTTGGCTACATGGCTGACGTTTGGCTACATAGCTGACGTTTAGCTATATGGCTACATCGCTGATATTTAGGCTAATTATTTAGCAAATAGCGAGGTCTAATAACTATCTATTAGTTCTATCTATTTAATAGCTATTTAAAGGGTCTATAGTGGCTATATACTCGATTACACTTATTGGCCTATTTCTCGTGGTCGCGCAAACTTTTTTTCCCCACTAGCGCCGTGGCCAGTGTTTTCGCAAAAAGCTGTACGTGGGCGAGAAGACGGCTGAGCAAAAGCACCGTGGATGAGGGACTCTTGTAGCAGAATGTGTGGTTTGTGGCTGGCGAGTGGTCGTTTTCTCTTGTTTCAGCTTGTGTTTGTATGGCAGGACGAGATAAATACGCTTCAGGAGGAACCTCCAATGAACAGCTCTATCCAGTCTTTGTTTTGTCATGCACTGCTACCACTCACCTCTTTGATCCCGTCAGCTTCACCGCCTTGTCGGAAAGGGGTTGATGTAAAACTCGAAGTGAACGCTTAGCTTCTCCCGTCTTGAGCTTCAGCTCAGAAAGAAAAGTCAGCGCTGTTTAGGTCCCAATTGAGATCTTCATCAAGCGGCATCGCCATCATTTCGCCCTGACTGTATGAGTCCCAGTCAGGAAGGTCGTTGTTGATCTTATCAAGCAACATTTCGTTCCTGTCGCTTTGATCGTTTGGATCCTGCTCAGGGGGTATATTGTCATCTCCGTTTACTGATGATTCAAACGCATTGTCCTGACTGTACAGGTCTAAAGGCGGGAGCCCGTCGATATTCTCGTCTGTCAGCACAACCACTTCACCGCCCTGTCTGTCTTGTCGAAGGCGATCTGCAAGGTGATCTCGAAGGAGGTCACAGACAGCGAAATGCTCATTTTCCTCGGCCAACGCTATCGCATTTGTGAGTTTCTTCTGCTCACTTTCCCTTGATCCGGCTCCTGCTCCTGCATTTAGTAGTACCTTCACCATGTCAAGACGACCATGCTCAGCAGCCCCCTCCAAGGCAGTTCTACCGTTCGCCTTAGAGCCAGGTGCATTCACGTCGGCTTTAAGGGACAAAAGCTGAATGGCAACTGGAATGTATCCTCCAATCGCCGCAAGCTGAAGGGCGGTCCCACCGCCTGTACGAGCAGGTGTGGCATTGACATCGGCACCGCGATTGTAAAGCAGCTGGATAGTCTCGGTACTACCAATTTCTGCGGCTCTTTGTAACGGGGTTCGTTTGATCGGACCACGAGCAGCCAGATTAACGTCCGCACCATACTCAAGGAGCGTTTCAATCGTTGAGACGTTTCCCGTGCCGATGGCGACCAGAAGGGCTGTGACTCGAGATGCCGGCAACCCCGTGTCGGATCTTAAAACATGGGATACGATACTATTGGGGTCACAACCATTGCGCAACATGCACTCTGCGATATTGTTATGGTTACTGGCTATCGCCAAGCCGAAAGGAGACGCAGTTTCGTAGTGGGGCTTGAAATTGGCGTCTTCTCCTCTCTCAAACAGATACTTGACGACACTTTCGTCTTCCACACGTACAGCTTCAATAAGAACGTCAAATCCAAATCCCTTTCGACCAAGCGGATATCTCATAGCATGTCTTTCGACCAGCAGGTAAAACAATTCCTTGCTGCTGCCAATTGCGCTTTTTAACGCCCGAGGGTCATGAGGTTCTGCTCCTTGATCAAGAAGAAAGCGTGCCATACTGATATCCCCATTCTTAAGCGCGGCTTCTAAAGGGGTACTCTGATCAAACGCTTCGGCATTGATGTTTGCTCCAGCATCCAATAGAAGCTTCACTAGTGCAGTATTTTGACGTTGAACAGCAATAGATAGTGGTCCGTGTGAATTAGTTACGGATCTAGGCCGACTATTGACTTTAGCGCCCGAAAAAATTACAGCTTCGACTATCGAAAGGTCGCCCCATTTGGCGGCGAGGACCAGCGACGATGATCCACGTTCTGGACCAAAACAAGAAGTCCCATCTGCATCAAGAATTGAATGCACAAGAGCTACATTTTTTAGCTTCAGCGCTTCGGCAAGTGGCTGTGCTTCAACCTCGCAATCTTCGACGTGTGTAGCTGCCCCAGCGTCGATCAAGGCCTCTGCGAATTCACAACGTCCATCCCTGATTGCCTTCGCGAGGCTGTAGCCCAAATCTTGTGGGCTAATCTTGGCTTCGAGAGCAATCAAGCGTTCGATCCATGGGTAAGCCCCGGTATCTACTGCTGCTCGAAATGCTGCAGACCGTTGCACTTGGTCACTCAGGATTTCCGAAAGATCACACGATCTGAGTAGAATATTGATTATCCGCGGATCTGGTAGCCGAATTGCTGCTGCAAGCGGCGTTACACCATAGGAACTAATGCCCCTGATGTCTGCTCCTTGACCAAGAATCAAATCGACAAGGTCCTTATTTCCACTTTTGACAGCGCAAGTGAGAGTATCTCTGGTTGTCAAGGCTCCAGATTTAAGAAGTGTCTCGACTACTGTAAAGCTGCCGCGGTAAGCTGCGGCATCAATCGCAGTGGATATCTTATCAACGTTAGTGGAATATTTCGCACCATCTCTGTCAGGTCCGACATGATAATTGAGGTCAGCTTTGACCTTCAACATGATCGCTACTATACCAATCGATGTTTTGCCATCTAAGATCCCAAGTGCGTCGCGAAACGTTCCCATATTGGTCCATTCGCTGGAATGTCTGTGAGCGTTTGCAGCCATGACAAGGCCAACAAGCTCTCCCTCTCCAGATGCAATGAGACCGCGAATCGAGGGCTCCTCAAGATCACCGCCTGCCTCAACTAGCATACGATATAGGTCTGGGTCCATTCTAGGGTCAATTTCTGCTTCCAATATACAAGCGCATTCAAGGGCGCCTTGGGCGCCTTGGGGACGACGGCAATCTGGATACGTCCGATTGACATCCGCATGATGTTTCAACAGAATTTCTACTACACTCTTGTGTCTCAAATATGATGCTCGCTCAATTGGGGTGAACTTCAAACCCCTCGCACGACAAAATTGATTGTTGATGTCGATGCCTCCGAGATTTTGCGTGAGGAGGAAATCCACCATTTCTGCATCTCCTGCTTCAATAGCTCCTTTAAAAGCGTTTTGTGCCATAGCCCGTGCCGAATAGCCTGGGGCTTGGCGGATCAGCAGGTAGAGCTCTTCATTTGTCTCTTTCTGTAGGAAGCAGATGACATCTCCAATATTTGAAGCATCGAGTCCTGCAAAAGAGTTGGCAACGGAGAAAAGAACTTGGTGATGGAGAGAGGTGATTATTTGGGTATTCGGAAGCAGGAAAGAAGAGTAAAGCGAATTCGGTTCGCTCATCGATACCGGCATCACATGTCTTAAACCAGCAAAAGCCGAAGTATCCGAAATTAATAGGTCTGATGAGACACCTCCCAGGCTACTAGATGTGGTCGATGATTCCTGTTGCGCTTGTGGTTCACATGCTCCTGATACTTCGTGATAATACAGGGCTTGGCTGTCGTATTTATCAGGGAACTTATACCTTGTGTTTAAACTCGGCTGTGAGCCTCCTGCCATATGAAGATTTCTCTCGAACAGAAAAAACGGGAGGTCGAGTGTCAACGATCTTGTTTTGTCCCGTATTGGTGACCGAATCGCAATTCTGGTGGGCAGCTGTGGCGCGGAATCTTATTTTATTCAGCCTTTCATAAGCTTGACAAGGAGATATGAACAAGCCTACTCATGAACATCTGCTGAATAGTTGTTGGGCAATGTCGCGTGAGTTCTTTGCTTATCTTCTCACGTGATCTGACTCTGCCGTCGATGTAAACATCAGACTCCTTTCCTTGGGGGTTGCGTTGATGAATGACTGCAGCAACCTGCTCCCAGTCTTTTTTCTTCAGATTCTTGCTCCATCTCCACTTTCTGAACCGTGCTTCGTACTGAGATTTTCTAATGGGGAATCAGTCCACCGCCATCAGAACTACTACGACCCGAACAAACCCGCTCTTACGTTGCAACAAATTCGTATCTTGTCTCCATGAAGTCCATCACACCATCTTCGCCCTGTAGCTTCTTCCTCTCATCTAGCCACAGACGTTTCAGAGTCTGCCGATGAGCAAGCCAATCCTTTTCAGGGATGTTTTTAGCTCCTTTAGCAGACATAATGCCAAATTTTGCGGAATCGATTTCAGTCTTCTCGAAGTGAGATAGTATCATACAAATAAAAGAGATTATGAGGTACGAGCCCGAAGCCGCAACGTTGATGGGCCATGACTGCGTAAAGCTCTCCAGCACGTATTCATTGATTCGCCAGTTCCAAAACCTGTGCCAAGACTGACAGCCTCACCAGATTTTGAAATGGGCTAATCCTCAGCGTAGCCTGGCCGGTGACGTCCACTTGCAGCACACCACCTCGGGGAAATGTTTCAATCCAAGGCTACTGTTCCCTATCGTAAGCGAATATCTTGCGTACGCCCACTTATGCTTCCCAAACCCATAATTGCAGGTGCCTTCGAAAGATGAGGAACGCAAGCATTGTTAGATCTCAACTGGAGGTTCTGGTGCTTGAAGTCTAGGTACGCCAAATTGTATACGCTTCGGTTGAAGAGTGAAGTCTTGAGTGCATTGCCCCTGCAGATGGGCATGCCCTACAGGCTTCGTCGGGCATGATGAGGTGGCTTAGTCGTGTCAGCGCACAGGGCTTTCGGCGCATGGACTTCTCGTGGTACGAGATGTATCGTGTCAGTCTCGGCGGACGCCCAACTTTGCTCTGCGCCTAGATACAGTCAATTTAATATCATCAAAGATGTCGTTTCTAGTAGGCCAGACCCAAACGCAAAAGCATGGTTCTGGGCTGGCCGCGCAAAAATCGAACCCACTTAACTTAGCCAGTCCGGCGGCATACATAGCACGGGCACCATCTCTCCTAGCTTCATCACTTTACGAGGGCCAGTCCCCTAAAAGCCACCCTCTATGTAAGGGTTCACCCCCTAAAGGACCACCCCTAAGGAAGAGTCACCCCCTAAGTGCCACCCCTAAGGAAGGGTAAATCCCCTAAAGGCCACTCCTAAAGGAAGGCCACTGCCTAATAAAGGGCGGCCCTCCTAAGGGGTAATCCTTAAAGGATAGTGCCCGTGCTAAGCCACCGCACTGGCTGAGTTCTAAGTGGGTTGTAAAAATCTTTCTAGCGGCCGAGGCTCCCGCAAGGCTCGAGCCTGGGGCTTAGCCTTAGGGTGGCTCCAGGGTTGACGAGAGGGAATCTCAACAGCAAGAACATGGACTCGCCCACAAAGTGCCCTAACGCCATCGGAATGTGGCCACAATATTTCAATCAATATGAGCATTCAGTCCAGGTGCATGTTGGACTTCCATAGAGAAGGTCAATATTGCGGCCGAAAAAGCCCGGTGCTGAACCTACCTCGTATTTACCAACTTGTCTCACTCGCGCTATAGCGTGTACATTGCGTCAAGAATCCAGCTTGGAGCCGAATTTCAGCAACTTCCATTCGCCATAATAGCTATATTTAATTGCTAATTGAAGCTCAACCACGGTCATGATCTGACTCTTCTATTCAAATATAATTTGGGCAGCTACTAGGTTAGAGAACGGTACTGATCATGACAGAAGAATGCATCAAAATCTAGTCGACAACGCCGTAGAGGTGTGAATGCTATAGGTGAAAGGAAGAGGCATTTGCTCGATTTACAAAGTAAAATGATAGAGCTGGTGGAACTCGACATAGAGATGATTCATTCAGTAGGGGCCATCGGAAGTATGATGTGGTCTGATAACTGGCTTGGAGTTTGGCCATGAACCTGCCGTCGTGATCAGTGACAAAGTCTTTCCAGCGGACGATGCAACATTGCAGCAACATACAGTCTCTAGTTGGCCAAGCTAGATGGGCGTGCCATTTCATGCTGGACCAAGAGTCCGGCTTCAAGGATGATGTGCACCTGAGTGCTGGTGCCATGTAGTCTTCGTGTAGAGAGCTGACGAGGCAGCGGATTCGATGTAGTTGTGATATTAGGATCTGAAGCCCGAAATCAGGAACGTTGTCAAGGTAAGTATGATGCATGAGAACTTACCGAACAGCTGCAGTCCCCCTGGTCTGCTTCTGAGAAAGGTCCATAGAAGAATAGCAGTGCAAGGCGCAGCAATGACCAGACTGACAATTGCGACGATAGCCTCTGTCGAGATGTGCATCTTTCCTGAAGGCAAGTTTGATCGAAACAGCGTGCGAATGCTTGATATACACACAAAAGGCCTGCCTCTATAGACACACGCGATGAAAGATTCTCACTGGACAACCGAAAGCAAGAGAACATGATTTAGAGCATGGACTTGAGGACTGACTTTAAATATTCTCTCAGTAGATGGCAGAGCTCCGCAAGTGTGGCCAATTTCTGGCTGACATACACGTCCGATCACAGGTTTTGGCTGTCACCAATGGTCGGCTCGTATATTGCTTTCCTCAAGGCTGTGTCGGAATAAAAACCGCATCGGAGCCTGCATCTGTCCAAAATCCGTGGGATTTTGGACTTAGCGCTCAGATTTTGGTTTGGTCCAATGAACACGACTCCTCGACTGGTAGGGCATAGAAAAATCCCTGATCACCTTGAGTGAACCGTAATGCCTAGAGATATCCCTCATCTTGCATTCAGACTCTGCTCCAGACAGGTTGTTTCCGGGCGTGAGCGCCGATGATTGTATGAGACACCATGATTGTTATTTCTACACAAATAGTACTCGTAGAACTACTAGTATAAGGGTGTGACTATACAGTCAATACGATTGGCTCACACGATATGATAGAACAAGATGTGTAACGCGCTTGCTGAATTGAATTCCTAGAATCTGAATACTCACGTGTGCGCTCATAAAACAGCACTTCACAATCCCCTGGCTTGATGACCTCCCTCGTCCATGGTCGGAGATGAGCATATCCTGAATACGCCTCATCCTGGGTCAGAACATCCACATAGATGTACTCGTTATATTCGAAGACCTCATCCCAGGCTAAACAATTAGAGGGTAGAAAAGGCCCGGGAATGGCCTAATAAGCCTCGGCATAATCGATTCATAATGGCTGAAATGATATGGTATTTAGTATGTGCTGAGTATATGCGCGAATAATCGAGTTTTCATGGTAGGCTTTAGGGCAGAGGGCCTCGTCGTCCCCCTATGGGTTCCGGGGTTAAACAAGGCTTCCCCGGGGGCTCCCTTAAGCTGGTCTTTGGGTTCAATCGGACCCGGGATGAACCTTTTTGGAACCCGGGCGAGCTTTAAACTGCCGGCGAACGGCCCGCTTGTTTGGTTCCATACTTTATTCTCAACAAAGCATGCTTTGCGCCGAATAATCTTGGTAGTACAGGAATGATTCATCTCTCTGCATTGCAAGATCTTCCTGTTCAAACTATAATTATATGACCAACATTTGTCGATATCCTAATCTATAAAGCCGGACCTCCTCAGCAGGCATCTTAGCGACGTAGAGCTTGTACTGAAAGACGAAACATGTCAGCGGTGGAGAATATGCCCACACCGCGAAAGGTTTGCTTCGTTACCATCGGAGCTACCGCAGGATTTGACTCCCTCATACGGGCCACGCTCTCTTCGGCTTTCCTCGCTGTCCTTAGGCGCTATGGCTATACGGATTTGCGGTTACAGTACGGCAAGGATGGACGGCCAATAATTGAAGACTTTGAGAAGAGATGCAAGACAGACGTCGAGTATAGTAGAGATATAACCGTCACTGGTTTCGACTTCAAGAAGCAAGGCTTGGGCGCCGAGATGAGGGCTGCAAAGGGGGAGGAGGGGAGCTTAGAGGGCGTGGTTATCAGCCATGCTGGTATGTGCCGATGTCTGCACCGTTCAACATCTGTTGTCTAATTTAATTCAAAGGAACTGGCTCCATCCTCGATGCCCTCCGAATCGCCGTCCCACTGATCGTCGTGCCCAACCCAAGTCTACTAGACAATCATCAGGTTGAGTTGGCAGAAGAGCTGGCTGCGCAAGGCTACGTCATACATGGAGATTTGAAGTCAGGCAATATTTCAAGTATCAAAGATGGCAAGACTGACTTCGACTAGTAACTTGCCGGCAGCGATTCTTGACTCTGAAAATCTCCGCAAGCAGGAGAAGCAGACGGCCTGGCCGCCGAGCAACGAAGAAGCAGATCCATCAGGGAAAGGCCTGATCGGGATCATGGATGACGAACTAGGCTTCGTGGACTAGCTTGACACGGGGACATTCGACTTGAAGTTCTCCTCAGGACCACCACATGGCTGGCTTCAGCAGATGATAACATGACCCCCAGGCTCGGAGGGCTAAAAACAGCGGAAAAGGCAACGGACCCCAGCTTCAAAGACATCAAGACCTACATCACTTCGCGGAAAGAAGAACACCGAGATAGGGAATCTAAGCTTGAGCAACGATTATGAGATAAATCCGCCGCGTTACCTCAGGTGCCCATGTCGGCTTGCACCATCTGGAACCCTATTCATCCTCCAAGCAATCCAAGCAAACTCTTCATCACCCGAAACTTAGCCTAGTGGTTACTCAATGGACTTCAATGTGACTATTCCTGCCGCCTACCTCGTCGTAAACATCTGTCTTTCCAGGGGCGGCAGAACAGGTCCTTCGGGAGCGGAAGAATGCCCTAGCATCCACACCGGAATAAACGGCATTACGCCAAAAAAAGTCTTTGCCGAATATCTATGCCAGACTGCAAATAAGCGGCAGAGAACGTCGTCACGGCTCTTCTCTCGGTCTTTTTATTTTCCCCGTCTAAGGCGGCGTTTTGTTGACTTGGTGGCGTAGGCCAAGGCACATATATATGGCGGACTCTTCGACTCTGATTTCGCTTCGTGACTTGAGGTATGGGTATGAGCCGTTGGACATATCTGAACTCATACCATACTTAAGTCAAGTCAATGTACGGCTCATCGCAACTTCATCTGATCTAGACTATAGATGATCCTAATTGAATCTTATTTTCACTTCGCCTACTATTCGTTCTCGTGATCAAAATGAGCAATCCAATCTACCGCCGCAGTGATAACGATGCTGATCCATGAGCGTAGTATACACAGTCTTTTTAGAAACATCTCTGTTCTGCACTCATCAAACATCCTCACCACCAACACCCTCCACAAACCCCCCCTCCAACAACCCCGCCAACTCCCCCAACCCCTCAACCCACCTCCCCGTCCACTCACTCCCCCTCAACTCCCCATTCCCCTCATTAACCAATAACACCGTCGCCGCCCCGGCTTTATACCCCGCCACCATATCATCCACCGAATCCCCCACCATAATCAATCCCTCCGCTCGATCCTCCAGCCCCCATTGCTCTCCAATGTGCAAAATACCAGCCGGGTCGGGCTTTGGGGGGCGGAAATCGCGGGTCACGATGGGGGCGAATGTTGCGGTGGGGAGGAATTTTTGGAGGAGATGGGTTACGGGACCGCTGTAGAATGGAAACAGAATCTTTTCAAAATCGATTCTCTGAGTGTACATGATAAAGGGGATTGACATACTCGAAATTCCGCGTACACAACCCCATTCTCACTCCCCTCCCTTCGAGATATGAGATCAATTCGTTGAGACCAGGCTGTGGTTCTTGCTCGACCATGGCGGCGGATTCGATGGCGCGGACGGCGCTTTGGGCTTCGGATTGCGCGGGCTCGGGGAGGGAGTGGATGTGGTCGAGTATGTCTGTTGATTTGGAGATTTCGAGGGTGGATCTGGAGGGGGTGGGTTAGTGAGGATGTAGACACGGTGAGGGGATTGGAGTCGGGGTAGGGGAGGGGATGTGTATACCGCATTTGGGCGAACATGTAGGATTGGGGTTTACTAGCAGGAATTAGACATAAACTTCAAGGACGGCAAGCCTGTGAGAGCATTTGAATCCGTGGGTCAACGCTAAGATTCTATCTCGCCAGTAGTATTATCCGTAGTGGTGCTCTTTACGTTCATCTGCAGAATGGTCTTAAGAAGAGGCAATCTTCAAAGGAAATCCCTTAAGTAAAAAATTTACGCAAAGTCAAGAGATATCATATTGATTTGGAGATCAAATACAGCAGCTGCAGTCTCTTTGACCTAAGAATATGATCTGACTGGCTCGTTTTGGTCTTGTCTTTTTACTCCAGGAGATATTACAGAGAAGACGTACAGCCAGCGATACAGCCCATTGCCGATGACATGCTAATTCGAGAGAAACTCAAGGAAAGATGGTCGCAAACTCAACTTACCAAAGTGTCCCATCAACATCAAAGACAATCCCCTTGAGCGGTGGCGCTCCTGATTCGTTACTGCGTTTCGGGTCAAGGGGAGCAAATCGCTTTGGGGCTCTCCGAGCCTGGCTCATTGCTCTTGCGAGTAGGGAATGAGGATGCGACAATTTCAATGGTCGATAGAGAAGCGAAGGGAGGGGAATGGCTTTTTTCATAAGTAGGGGCGTAGAATAGGAATGGCTGGATGATGGGTCATCATGAAGCTTGAAAAAGTAGGGGTATATGTTTAAAGGCTACTAATGGCTGCAAGTGCTTTTCATTCTCCCGAGACCCAAACATCATATCATGTGTATTTCAAGAAAGCTTCTGTACAATGTCGTTCTCCTTGAGAATGTAAAGCACTTTACGAGAATACGTTCGCCGGTTTGCATGGTTTCCCAGCTCAGAAGAGGTATACAATATAATGCCCATTCATGTGAGTTTATCTAGAAGTCGCTAAGAATGCACATGAGAAGACCGCCTAAAGAACGCCATTTCACTCGTGATGTTGCTTGTCAGCATTCCCAAGGGTATATCGATCATAGTCATCACTTCTTCCTCCCCTTCCCTTTGCCCTTAGCACCAGTTCCATTCGATGACACGCTGACGGCCCTCGAAGTCTGGCTGGAACTGGGACTGCCCCTGCTCCCGTTCTTGACTACGTCAAGCTGCTTATTCTAGGGGCTAAGCATTAGTGCGATGATCGAAGCTGGCGAGGAAGCAATGCCTTACCTTCACGCCGTTCTTGGCTCGCTTTTTCACTGGGGCGACGTTCTCCTCGTCCTCATCCTCTTCATCCCTCGCTCTGCCCCTATGACCGTTGGGCGCCTTGCCATCGCCCGTCTCGAATTCGCGAGCGACTGTTGTGAGCAGCGTGGTACACCTGCGGCCAATCTCAATTGGTGTGCGGCTAAGGAAGAACCAGTCGAAGCGGAAGAGCGGGCTCTCGCGGATCTCATCTCTAATCTTCTCATGAATGCCTTCATTGTCAATACCGAATCGGTCGAGCATAACGAGCAAGAAGCGATCCTCTTCTTCGGTGTATACTTTCTTGTTCGTCGTCGAGACAGAGTAATTGAGCTTCAGCTGTTGAAGAGGGACGCGGTACATGTCCATCTTCCGCCTGAGCATCTTCCGCTGGTTATTGATCTTTCGGGTTCTCTCCTCCCCGGCCTCGATGGTATCGATATATTTTTGGTAGTTCTCGATGTCCGTGTTTTTTTGCCAGAATACTTTGGCGTATGCTTTGATCTGTTTAGCGTCCTTGCCGTCGACTTCAATGGAGATGCCATCGAAATTGTTGCGTCCGTATTTCGCGGAGCCATTGATGAATTGTTGAAAATCTCTTCGATTCCAATCACCAAATCCAAGCTCCGACATACGTTCCTTTTCTGCCTGCTCGTGTTCATCTAGAGGTGTGGCATTATCAATTTCTGTTTGTTCGAGGTCGCGTTCTTCTTCCTTCGTGGTCTCGTCCATTTCCTCATCGTCCGGCAATGGGACTTTGTAACCAATCTCTTTACGAAACCACGCAGTCTCGCGATCTTGGAGATCACCAAGCGCTGCGGGAAAGAATTGGTAGTCATGAATCTGGATTTGTTTCGGCGCACGTGGTGCTTTGGGCTTGTTCTCAGCTGTTCTTCCACCAGTCTGAAGAGCCTGTCGATAGTATTTGTCCATAGAATAGGACTGTTCTTTTCGTTCACGCTTCGAAGGGTTGATCCATGCTATACCAACGCTCTTTCGTGTATTATTCGGGAATGCCTCTCCGTCGAGTTGGTAAGCGCTTTCTGATGTGAAATTCTGAAGGTCGTCAATGCCTAGCTTCTCATACTTGGCATTGAGAGCTTTTGTCTTTTCCTCGCCATCCGCTAATAATTTATCGATGTCGAGATCGTCGAGGCCGGTCTGCGCCGCGTCTGCATCGCCTTTGCTTCCGAAGACATTCTGAGCACCGTGCTGGATCATGTTGACAAGCTCGTCTTTATTCGCAGCTGCTTTTGCAGCTTGTTGGGCTCGGCCTTGCTGGATCACTAGTTGGTCAAGACGCAGCTTCTGCGCCGCTCTCTCAAGGACCTTCTCCTCGATAGCTTTATCAGTGACGAATCTAAAGACAACCACTTGCTTCGTCTGCCCAATTCGATGGGCCCGATCCATAGCTTGCAGATCTGCTTGAGGATTCCAGTCACTATCGAAAAGTATGACAATGTCGGCACTCGTGAGATTGATGCCAAGACCTCCAGCACGAGTAGTCAACAAGAAGATGAATTTTTCCGAGCCAGGCTTATTGTATTCATCGATTGCAGCAATGCGGTCCTCATGAGCTGTCGAGCCATCAATTCTGCAGTATTTATGTTCACGAAATACGCAATAATCTTCCAGGATATCAAGTACTCTGCTCATCTGGGAGAATATGAGGACTCTACTGCCTTGTTCCTTCATGCGAACGAGGATTTTGTCAAGCGTCTGCATTTTACCAGCATTGTTAATAAGATGCTCGTCGGTGGTGTACGGTGGACCAGGCTCGGCACCTTCGAAAAGGTACGGGTGATTGCAACATTTCCGTAGCTGCATGACGATATTGAGCAGCCTGGTTTTGGACTCCCGTTTTCCTCCGGCGCCATTCACAGCATCTATATCTTTCTCAAGGATTTTCCGATACCATTTCTTTTGCATTTCGGTCATCTTCACGTAAAGATTGAGCTCTTTTTTCGGCAGAAGGCTCTTTTCAACATCACTCTTGACTCGACGGAGAAGGAAGGGCCGAAGAATCCGGTGAAGCTGTTGGACCATTGTGTCTTGGTCTTCATTCTGGCCAGTGAACCACTGATCAAATGCTTCAGAATCACCAAATACATCAGGAAGTAAGAAGTTCAGCAAGGCCCAAAGCTCGTGTAAATTGTTTTGCAACGGTGTGCCGGTAATCAGCAGACGATTTCGAGAGTTGAAAAGCCTGATGATTTGGGCCAAAGAAGATTCCTCGTTCTTGATACGATGGGCTTCATCGATGATGATGTATTCCCAAGCAAACTTCTTTAAATGAGTCTTCTCCCGAAGAATCATCTCGTAGCTCGTGATACAGACATCGAACTTTTCATCTATCAGTCGGTCGTTGATTAACTGATGTCGCTCATCTTTTGCCCCTTGCAGAATCAGCACATTGACTTCAGGGGTCCACATCGTAAATTCACGATTCCAGTTGTCGAGTGTTGATTTCGGCACTGTTATTAGATGAGGTCCTTTGATGTCGCATACGTGCCGAAGATAACCCAGGAACGCGATTGTCTGCAACGTCTTTCCAAGCCCCATCTCATCTGCTAGTATCCCTGATATACCATTCTCGTGCAACGAGACAAGCCAGTTTAGTCCCTCGATTTGGTAGTCACGCATCTGTCCGTTCTGGACGAATGCTGGCGACTCTTGGAATATTGTCTCTGCTTGGCCGCCACGCTTCCCATCCTTCAGAAGCTCGGCATCTTCCTCTTGCTCCGTTCTTCGCCGCCTCTCACCGGCTGCTCCACCAGTCCTGGCACGACCTTTTTTAGACTTTGATTTATCTTCCCCATCTTGACGGTCGATAGTAGCCATAATTTCTTTGATCCGCGGGTTTGGACTAGCATCGATAAAATGGCGGAATAAGTCAGTGCGACCCAAGAGATGACGAAAGCGTTTGATTGTGTCATCTTCCTATAGTTTTAACATGCTTGTTAGCACATTGAAAGGACATGATGTTCATTGGAACACATGCCTTAGATTCATCGAGCCGGCTATGCTTTTTGCCAAGAACATTCTTGCGTAGATTGGTAGCATCAATCCTTCGCTTGCGACCGTCGGTTTGGAGTGAAGCCTCTGCGTCGCTGGTAGCAGTTGTATTGGGGTTGGTGTCCGAATCCTGTGTGAAGTATGAGCGCTCCTCCTTTGAGCAAAGGGGGTTAAAGGCGGGGGGCTTCAATCTTACCGAGTAGTCAGGCGTTTCCTGCTCGTCCTGTGATAGCGAGTTGTTAGCATCATGCTCTTTGATGGTACCCTGCAACATCTCCCATCCGAGCGGAAAGCGACTTGGACTGCTTCGGGAGGAGGGATTAGACTCACCACGGCACTATCCTCATCATATGCTTGGACTTTGCGGCCACCCAATCGACCACTGGGATCAGCTACTGGTGTGTCGGAAGGTGTCGTGACTTTGGAGTTGGCGGAAGAATTCTTGGTGGAGGGTGCCATTGTCCCTGAGTCCCGGGGTGTTAAGCCCCAACCGAGGGCGAAACTCGACCTGATATTGCTGATAAAAGTCGCTGTATTCAAGGCACCACGGCGAAGATAGCTTGGTGAGACGTGTAGTTTGGGTTACTGATGGTAGGCGTGGTGTTTTCGAGTGGTAGAGAGGGGTGTGGAGGATGTAATGCATGATCGAGAATAAGTATGCCAGAGCTTCTCGCGTTCCTCTCTCGCTAAACTTTTGACACGCGAGCTAAGCGCCCGGACCCCGGACCTCCGACATTGATGGCCAATGGAGTTGCCCGGAGCGCTTGGCTTGGTGGGCTGTCCTAAAGCACTTATTCACTGAGGTCAGCAGCTGTTCAAAATATCTGCCGAATTTGCTCACTGAAGTTAGACACCATACTCTCTATACACAACCCCCTCTTTCCCGCAACACCACCGGCAATCAACAGAGGCTTCTGTTAATATAGTGGCCTGTTCGCAAATTAAGCCACCGGATCGGTTGGAGTAAGACCGTCTTGCTCTCTATCCGTGTTCATATCTTCAATAATTACGTCAGTGCTGGGCTATACACCGGCAAGTAGGAAGCTCTGATATGGACTCAATGAGAAGCCTAAATACTTCCTTACCCCGATCACCACGAAGGAGGAAGTCTAACCCACCGCCTGAGCAACTGATCCAAACTTTTAAAGCCGCCGCCCTCTCAGTCACCAATCTTTACAAGACAGCCGCTACTGATCAAGTACAAGCACGCGAGGCTGGATATCAAGATGCACTCGACGATGTTCTGGCATTCCTTGACAAGGAAAACCTCGGTCTAGGCGATGGAGAAGGGTGGAGGGTACGGCAATGGGCTACTGAACGGCTGGATGGAAGTCCGATATCCCATGGCGGCAGCGACAGCGATGATGATCGTGGGGAGATGATAAAACGGGTGCGGAGTACATCACCTGTCACAAAGCGTGCAGTGGTTCAAGAAACAGAACAGTCGGGCGCAGTTTCAAGATCAGCTTCGCCACTAAACACTGTTCCTGCTCCTATAGCCACCGCACCAGTACCATCGGCCGAGCAACCAAATGGTCCACCTCCGCCTCCAGAGGTCTTTTCATTCCGGTCTGCTTCACAGTACCCTCAAGACGTGAACATGCAAACACCTGAAAGTCTCAGTAACACCACCACCATACAGTCAAATATACAACCTTCAGAACAAATATCGCCATCTGGTCCGGCGGTTCGAGTCGAGGTTGTTCCTCGACCATCTCGCATGTCTCATTGGGGAAACCGGCATAATACTAGGGCTGCTACAGGAATGCGGTCACTAGGGACTGGAGCAGGGGCGAAAAGAGCCTTCCGATTTGGAGACTTCGAATTCGATTTGGGTAGTCTAGGGGAGGGAAAGGATGGAGCCGGCGGAGGAGCGAAGCGGGGGCGCTTCACCTAATGTCTAATCGCAGCATTTGATTGAACAAGGGACAAGAATTCGGATAGACCCGCATTTCGGGCGTCAGAGCGAAGACGGAGGCATGATGAGGCATGACATTTTTATTAGCATTGAGGCGACAAGTTGATCGGATCTGAAAGATATCCACACCAGGTTTTCGTTGCATGCGTCTTCATTAGCAATCTTAAGAATTCCAGCTTTGAACCGACTTCCTCGCCTGAAGGTGGTCTTCTCTTCTGACTTGTGACCTCATATCGCCATTCTCCCAGGCCTTCCTGAGCCGCCACAATACCTCCAATGGCCCAATATTCGTGACCAGCATGCCTATCTATTGAACGCATAGGAAGCTCCAGCTTGGCGAATCGATAGCCAAGTTCACAGTTTCTGCGTCATTGCCTCTCTCCCAAGGACTCGTTGCGACCATCCCGTCAATTGACCAACCTATACAGGCCCATACCGACAAAGCTAGATGACAATAGCACTGTCCCCGCCATCCTTGCCCTCATACCTCCAAGGATACCCGCCTTTCTGGCCAACGCTTTTCGTTGCTGTGACAGCTGGCTCTTGCCCGAGTAGTAGATATAGCCTCCAAGTCCGATGAAAGCTGATGCGCCTGTCAAGTGTACGGTGAGTGGCTGCTTTGGCTGATGTTCATGGTCAAGGCCGTACCAGTAAGTCTACATGCGAGGCAATCGTACTGGTCATCTTTCAAAACCTGAGATAGCTTTTCGGGCTGCGCAAGGTCGACAAGAGCGGGATTTGGTGTCTTAGATGGAGGTTGCGAGCTCATCTTTCCAGGCCATGCGGATTTGTCGACTGCAGGCACTCCATACATTCAAAATATCACAATCTGATTCTCTTATGGGATCCTCAAGCTTTAGGAAGCACGGGCGGCGGCGGAGCTAGGAGATCAGCCCTATGCGGCCTTCTTGATTTGTGATTGGCCGTTTGCAAAACACCAAATTCGGTTCCTCAATTTCATTCGAACCCTGGAAAGATGCTCATATCATGATGAGCACCTCAATCGAGGCGCTATACATCTATGATCAATACAAGTACGCTCTTCTGATAAATGTCCTTGTCACTTCTAACGTGAAAGCAGTGAGCCCATCCTGGAGCATGTATATCGATCGAGACCAGCGAGTGCGAGATTCATCCTGCCCCACTACCTCGCCCACCCAAGCCCACGACCCTCCTTGATCTACCTGCCCAATATCAATCCTCCTACAATCTTATTCTCGGTCGCTCACAATGATATGCTCTTTGTATCGCCGGTCTCTAGAGAGAACGAGCCATTATTTGTTCTCGAATTCTTGCACCGAGTGATCGACGTTTTCGAAGAATTTCTAGGAGGACCATTGTTAGCAAGCAAGATCCAAGGGTCTTACGATGTAGTAGCTCAGCTGCTAGGTGAGATGTGCGATGCCGGCAGCGTCTGTAATACTGAGCCGAATGCGCTGAGGGACGATGTTGACGTATCTGGATTCTTGGGTAAACTTCTGGGAGGGGTAGGTCTACCAGGGTATGCTAGGCAGCACGGCGTGAGAAACGAACTTGGGCTGATGGAACTGAGCAAAGATCATCACCGTCTGTACTACCCTCTGGTGGCTTGAAGCAACAACTAAGCCTCAATCCGGCCAACAATGGCCCTGCTATCCCCTGGCGGCGGGCCAATGTTCGCCATACCAGTAATGAGCTTTATGTTGACATAGTCGAGTCACTCTCAGTCACCCTTGCTCCATCGGGCAGACCTCTGGCCGCCTTCGCAAATGGATCGATAGCCTTCACTTCTAAAATCTCCGGTGTGCCAGACTTGTTGCTAACCCTTTCTGCTTCTGGAGGTAAACTAGGCATGGAAAAAGCCATCGAGCTGCCCGTTTTTCACCCATGCGTACGATTGTCGAGGTGGAAAGAGAGGCCTGGCGAGTTGAGCTTTGTTCCCCCAGATGGCAAATTCATGCTGGCTGGCTACGAGGTGAACCTTATGCCCTCATCTCTCGATCTCAAGTCTTGGTCAAACACGAATGTCCAGCTACCAGTGTCTATCGAAGTTTCAAAATCCTTAGGACCTGTCGGAGCAGACTTCGAAGTCCGTTTGATTTTATCATCTACATTTCCCGGAGCGACTACATCCGCTCCTGCAGCACGGCCGGTTCTTGGCTCGCGAGGAGGCTCTGGCAGATCAACTCCAATTTTCGGCGGCAGCACCTCTGGACCGACTATTCAAAATGTAGTGGTCACAATCCCCACTCCACGAAGTGTAAGGAACATTAACGATATACGAGCAAGTCGTGGAGAAGCGTACTTTGCTCCAACAGAGAATGTTGTGGAGTGGCGAGTGCCCACCAAGGACACAGCCGCTTCAGGAAGCGCCACACTTCGATGTACCGTTGTTGGGCCCTTGACAGGAGACGATTCGGACGGGGCCAATGACATCTCTTTCAATATTACTAATAATGAATATGATGAGAAAGAGGATGCCTACCAAAGCGGTGCTTCCGAGCCGGCGAAGCGATCCTCTATAAAAGAGCGAAAAGAAGATCGCGATCTGCGGAAAGTGCAGCAAAACGCTCCACTGATGCCTTCATCGGCATCGGTCAGCTTCAGTGTCAAAGGATGGCTGGCCAGCGGTATCAAAGTGGATGGCCTTGTTATTGACACCAGAAAGAGCAGAGGACTGGGCGAAGGTGTAAAGCCCTATAAAGGTGTCAAGTACTTAACAGTCAGTAGGAAGGGAATAGAAACAAGATGCTAAATCACTAGCTCCGCGTAATGTTCAATGAACGAAGCTTGATTCACAAACGGGAGCAGAGATCTGGAATTAAGCCCTTCCGGATCCTGGCTCCAGTGACATTAACCACATTTTCCAGGACTTTCTCGTCTGTTTTAACAGTTGACAAGATTTTGCCGAACCTTGATCTGTAAGAGGCGGAACTCTTTTCTACTGATCCGACCCAACCTAAGTAGCTACTGCGGAGGGGTTTCCTAGAAGGAACCTCAAGACTACTGATGACTTTGTTTCTCAAGAACACCTGGCTCTTGTTGATATTTCTAATGTGGACTCTATCCCAAGCCACTCATCGGAGATTTACACCCAAGTTTCAGAGACAACGTAGATCAAAGACCAGCCGATCAGCTCAAGGCAGGATGGAACAACACCTAAAATTTAACGCTTCTGTTTCATCGTGCGTAGAAGCAGCTTTCGTTCTATGCGTTGGCTCATCGCGTTGAGCCGAAGGCGCGCATCTCTGACTCGGAATTACAGCTTCTGGCCTTTTCGATGTGCATACCCAAGCCTTCTCGCTCTTCTGCACAGAGCCCCAAAAGAAGCACAAAGCCGATTATGACGTCATCCCTGAGAGCTGAGGCTTCGCATGGCTGAAAAGCTTACTGTGCACGCAAATTGCGCTCCACACATCAGACGTAGGAAAAACCAGCTGCAGAAACGAGTGGACCAAGAGAATAGGCTGAGGACGGAAACTACAGACGGGTTGGAACAAAACTCGAAGTTCAATTCGTCGGATGGTGTACTTTAACTGAACGATGTAACATCCGTTAGTGATACACATCTGTAACGCTTTTGTGATCCCAGCGCGTGCCTGATGCAACGTAGAGCGCGGCTGAGACATGAAAGCCTCGCCCGCGCTGGGATCCTAGATTCTTTAAAAGGTATGTATGTTCGCAAAAGTGGTTTTGTCTTCAAATTACCATCACTAGCATCACTGGCTACCTTGCTGCTTCCAAAACATTCCTTGAATAATGGCTTCTCCTTGGTCCTTGTTTAATGCTCATGCATTGATGCTGGTCCTATACATATGCTCACAATCATCTGCTACCTGCTACCTTCCCAATGGTACAATTCCAGACGGGCAAACGCTTGTTCGTCATCCAGAATGGGAATATGAACCGTGCAATAACAACACCAAATTCAGCATGTGCTGCCGCACCAATTTACCAAACTCAGACGTCTACAAAGACTCTTGCCGTGGGGATGGGTTGTGCAACCTTGACTCAGACCAGACCGTTTGGCGCGTTGCTTGTACTGATCCCACTTGGCAGAGCGATGCTTGCGTCAACCTGTGTACTAATGGATCAGGTATGCATGATGTTCTTCATGCTTGATACCCATTTTGTTTGATAATCATGCTAATTGTAAGACGTAATGCAGATACTGAAGGCAATTCGTGGAACGCTAGCGCGGCGCCAATTACCGTTTGTGCTGATGGAAGTTACTGCTGTGGTGCTAGGGTCTCATATTTTCCACAGGCAGATCCGAGTGGCCCGGATTGTTGTGATACTTATCAAGGAAAGTTCATTGTAGATGGCAAGGCTACCTCAAGCACCCCCAATCACTCAGGATCAAGAGCTTCGCATACTCCCAAGTCTACCTCATCGGCTCAGCCATCCAATTTTCCAAAGTCCAATCAGACGGGAGCAATAGCAGGAGGCGTCACTGGAGGCGTTGCTGGCTTGGTCATCATCATGGTTCTAATCTGGTTCTCTTTAGTGAGACAGATTCGGAAGCGAGCGCCTTCATCTTCAGGACATTCAGAGGTTGAGGAAAGGAAGACTTTCACAGAAAATGGGTCGCGGCAAACGCAAGTTGAAGCTCTGGCCGATCAGGCACCGATCGAAGCTCCAACGTATCAGATTGGAGAAAAGAAGGTCGAGTTGGACAGCAGGAATGTACTTGAAATGGACGGCACAAATCATTGGAATAGATTGATTAGAGGGGAATGATTAAATATATTGCAAGGTTGCAAGTTCAGTCCCCATACTCATATTCTAGTCATTGTCGTCAATTACTCAATTCATTCGAGCGCTAAAGCATCTCGGCCAGAGCTCGACGACACAGGCTTTCCCCAATTCTCTATTAACCTTGAGATCTTGTAAATATACCCAACGTCACAAGATTTCATATAGACCCTCGGAATCTGAGAAGAAAGAATGCTCCAGCGGAGTCTTCGACAGGTCCAAGAATTCTTGCTACAATAGCCGGTTTTGGGAAGAATTAGCGTGTTGAATAGATGATGACTGCTGAGATCGAGATATTACCTAGGTACTTATGGAAAAAGGGGTAATTCAATCAGCCCTATCGTAGTCGTAAACGCGGAATTCAGGGCCAAGCAATCTCAGCCGAGGTTCTCCACCCATGCGTAGTCTTGATAGCTCCAAGTCATCTCAGGCTTACTTGCAAACAACGATTCAGCAATTGAAAGCCAGTCACGAATCAATATGACTGCAATCCCAGATTTGGAATTCACCAAGGTTGAAGCCATCCCGGAGATCGTCAATGCAGTCCGCTCCACCTTTCATACCCAAAAGACAAGGTCCCTAGAGTTCAGACTGGTTCAACTTCGAAGGCTCTACTGGGGGTGAGCAATACTCGATCTGCAACATTGTGGTGACTGTCACTCACTCTTGGTAGACTAAAGGACAACGCCGATGCTATTGCTGCAGCTTGCAAGCAAGATATTGGAAAAGGGAATTTCGAAGCCAATGTGACCGAGCTTGACTTTTGCACAAATACGATCATATATTGCTGTGATAACTTGAAAAAGTGGGCCAAGGATGAGACAGCGCCAGATATACCCTTGGCCAACAAGCTATTGAGCCCCAAGATCAGGAAGGATCCTCTGGGCTGTGTCCTAATTATCGGGTCTGCTTAAGTTGAACGCACAGACAGAGAGAATTGGAGTTGCTGACACAATCAGCCCGTATAATTTTCCAGTCAACCTCGTCATCGCACCATTTGCTGGCGCCATCGCTGCAGGCAATACGGTAGTCATCAAGCCTAGCGAAAGTGCTCCCAAAGTTGCGGTCGTTCTGCAAAACATCATCAAAGATTACCTCGATCCGACATGCTACACTACTATTCAAGGAGCCATTCCTGAGACCACAGCACTACTTGACCAGAAATGGGACAAGATTCTCTATACAGGTGGAGCAACAGTGGGCACCATTATTGCAAAGAAGGCAGCCGAGACCCTCACCCCAGTCACACTTGAGCTTGGGGGCCGCAATCCAGCCATCATTACCAAACATGCGGACATTCGGCTTGCAGCACGACGGTTACTGTGGGGCAAGCTCGTGAATGCGGGTCAAGTTTGCATTTCCCAGAATTATACCCTGGTTGACAAAGAAGTCCTCGCACTTTTCGTTGCTGAGACGAAGACTGCTATGAAGGAATTCTATCCCAACGGTACCCGTAATACTGACGAGTTCGGCCGCATAATCAATGACAGGCAATGGCAGCGCCTAAAGAAAATGGTCGATGACAGCAAGGGCAAAATCCTCATGGGAGGCGAGATGGACGAAGCTGATAAATACATCGACCTGACCATGATACAAGTGGATTCCTTAGAGGACAGTCTTATCGCTAATGAATCTTTCGGCCCCCTCATGCCCATTTTGCCGGTAGAGAACCTTGACGATGCCATCCGCATCGCAAACGAAGTTCATGCTACCCCTCTTGGCCTATATCCATTCGGCAACAAATCCGAAGTCAGTCGCATGCTTCAAGGAATTCGCTCTGGCGGCGTATCGATCAACGATGGCTTCATGCACGGTTCAATGCCTACCCTTGCATTTGGTGGCGTTGGCGACTCAGGCCAAGGTTCTTATAGAGGACAGGCGAGCTTCGAATGCTTCACACATAGACGAAGTATCACGAAGACGCCAGGATGGATGGAAGGCATGATGGCAGTTCGCTATCCTCCTTACGAAGGAAAGTTGGCGAAGTTCAGGCAGATGGGCGAGATGAAGCCCAATTTCGATCGCGAGGGAAGGGTCAAGTTCAGCCTAATCTCATACTTGTTAGCTTTGGGGGCCGGCAGCAAGACTGGAGGCTTAATCAGATATCTGGTTGTCCTTGTTGGCAAGTTACTTCCTTTCTTTTTCATTCGGCGAATTTTGCGCTGACATTCCAGTAGCGGCCATGGGACTTAGGAGGTACCTCCAATGAGTATTGGAGATGTAAGACGATCGATCCCTCAACTTTACGATCTTCAGGAAATGTGTACAAGATTTAGGGACAGAAGTTCACGGTGTTTCTTTGTGGAAATGGCAATCGTACCCGCTCCTACATTTGGCATGCTACGATGACAATGGTCGCAGTACTCTACTTTGTTACGAGAATGACTTGTACTTTAGCATACTCCAATGCTTTCATTCGGCACCTCAATAGCCACGCATTGTGAGCACTCAGAAGCCTCGATGGCTCTTTAAGTATCCTTGGAAATGCACATCTTTGCATAATCAACGGGAATGCGAGTCATTCTGGGTGAAATTTCTGGGTGAACGTCATCCTCGTTCTTGATTTCACTAACCCTAATCGCCTAGCTTTTGGGGATAACAGATCTCGATCAACAAGGCAATTGCAAGCATGAAGTGGCGTCAGCCTCAACCTTTTCGATCCCTCGGATCTCTACTTTACTCTACACGGACATTGATCATTCATATATTGACAAATTAATATTCTACCTTTGTAAGATCAAAAGCTTGGAAACCACCTTCTTCCGCATTAATAAAGAGGTGAGCTGACCTAAGCTTTACACAGGATGTCGGGTCGGAGTCTTGTATGCTTCCGGTTCCAGTCGAGTGATTGCCAATCGTCTATCGTCAAGCTGTCCACGATCCACGCCATGTATCTCCATCATTTGTTGATTGAAATTTTGCGATAGAAAGGTGCGTTGCATCGTCAACGTCGTTTCAGCATTGCCTTTTGAGTTCATCCTTAAGTGTGGGGTCCGAAAGACCGTCGGCGGCACAGTCGACCGCAATTCGCAACGCCCAGAGCCAACCCCGATGATGTCTGAATATGACGAGCGGAGCCCCGGCGGAAGAAATGAATTATGTGTCGAAAGATCAAGATATCCAATTTCGCCTCGCTGTCTGCCATACTCTATCGTGTCCCCCCAGCGGACCGCCAGACTATCTGGCTCGCGGTAAAGAAAAGTCACTTCAGACTGATCTTCTTGGTCAGCTTGACGTACAAATAGCACTGCTGGTAGCCTCTGTGATGGAAAATGATACTTCCGTCGGCGAACATACCGACGGCAGCCTCTTCCAAACCCACAGTTTGGAGTCAAGTAGTGAAAACGCAATAGGAGTATCGCTTGGGAGGATTCAAACGAAGACGGCGACGAGATACAGAACAACCATACGCGAGCAGTCCCCTCCTCTGGGTCTGTGTCACGAGACCGCCAAGATCCACGACAACTTTGATGGTCTTGTTTTGTGAAACATCTCCCCACAGAGATAAACTCCCAGACCAAATGACTAGCTGCGGCCCGGGCTGCTTGCAAGAGCTCTGACGGGCAAGGTTTGGAAGCTCTATTTCCGTTTGGCGTCTTCCATGTCATCATCCCGTCTCTTTCCCTGGATGTTGGTTCCTTGCATGATCTTCATTTGCCGTCCTGCCGTTGTTTATCTCGCACGTGACTCTTGACCATTTCGAGCCTGTCCATAGTCTGCTCTCCTGAAACGCGCTTCGAATGCTTGGGCTCTTCATGGTAAATAATGACCGTGATGGGTCATTGCGATCCCGGGGGCTCAGCAATATTGGCTCGAATGACAAACGAAGTGACCAAAGCTTATCTGTGCTACCCATACAGGATGCTTCAAGCCATTTCATCATTGGTGCAATTTCTTTCCATGTCACTTGTACATAGTGTCGACCTCCCTCTGTTCCCTTGCTGATTGGATCGAAACGGTATTGCCGCCATATCTTCTTTCATTATGGCCTCTCATATATTGAAGAAAACTAGTCCTCTCTTCCTCTTTTGGTCATGTGTGAATGCACAGATCACTCTTCCTACTGTTACTGGTTGTGTAGGGAACCCTGCGGGGACTGCCACATTTAGCACAGATTTGAGTGTTTCAACAGGAGGTGAGCGTATCGTTGCAGGGGACTTTTGGAACCAACTCGGCGCCGTCTGGATATTATCCACAGATACCGAAGACATTGAATTCAGTCAACCAGGGATACCAGGATACGGTGCTGGATTCGGTGGAGGAGGACCGCCTGCAGCAGCAGAAAGTGCATTGATTCTCAATCCTAGTAAAACAGCATGGACGCTCTCTGTTCCTACAAGCTCGCTTGGCGGCGAATGGGACGTTGACTTCGAGGCCAGCACACCTACTGCGTCGTCAGCGGCGGGATCGGCACAGCCATCATCATCAGCAGCAGCATCGTCGGCAGCAGCCTCTTCAGCACCGATTGCATCCTCATCGACTTCCGATCCCCCAACCTCAACCCCTCTTCCAACAGTAGCTAAGCGTTATGAGCCTGCTCGGCCATCACGGTTCGGAGCAGATAAAGCCCAGGCACCAAAAACCACAAATGTGGTCGTTCTACCCAACCGACCGCAAAGGCCAATGCCAGTGGGTGCTAAATTCCGACGACAAGCGGATACAGGACAATTTCACCTGATCATTACCGGGTCTTTGCCATGCCTTGGCCCATCGGTATCGCAGACGGTTTCAGGTAATCCAACGATCGCCTCGCAGTGTGAGAACAATGACATCAGCACCAATGCAGCTGCGTGGACAACTTATGGGGTATTACTGCCCTATATCTTGCACAGTCTTCAGGTTTGACGGGTATACAGGTCCAATCTTACATGTCAAGCTTGCTTCAGGCAGCAGCCCCAGCTCCCACTGATCCTCAGGTCAATGGTGCTTCTCTCATCCACTCCGACGTAAATCCTGCGGGAGCAGCATGCACCTACACAGCCCGTATGTCAAGTCCACCTTCAGTCATGAAACCGTGAGCTAAGATCAAATTCCACGGTAGAATGCCAAGGCGTCAGCTGCAATGGCGTCAAAGACCATACAACAGGATCAGTCCAGTCAGTCCAGAGATACCTAGCCTGGAACTCCGTGGTCAATTTCAACAATTATCTTTATCAGCTCTATGAAGCCCTTTTCAATGCAGGCACACTTAATGGATTGCTGGACGACAAGATCGTCACTACATATTTCACAAACCCGTCTCCAGACGCTAGTTGGGCGCAAGTCTTGAGTACTTTTGCTCCACTATTAGCCATCTTTGGTGCCATGCTAGGACCATTTGTAAGGGCCAGATTCCTTTTGCACGACTCTAGATAAAACCAGCGTTAACAAAAATTGAAGGGTGGTATAGCTGGTGACATTCTGGGAGTGATGAGCGGTGTAGTCGGTGCAGTCGCCTCAAATGGTATCATAGGCTCCATAGCTCCCGTCGTTGATCAGAGATTTTCCGAGTACGCTTGATCTTGCCTTCGTATTGATCTCCGATAGCCTTGCTAATACAATGACTCGCTAGAGTTGCGACGATTACGGATTTTGTTGGCCAGTATCTGAACGCAACCATAGTTGGAATTGAAGGTGCCTACAATGATATCATTGGTGAGAACGCAGCTGCCGTAATATGGGCTGGTTCAGATCTTGGAAGCACGCCATTGGAGAAGAATGGATATTTTGGATTGGGAGATTGGGTTTGCGATCCGCTTCGTCTGCCATGCTCATCAACTAACTAATCCTATGTAGGTGAACAGCAACTATACCCAAGGTCTCACAACCAACATGTACAGCTCACTTTCAAAAATCTTCACCTATAAGGCAGTCAAGTAAGTGCCTTTTATGACACATCAAAGAGCCTTGGACTGACTGTGATCGTAGTTTTGCATGGATTGACTCGGGCGTGTTCATCATGTAAGCAGCCTTATCATTTCACTCCGTTATGTTCGAGAATTGGGAAATATGTTTGGCCGCAAGACAAGGCCCAGATCATTTATCGTCGAGACCAGGCTTTAATAGGAGACTACTTCTCTAAGGGCTGCGGAAGCTCACTCAAGCTTTCCTAGGTACGTACCTTACGGCAAACCAATCGCGGATGTAAGGGCAATCTGCAGAGCGGTGGTATAGACGCCACCTTCTGCCAAAACAGTCTGAAAGACACAACCAATCTCGGCACACTTACAATATGCGACGCACCGGGCCCTGGCATGGCCCGAGTCTTCAGTGCGGGAACGGTCGATGGGTAAATTCCCCTCCCTCACAGCTTTCCCAGAAACCGTTGTGACTTACGCAAACCTTCAGTTCTGGCGAAATAGAGAAGACCACTCCACAGGGCTGGGACAGCGGAGTGGCAGGAGTGGACGTGGCTGGCGCAATTAGGGGTTCCATCAATTCGTGGTCAACCGGCGACTTTGGCTATGATGCTTCGAATCCGTACAGCGATACTCTGAACGCAGTACAAAAATTGTCGAACGATCAGATCGCCTCGCTCGCAAAGCTTCAAATTTCGGAAGAGACGGCAGGCCTGTTCAACATCCCCGTCTGTCAGATGTTCGATCTCAGATTCTTCCCGCCCGCTTCAGGAAGTAAGTCATGCCTCTAAAACTCAATTCTGCAGATTTTACCTTGTGGAAAAAGTGACTGCATTTACTGACATTTCGCTCGTCAGGTTCCTGTTCAGCTTGCCAGCAATCCGTAGGCGGCACCCCTGGCTCCACGAAGAGATTCGGGGACAACATCAACAAGATCGTGACCAGCGCGCTAGGAGGGCCCCCAAATAAGATGTATTGCGGTGGATACTATGGAAACAGTTGCTCTTACAGCTGTCCCCAGAGTCTATACAATGGGACGTCCTTCTAGTTTTTGCGATGGTTACATGGTGCTTGCAGTTGGAGATGAAGTTACGGACCAACAGTGATGCGGTATGACCTGTATATATTTTTTTGGGCGGCCTTTTGGCTCTTTCTATAAACATTGATACCCCTACAAGAGCCACGGTGACCAACGAAATGATTGTCGTCCCGACGAAAGTTTCTGATGCTATTCACCGATTTTCCACGTTGAATTGGATCCTGATGAACAAAGATAATCAGCTCTCCACCTCAGCCATACCCAATCATGCTAGAGACATAAACATCGTGATAATGGACTGATGATGGAAACAATGTTTGTCATGGCTAATCGACGGATTAAATATTTTCCATTTCCGTAGAAGTATCAATCTTGTCTTGGCATTTGAACTCTACATTTGGAAAGATCAAAGAGTACATTAACCTCGTACCATGGCCACTGCGATCAATCGACTAGGCTGTATAGCTCTACGACACACATCTCGCATACCGGTGCGAAGAAAATGTATTTCCTCAACCCACTACGTCCGCCAATTCCACACTTCTCCCCTCCACCGTGACGAAGAAAGCAAAAAACCCGTCGAATCTACCTCCTCATCCTTCAACCGCTTCCGGCACGAGCTAGACTCCAAAGACCGCGAATTTTACGACTCCCTAACGTCTGACGAGCAGCAACAATGGGAAGAAGAAGACAAGAAAGCGCACGAGTACATGACCTCCCCAGCCATCGAATCCGAGCTCCAAGGCATCGCATCCAGAGCCGCCAACGAGGCCAACGATGAAAGCCCGCACGTGCAGATCAACATCCCAAAGATAAAGCCCGGGCTGATGGCCATGGGCGAAGAAGACGAGCAAGATTCGGGTGAAGATGAGGAATATGAGGGTGATGATATCACCTCGCTCGGCCACGCCAATTTGGAACAGCACAGGGAGATGAGAGAATATGCGCGGATAATGGCATGGGAGATGCCTCTACTCAGCAGTCTGTCATCCCCAACCAACCCCCTACCTCCTCTATCCTCCATCATATCACTAACACCACCTTCCTCCCCCCAGAACTAGCCAAACCCTTCCACCCCCCCTCCCTCGACTCCCCCCTCCGCTTCCGCTACACAACCTACATGGGCGAAACGCACCCGGCCCAAAAAAAAATCGTCCTCGAATTCTGCGTCCGCGACCTCCCCCACCTCACAGACCCGCAACGCACAAAACTCATCAAGCTGACCGGCCCCCGCTACAACCCCGATACCGACATCGTGAAAATGTCCTGCGAGATGTTTGAAACGCAGGCGCAGAATAAACGCTACCTGGGCGATCTGGTGGACACGTTGATGGCGGAGGCGCAGGATGGGAGCGATATGTTTGAGGATGTGCCGTTGGATTTTCGGCATCATAAGGTGAAGCGGAGGGTGGAGTTTCCGGAGGAGTGGAAGTTGAGTGAGGAGAGGAGCAAGGGGCTGGAGAGTGAGCGGAAGCGGAGGGAGATTGAGGAGGAGGCGAGGGTGGAGGAGGGGAGGCTGTTGGTTGGGGCGCGGATTATTGAGGAGGCGATGGCGGCGTTGCCGGTTGTGGAGGAGAGTAAGGTGCTGGTGGAGGCGCAGCAGGGGAAGAGGGGGAAGGCGAAAATGGCAAGGGCGTCGAGGAGGTTGAGGTAGTGGGGGGGGGAGACTGGTGGGAAGCTGATGTAATTCTACGATGTTACATGGACATATGTAGAACAGCTAGGGAATGTATTCTGTACCGAAGAGCTGAGATGCCGCTTTACCTGAGAGCCTGTGTGCATGTCACTGAACTTGGAAGCAAGCCTGTCACCAAGGTGAGATTCATTTAATATCCATGCATTCATGAAATCTATCATACTATCTACCGCAAGCAATCTCCCTATGGCTAATGATGTTCCCTATGGTTAATGATGTTGTGCCGCATGCTAGAAATAGAAACTTTTGATCCCAGGGACTGGGACTGTCATCCAAGTGGACTTTTGGGTTTGGGCCCAGAATGTGGGTGGTCCTCGAAGATAACTGTCCCCTCCCACCTAAGAAACAGAGGGACATTCCCCCCTCACCCTGTGAAAGAAAGGAAAGATTGATCCCAGGGACTGGTTCCCCAGGGACTGGGGCTGTCACCCAAGTGGACTTTTGGGTTTAGGCCCAAATTGTGGGTGGTCCTCGAAGATAATAGTCATGTCCCGCCTTAAGAAAAAGAGGAACATTCTGCCCTCACCCTGTGAAAGAAAGGAAATTCTGATCTTTTGTTGGACGGTCAATGATGTATGACCATCCAGATCAAGTGTGATATCGCATGCAGTCTTATGAAAGGAAAAGACAAGCATGCATGAAAGAAAATTGATTAGTCCTCGGTTCCGCCTCTCACCACTCGTTCAGCAACAGTAACTGTCCACACCCGTGATTCAACCCAGATAGTCCCCATTATTAGACTGATGTTGAGGACGACCGTGATGCTTGCTTGGATGGCTGGTTTTGCGCCCCTTGGCACTCCCATTGCTGCCTACGTGTTTTTTAGTCGTGCGGTCAGACTTGGTGTGAGCATCCTCGAGAGGATTAGCGACAAACTCTTCCTCTCCTGGCGCGCGGAACATACGACGGTGAATAGGCGGTGGTGAGAATGTGGGGGACCGAACATCTGCGAAAGAATTGGCAATACTACCATGCTCACTAGTAGCAGCCTTGCCGTTCGATTCATCCTGCGCGTACGGATTGAAGAGGATGGGACCTCGACCCTTGACGCTCACAGGAGCATGAGTACGAGCAGTGGCGATGATAGCCGGATCGAGACCACTAAAAGAGAAACGAGAATTGCCAAAGGAGTTTCCTGATGGATTGCGATTTCCCGTTGCAGGCGTAGCAGTACGAGTGCCAGAAGCGACAGAGGCATGCTCCCGCTGCTCAATAACAGAGTTGACATTCGATGCTCCGTGAATAGTGTTGTTAGAGCTTCCAGGAGTATTGACATGTGAAGTAGAACTGGCCGCATTGTTGCTACCATTGTGAGTGGGTGAGGCAGTACCTTGACCGTGTGCAGCGGACCCGCTAGTGCTATTGGATCCAGTATCTGAAGTGCTACTATGCTGCTCGAAGGCTTCGCCACTGGGCTGAGAAGATATAGTGCCAGTAAGAGCTTCAGCCGTCTTAGGGCGTGCTTTCATGAAAATGGGCATATAAGGTGGTGGGACAGTAGTCTGAACGGCCGCTGTGGAAGGACCAGGAGCATGTGAGGATTTGGAGGCGCCAGATTTAAAGCTGTTCGCAGGAGTAGCACTAGCGTGTGCATTGTTCTGTGGCTGAGATGGAGTACCAGAAGATACGCGCTGTGTGAACGGGTTGCCTTTGCCCGGTGGTGGAGCTGGCGCCTGCTTATTTCCACGGGGTGAAGGACGGCTGGGGGTTTGAAGAATTGCAACTGGACGATTTTGAATGTTGTTCGTCAAGCTCATTGATTGTAGTTGTGGTGTGAGATTGGTTGGCTGATTGTTATAGGAGCCTGCTGTGGTGGTAGGCTGCGTTTGGAACTGGCCATGACCGCGGGTGAAATCTGGCATACCAGCCTGAGCATGAGAGCTCTGCTGCTTCGCATGATTGACATAAGAAGGAAAGTGCTGAGCAGCATTAGCTGGGGAAATGTGTTGTACAGGACCAGATTGGGCATTGGTAGGTTGACGAGAGCCCGAAGTAACAGCGGGTGAGAATGAGCCACGGGGAGAATGAGTGAACATTGGAACAGGCCCGGACGCTTGTGGAGGTGTTACATGCTGGGGAGATCTCTGAGGCCCAGGCAACTCTACTTGAGCTGCTCCCTTAGCCTCATGACGTCTCCAGCTCTGCTTGATATCCGGCTTTGATACCGGGGGTACTTGCCATGCTTTGAGAGGAGGAGGCCGAGGGGCTGTAACAGGATCCTCACGAGGCCAAGTTGGATATGTTCGAACACCAATGGCCAAACGAGTCTCATCATCGGGAGGAATCTCGTGCTTGTATTTGCAGCCTTCCTGCATGTAATTGCAGTTGCCAGTCCGGATCCAGTAAGTGCAGTAGACTTTCTTGCCCAGAGTTCCTGGATTACCCTGGAACTTTGGGGTTTCAGCTTCAGAGCCATCTTGGCTCTCTTCCGGAGATTCATCCTGACCAGATGTTATCTTGTCAATGTTGGCCTGAGTAAGATTAGTGAGGTTTCACATCAGACTTGCAATTGGGGCAAGCTATACCTGAATCTGATCGACGCTGCTATTCGCATTCTCATCTTTCGCTCGAGTCTTGGTTTGAGGTGCGCCTACCGAGGCTCCTTTTGCAGGAGTAAACAAGGAAGCCCCGGGCCCAGAGCCGCCGTCCTGGCCAGCTGTTGCATTCGTGAAGCTGACAATATCGACTACAAAGTGATCTCCATTGTGGTCGTAATGATCACCAAGGAATCTCATCTCTCCACGACAAATGTCCTCCCAATTCTTGGTGGATGAGACACCTCTAAGAGCGATCCAGGAGGGGAGCTCGTCAAGAGGAATCAGTGGGACATAAGTGTCGGCATTGCGACGTATCCAAAAATACGGTCGAAGTGGCTCCGACATCCTTGCTTATTACAAGAGATGATAGCAATAGTCCCTGAGTGAAAGCGGGTGATATTGGAGATGAAGGATTCAAGCAAGGTAGTCTTGAGCGCGACTGGGATGTTTATGGTGAAGCTCTAAGTGAGTAGCAGTCGTGTTGGACCAGGTTTGCTCAATATAGCTCCTGAACAAGAGTTCGGAGGTATTTAGAGTGCTGAAGGATTGACACAAGAGAACTGTCGCACACAGCAGTTTGCTATGCAAGCATGTCAGTAATCCGGTGTTGATGGACCGATGGAGGTTTGAGGATTACCTTTGTTTTTTTATCAAGCAGGTCTTCTCGTATGCTTGCCGGTATAAATGACTTGACGTTTTGTTGTTGTGAAAGGAGTATATGAGTTTGGCGTTGGGTGCTTGCCTAAGGTTGAGGGAGGTTTGTAAGAGAGAGGAAGGATGGTTGCAGGAGAGGGTTTTTAAAGTGCAAGATGATCGAGGCTCAGCGCCTTGGCGTGGAGTGAATTCAATCTGTGTTTAGGAAGAATACCGGAGATTCGTAAAGAAAGGTGACGAGTCGTGTTGAGTGAAGGATAAATCCGATGATTGATTGTCCAATTTCCCGTGAGGTGGCAAATCCCCTCATTGATCGCAACACTGGTAGTAACAATGCTTATCGACGCAAGTGAATGCCAGTGTATGTCCAAAAGGAGGACCCTGCATAATAGTGTGATGCAATGATTAACAACACAATGCAGGTTGGGACCTGCGGAGGTATGATTAAGGTAGATAACAAGTGAGTTTTCGTAAACAATTGACACGCATCGTCCTTTCACTCTAATCTTGGATCAGTGTATTGTGCATTGCACCGGCGAGAGTCAATGATGCGATACCTAACACACAGAATCCAGAGGGCCTTCTGGCGCTTTGGCATCCCGTTCATTCACTATAGCCTATGCCCTTTCACTTTTTCCGAATATGTCCGAGATGCATTGTGTGGTCTGACAGGAATCGGGTTTTGATTGAGTTCCTTTTTAGGTAAGTCCAGGTGACCACGGAAATTTTGCACGTCATCTGCCAGCTTCGTGGACGCCTCACACAGCTTCTTTATGATTGGAACATCAAGGCCACGACCGACCAGTGTACCCAGTCCCCAGCAGCATAGCCTGAGCCACGGTCCTTTGAAGAACAATCTCGCCTTGCACTATGCTACTGCCATAGTAGAGCTTGTGATGTCTCAAGAAGTGTATATCACAGACTCATCGTATGTCCTAGAGGAAGCCCGCTTGTGCAGTAGTGTATGCTAAGGAGCATTAGGAGCACAGTCTTCATCCATGGTCACAGGGTAGGTTCTAATTCAGGTGCATTTGCCGCATTGAAGGACATGTCTTGAGAAACGACTGTCGCACAGGGCGCAGATTATCAGCCTAATCGACGCCGACAAATGAAAGTTGGTCAATGTTTACATGCAAAGGGGATTGTACTACCTTCGCCATTGCCTTCCAAGTTTCTTCCTCACTGCCAGTTTCTGTCTTCAAGAAAACAATCTCTATTTGGAGTCGGGCCTCCAGTCCATTGTATTTGCGGTGGTCGAGAGATCAATCAGTATTGGCGTAAAATGTTCTACTTAGCCTTCCTTTTAGCCTTCCTTTCGTGAGACCTCTGTTCATCGTCACACAAGCCTGATCTATGACCACTATCGGGCAAGGCTGAGCTGCAAGAAAGATATTACTATCAATAGACGAGCAAGCGGACAGTGTGGACTGCTCAATCGACATCATCATAGGAGGCTATGGCAGTCATGAGCCTCTTTCAGGACAAAGCCCAAAATCTATGTTGCGGTTCACAGCAGGATAATATACGAACTGATCGACTTCGACCTTGGATATCAGGTACGTACGAGACAGCGCAATTTCCCCGCAAAACAGGAGAGGGTGCGTCAAAAACCATCTTGAAAAACTCGACGATCAACAAGCAGCGGCCATAACAAAGACCGCCGAGAAAAACCAATCACCTTGCTTTTCAATGCTCTCTTTATGAAAGGGAAGAAGCCAGGTTGATCGGAAATGAGCATGCGGGCTCCCGTCTGGAGCTGGATTCTGGGACCTGACTCCGGGTATGATGCCGTCTCTCTGCGAATGATACAAAGTCCGGGGATCCTTGCAGATGACATTGATGATCTTTCTCATGTGAACTGCCCTAGATGACAGCATAGATACCAGATTTGATATGTTGAGGAAGGCACGGTGGCCGGACGGCTGGACCCTCTTGCGAACTGGAACTCTTGGCATGCTTGACTAAGCTGTGTAATAATGGCCTTAATGGACTTTTCAGACACACGCTGTCAGCCATCGCAGGTGCTATTGTCTAACGAAACTCTGTGTGGGCGGTCCTGGAAGCCGCATCTCACAGGATTTGGGATTTGAGTAGTGAGCGAATTGGGGCTGTACTGCGTGGTAGACTAGGGAGCAAGCGGTTGATCATGGTTCTGTCTGTGTACGCAATCAGTGTCAACTACTCAGCAAGAAATTTATTGTCCATTGAAGGACTTGTAGGTCCTAGCTTCGTAGCCAACATCAGTAGCACCCTCGCTAACATTGATTGGGTGCTCATGAGAGTAGCATTGATTGATAGATGCCAAAATGACATCTGCCATTGGAAATTTCACAACAAATGCGATTCAAACGCAAACTGGGTATCTAGTACTACGGTCAAAACAAAAGCTCCCCCGAGGTCACCTCCTGGTGATTCCTCGCCTGTGAGCCGTCGGGAAGATCGTCTTTGGGGGCTCCCATCCTCTTTGGCCTGCGAAGGAATGTCTCGCACAATAGCCCTGCTGCCACGCTAACATTCAAGCTGTCAACCCTGCCTTGGCCCATTCTTGGGCCCTCGACGCAAACATCGTAGTCTGCCTTTTTCTTTATATTCCACCGCAACCCTTCACCCTCACTGCCAAGAATTAGGATACACGCATGGTTCTGGATGGGATTTCCTAAGGCTGCTGCAGAGACATAAGTCTTGTTACCTGACCGCTGATTTGGGTCTGCACCGGTAGCAGCATTAGCAGCATAGATCTTCCAGCCGTTGTTCCTACATGAATCAAGGAAGGTTCCAGGCTGATTCACGGAAATAAGAGGTAGGCTTTCTGAAGCGCCAGCAGAAGCCTTGAGTGCCACAGGTGATACTGGCGCAGTGCTGCGGTTGGAAATAGCCACAGCATCGACGCCAAGAAAGAAAGCGCTTCTCAATATCGCGCCAAGGTTTCCAGGATCAAGCTGGTTTCATTGTTAGCAGATTATTCAATGATATGGACAGCGCCCTCAATTTGAGTCAATGGAGGGTGTGCTTACAATTCCATCGAGCAGAAGAACGAAGGGATACCTTGGGAAGCCGACTTCGTATTTGATTAGTGTGTCCTTGCCATTGACCTGCTCGTCTTCTCGAGACTGATGATCCAGGATCACATGGAATGGTCCTTGCGCTCCCTCCACAGGCCGGAATCCAATGACAGGAATTTTTGGTAAGGGAGACGCTTCGAGTACATACCCCTGGGAACGAATTTCAGATTCTAGAGATTCTCGAGATTCTCGAGCTAAATTACACAGACGGAAGCGACTTACGTTGTGAGGTCTCCCGCCGCTCATTTTGTCCATTACTCGTAGCCAGTCGCCTTTCAATCTTTCAACAGTGACGCCACGTTCCACCGCCATTCTCCTAATCTTCATGTCATGATCATGAGACTCACGATTGTCTCCGTCATATATGTAGAGTTTGTATAGCTTTCTTCGTGGAGAAATGAGGGCTGCAGTGACGACAGATGTACCATAGAGGAATTCCGAAGCGGGTGTGGTGTAAGGCATATTCAAAGGAGCACGATCGTCAGATGCAGAAATGGTCTGGTTGTAACCTCGTGAAGGAACTTTCCCATTGCTCCCACTAGGGGTAGGGCTATCGGAGATTCTTTCGCCTTCTGGCGTCCGCCTGCCCATTGTGAATCGGTGTCTCGGAAGGAGACGATCATCTTGATCGTCCTGCAGATCTTTGGGCAATGAGAGTTCGTGAGAGCCCTCATTCTCATCTAAAGCTGAATTCCTATTCAGTGCCGCTCGCGGCTGTCTGAACTGATCATTCCTAGCAAAGACTCGGCGGCCGGCTGTCCGACGTTCAGGTGCGTTCGATTGCGATTGCGATTCCAGGGCTGGCTGTACTGCATGGCCAAATTCTGCTGCACGCCGGGTTGCTCGATTGCCCCCGGGTTTTCGGCTGTAGTCATACTGAGCTTGAGCTTTGCGGATTGTCTCTTCGGAACTCAGACCTTCAGAAATGGACTCTTGGGCCAGAGTCTTGAGATGGCCAGAAAAGCCTCTGCGATTAGGGCGGGGGATGCGCGCATCTTTCAGGGCCTTGAAGCGTTGGCTGAGTTTGCCATAATGGTCCATGTCCTCCACGTCAAGGCCTTGTTGATGATTTGGCCTTCGTACCCGCCCTTGCGAGTATGACGAGTCCGATGATCGCCCGCCATCGTAGTCTGCTATCGGACGTGAAGGCAGTCTTCTATCCTGATTGCTTCCTTTCTGTGAACGTCTGATAGATTTGTTGATTGCAGCATTAGTAGATATGCAAGCTTTGACGGTCTGTGTGACTCGACATCTTCGCCGGAAGAGCGCGTTTTTACAAACGATTCCATCACTGTCATGCAGGAGGGCACGAAGCATTACTTGGCTAGCCACGTCCTGCGATGCCTGTGATAAAGGAATTCGCCCAGAGAAGGATTCTATAAATTTGTCGCTCCTTCGGCCGAGGTTTTGCCGTCACGCCAAGAAATTAAACATGACCACCTCCAGAGTCAGTCCTATTTGGCAACATACTCTAGACGAAGAGGAAATGACGAGATCAGAATGGCGATGTCTATTAGTCCGTATTACCTGCCCTGAAGACTCGACGTCCCAGAAATCCTCCCAGTCAAAAAGGCTCTAAGAGCCAATGGAAACATCCAATATCTGAGCGAGAAAAGTACAAAAGTTGAGGAGGGACTGAATGACTTGACACTATCTGGATTCCACGAGGACATTTCAGCCTCATGCATACCGTACCGTCTCAAAGCAATCATCTACGAAAGGGAGGAGGGTGTTGTGCAGGCGTGGGCTCGCAAAAAGAATGGGGGAGGCTGACGAGACCAACGGCTCTCCAATAGGAATCATCACGCCTGCGAAGCCGCTAACGCTCCAGCAGTCAAATCTTGAGCCTCTTGCAAGCTCGGAAGACGTGAAACCTCCAAATGTCCGCGATCAGAACGTCTCGGAGTCGAAAGGTAACAAAGAGTCTGAGGGAAGGACTGGCTTTCCATTCGAGGATCATGCACAGAATCTTGAACATGGAGCTGGTAGCCCAGAACGAGAGGACTCAAGTGATTTTGGGATCGCAGACCAGCCACCTCAACAGAGACGGAGTGGCGCCCAGCGGGCAGCAGTGCCAGAGCCTCAGCCAACTCTCAAGAGTGAGGAGATATCTACAACCCCAAGCCGACCCAGCGTCCAATTCTCTCGCACTGCCTTAAACAATGGACAAGGGAATAGTGCCCATTTCAGATCGGGATCAGGAGACTTTTTTGACGGGGAATCTATGCCCAAAGACCGAAGAGGTGGCTCACTCTTCAACAAGCTAAAAGCTCTGGCTAATCCTGCTGCTCCTCCATCTCATATGAGAACCCAAAGTGGATTCACCCTTGGTGGGGATTCCGTTGACGAGAGACCTTTAGGCTTCCAGCTTTCACCAAACTCGGAAAGGGAGGACCCCATAAGAGGCTTGGTTGGGGGTTACGGTAGTGATCTCGACGCTGATGCCGAAGAAAGTACTGGAGAGGATGATTTTGCCACCTCCTCACGCCCGAGGAAACGTCGGAAGAGCCGGCGGCCGCAAGACGGTGGACCCCAAACCACTCCATCAACACCAAAGATGACTCGCATGTCGCGACCAAATTTTCTATCTAGTAGTTCTGTAGCATCCGGAGAAAGGTTTCGTCCTGCTTTTCTTCCTCGCAGAGCGACCATGACAGATGTGCCTGGGGAATTCCGGCAAGGCGTTTCTGAGGACGAGGGTAGGGAACGAATGAATCGAAACAATGCCTGGCGTAGAGGCAGCGGATGGAATCCGCGAGGATTGAGCTATGGGGGGATCCGGAAACAGAGCCAGCAAACACCCACTGAAGAGCGGCGCCCAATGAACTTTCGTCGACTTACTGGTATTGGGCCGACTGATGACGCTCAGGAGGGTTCCTCATTCTCACCATGGAGACTTACTCGTAGCGACCGCGCCTCAACACTCAGTACAGCCAAATGGCGCCAGGTGAAAGCCGCCGTTAAGACACTTGCACAGCGTCGAAAGGCTGAACATATCATTGACCATGCGAAATCTGCTGAGCTGCTTGCCGAACTTGCTGCAGGCGCTCCGGCAGCGCTGATGCTAGCCAGTATGTTCCAGAGAGATGAGCACGGCAACAAAAGGATACCGATCCTACTGGAACAACTTAAGGTCCAGATCACGGACAGCGAGCAGGACAGTGAGAAATCTGGAGACCGTCATTTCATTTTTCACATTGCGCTAGAATATGGTAACGGACTCACTCGGATGAAGTGGCAGATCCAGCGTGCTTTGAGGGATTTCGTTAATCTACACACGCGGTATAAAGTCCAATTGGGGGTTCAAAAATACGCTCAACTGAAACGGGATGACGCACGCTCAAGACTACCCCATTTTCCCCGAAGTGCGTTCCCTATATTGCGAGGTCTTAGAGGATTGGACAACTTTAGTGGGTCTGAAGATGATGAAGAACGTGAGGTCGAAGATACAGGTCGAAGTGGCGACGAAACGAGCGGAGTAGACAGGTCTGGGAAGAAGAAGAAGTCTCGCCCAACACTAGCTTCCTCAAGACGCAAATCCAGTGTGCCAAACATCAATGGAGGGGACCCTTCGGTGCGGAAAGGAGCTTGGCCTGAGAGACAACGGAAAAAGCTTGAATTATATCTCCAGCAGCTCATTCGATACCTCATTTTCCGCCCCGAGAGCAGCCGATTGTGTAAATTTCTTGAATTGTCTGCTTTAGGTGTACGGCTTGCGGCTGAGGGGAGTTACCATGGTAAAGAAGGGCTCCTAATCATTCAGTCTGGAAAGGGGGTTGATTTCCGGAAAGCGTGGACACCTTCCTTGATCAAAGGTCGGCATGGCCCTAAATGGTTTATAGTCCGCCATAGCTATATCGTTTGCGTTGACTCTCCGGAAGCGATGAACATATATGATGTTTTCTTGGTAGACTCCAGCTTTGAGATCCAGACAAAGGGAAAAGGCTTACTAAATCAAAAACCGAAGGCCGCGGCCAAGGCAGCAAAAGAAACAGCATCACACCCGCAGCACCACCGCTTAAGGCTTTCAAACTCCGAGAGAAAGCTCAAGCTGTTAGCCAAGAACGAGCGGCAGCTGAAACAATTCGACGACTCGATCCGGCAGATGGTGAATGATTCCCTCTGGAGCAAGCCCAAGCGATTTGGAAGTTTTGCTCCTGTTCGAACGAACGTGTTTGCACAGTGGCTGGTCGATGGAAGAGACTACATGTGGAATGTATCGCGAGCGATTAGCATGGCTAAAGATGTCATCTACATCCATGACTGGTGGCTTAGTCCCGAATTGTATCTGCGAAGGCCTGCCGCAATCAGTCAAAAGTGGCGACTGGACAGGCTACTTCAGCGAAAGGCACGCGAGGGTGTCAAGGTATTTGTGATTGTCTATCGCAATATCAATTCCGCCGTTCCGATCGACTCCGAGTACACCAAGTTCTCCCTCCTCGATCTGCATCCGAATGTCTTCGTGCAGCGATCACCAAATCAATTTAGGCAGAACACTTTCTTCTGGGCTCACCATGAGAAGATTTGTATTGTTGACCACATGGTAGCCTTCATTGGCGGGATTGATCTTTGCTTTGGCCGATGGGATACCCCTCAACATACCGTTGTGGACGACAAGCTCACGGGCTTCGAATTGTCTGATTCGCCAAAGGACGCTGATCATTGTCAGCTTTGGCCTGGTAAAGATTATTCCAACCCCAGAGTCCAGGATTTTTATGCTTTGGACAAGCCCTACGAGGAGATGTATGATAGGGCCAAGATACAACGCATGCCATGGCATGATATACACATGCAGATTGTTGGTCAGCCTGCCCGCGATCTAACCAGACATTTTGTCCAACGATGGAATTACATCCTCCGCCAGCGTAAGCCAACGCGCCCTACTCCATTCTTGCTTCCGCCACCAGACTTGAATCCGGCAGACCTTGAAGCTCTCGGCATTGACGGAACATGCGAAATCCAAATCCTAAGGTCAGCTTGCTGGTGGTCTCTTGGTACACCAGACCAGACGGAACATAGTATCCTGAATGCCTACATCAAATTGATTGAGGAGTCCGAGCACTTTGTCTACGTTGAGAACCAATTCTTCATCAGCAGCTGTGAGGTTGAGGGGACAAGGATCGAAAATCAGATAGGCGACGCACTCGTTGAGCGTATCATCCGGGCTTCGCAGAAGCGAGAAGATTGGCGTGCAGTCATTATCATCCCATTGATGCCGGGATTCCAGAATACTGTCGATCAACAAGACGGTACTAGTGTCAGGCTCATCATGCAATGCCAGTTTAGAAGCATATGTCGAGGAGAGGCTTCGATTTTTGGCCGTGTTCGTGCTCAGGGGATCGAGCCGGAGGACTACATCCAATTTTACAGTCTACGGTCATGGGGAAAGATCGGACCAACCAAGCAGCTGGTGACCGAGCAGCTCTACATTCACGCAAAGTGCATGATTGTTGATGATAGGATTGCCATCATCGGGTCCGCGAATATTAATGAACGATCAATGCTTGGATCTCGTGATTCCGAATGTGCCGCTGTTGTTAGGGATACCGACATGCTATGGTCGACGATGAGCGGTGAGCCATATCTGGTCGGAAAGTTTGCCCATACTCTGCGGATGCGACTGATGCGTGAGCATCTTGGTCTTGACACAGATGAGATCATGGAAGAAGAGCTAGGAGAGAACGATGACCAGTGGGAACGAGACATGTCGAGCGTCTATGGCAAAGAGCATACTGATCGTGAGACGTCGGAAAGCCAATTGGAGGCGAAGCGCCCAGCTCACGAGGAAGCCATCCAGAAGGTGGAAACAATGTCAAGCTTCAATCATGATGTTGACTGGGAGCAAGGGAACAACCCAAATCTCAAGTCCAACAAAAAACTTACAGAAGATCCTCGTGTCACTCACAACACAGAACATCAAAAGGATGTAGATGGTGATGGCGCGGATGTCATGAAGCAGGAAGAAAAGGCTGGCAGAGCTGGCCGTCGGGACACCTATCTCATGCCTGTAGGCAAAAGCAGTAAGGAGATCCTGATCCTGCCGGAAGATCCAAACGCGGCCAAAGGTAGACCAACGTCGCCAAAGCAGCAAGAATATCGAACTAGGTCTGTGTCAAGAGTGTCTCGCATGACTGAAGATGGTGGCAATCTTTCCCTTCCGCCACAAACTTTGACGGCAGCAAGTACAGCAATGTTTGGCCTTTCTCAAAGCTCCACCTTACCTCCGCTACCCATAATGGATGACACTGATATTGGTGGCCCTCCAGTACAGCGAAGTTCATCAAAGAAGATGACTGAGATGATGAATCCCCTCATGGCCGATTTGAAACGGCCGTACGTCGACAATGACTGTATGCGTGACCCTTTGAATGACTCATTCTTCCTGGACACTTGGCATACTATAGCAGAAAACAACACCAAGCTTTATCGGCAAGTCTTCCGCTGCATGCCAGACAATGAAGTCAAAGACTGGAAGGAGTATAAAGAATATGCAGCTTATGCTGAACGCTTCTCCCAGGCCCAAGGTGGGGGTAAGAGCAAAGACCGCGTCCAACAAGACGCTCCTGGAAGCAGTGGTCCACCAGGCCAGGGTAGCTTGTCCGATAAGTTGCGCATGCTTGGTCCTATCGGTGAAGCCGCTGGTAGTGCAGAAGGTCGAGCTGAAACATTCAGCGAGAAGGTCACGCATAGCATTGGACAAAAGGACAACAATCACAACAACCACTCTATGGGGAAGATTGAAGAATGGGCCGAAGAAGCTAACAAAGCTCAGGCTGAGCGCCAAGCCAGAGAAGCCGTAGAGAAGCCCCTGGTTTCATCTCTCGGTGACAATGTCGTTGAAGAGAAGGCCCCGGAGCGGACATCTAACGAGCTAAAGCCTTCGACAACATTTGACTCTGAGACGATGTCGAAAATCACATCTCCCCCTTCTAACACGTACTCAGATGCTCTGAACAAGAACGCGTCAACTCAGAAGCGAAGGCGGAGGGCTACGACCCGTAGCTCAAGAAGGGAGTTCCACGCCAGCGACGACATCATATCCCAAAACGATGCAGATGATTTGATGCGTATGGTGCAAGGACACCTAGTCCTCTGGCCGTATGACTGGCTCGCGAAGGAGGAGCAGGGAGGCAACTGGCTCTATAGCATTGATGGATTGGCGCCTTTGGAAATCTAGTAAGTTCCATGCTCTCTCGATTTTCTGAGGACAGCTACTGACAGAATGCAGCAATTGAGCGGTACATTGTTCAAATAAGACGATCGGGGGATTCTCGGCGTTACCTAGGAACCAAGCATAGCGTCCGTTGCATTTTGGGGATTAATCACAAGCGGCGGCGCTAATTATGGGGGACATCTTCTAGCATGTCTTTTTCCGAGATACCTGAACTGGCAAGGCCAATGTTACAATGGGAGCCTGTACATAGCCTAATCTGACATTTTCAGACTGTACCATTCAAAAAGTATTATGCTTTGGGACAGTATTCCACGAAGCCCCTTATCTATTAAATACATAAACCAATACCTCTAGATCAATGTCCATCCCAAGGCAACCTCACCCCAAAACCCTCCACTCCACTCGCCCCTCCCCTCCACCCCAACAAGCCCCTAACCCCCTCCTCAACCCCCTCCCCCAAGCCTTCCGGCTCCCCCTCCCTCCACCCCCTCTGCCTCCTCTTCCCCCCCAAAACCTCCCCAACCCCATACAAATCCGTCTTCCAAACCCCATACCCCCTCTCCCTCTCCCCCCTCTCCAAGCTCTCCCTACTAGTCACGCTTTCCGGCGGATCGATACCCACATAAGTGACCCTTTCGCTCGGCCATCTGATGGCGGGGATGTGCAGGTTTAGGAAACGGGGTCTTTTGAAGGCGTGGGAGATTATAGTTATGTGGGTGGGGTAGTGGTTTGTTAGTGTGTGGAAATGAAGGATGGAGAAGAGGAGATTTTGGTAGGAATCTGTGGCGTTGGGTTCCGAGGTTAGGTGTGAGGAGGGGATAATGGAGTAGGGGTTGGTGGGGTCTGTGGAGAGCAGGCGGGCGAGGTTCTGGAGGTACACAAGAGGTTAGATTGAGGCATTTGAGTTACTTGGGGATGAAAGCAGTAAATGTCAGGGTTATAGGAGAGAAGGAGATTGAATCGAAAAATAGAGACGGATTCCAGAATGCAAATATCGTCGAAATTTGGAAACCCTTGTGTTTTTTTTGGGAAATTTGATAACCCAGATTATGATTTTCAAACATGTGAAGTTGCTTCATATCATATGCAATATTTCTATCGTTTCGAGATGAAGAAGAGCTAGAAAGTTTGTTTGCTACATACCAGATACGATTCACCTTCACTCAATGGCGTCCTATCCTTCTTCGTCGCAGCTCTGGCCATCGTCATCATCAACTCCAATTCATGTGTAGTAACAATCTGCATCCATTACTCACCCAGAGAAAACAAGCAGAGAAGTTTCTGGTTGATCCTGCAGGATCCGCAGTCCGGCACGGATGTGCTCGATGAAAGTGCCTGTCTCACCTTTTTGAAAGGGCTCAATTGCCCTTTTCAATTTGCAGTAAGCCTTTGTTGGGGTTTGAGGGCTTTTGGAAGGCGTAGGCGGAAGGCAGGAAGAAAACCATGAATGGCAGTGATTTGGACTACTGTGCACGTACCACTCTGATTCATTCTGCCCAGAGGCTGGTCCACCCAGCCAGATAGCATGGCAGCAGACTATGATAAGGTGCGTGATCGAATTTGTGGGAGATTGATCTTTCGATTCAGAGCCTAAGAACCTATTTGAAGGTGACATTGATAAAGTGTGATGTGAAGGTAATTCCGCAAGCTATTTTATTGGGGACAAGAAATATGCTGAGAGCACAATGAAGCTACGGCTCATGTGGCTATGACACACAAGTGTAGTGCGTCCCATCTCTATCTCAAGCATGCTGATGAAGTGGGAAGGAGTCTAGCGCCTAAGCGCAAAAAAAGCTGAGCCACCAGTGCTATGCCGCTAACAGAAGGTAAGAACGCCACAGAACAAATATCATAGAAAAGGGCTGGGAATTCATCCAATCAAGCTCTGGTGACTATTCGTGCAAATAGCTGCATCCATCACCCCAGCGACATTTTCCCTCCTTCCAGAATCTACAAATTTTCGTTTTATATGGCAGCTTGCTGTCGAGCGGGGGGCCACCAGCCCGAGCTCTTTTCCGTGCGAATTCGTCCTCGTCTTCGTCATACTGGCGCTTGCGATCGTTCTCATTCTGGAATTGCTGGCCGTATCCGTAGCCTTGCATCTGTGGCACTTGTGATGCTGACTGGCTCCCCATCTGTGCAAGGATTGCTTGGATGTTCACTTGAGGTGGCGGGGGCGCACCGTATCCAGGCTGCGGTTGAGCAGATGGCGGCATACCTGTCAAAGCAGCCTGTATATCGAAGCCAGGCGTAGGTTGTTGCGGCGGTTGCTGCATCACAGGTGCTTGCTGCTGATTTGAATTGTTGAACTGGGCAAAGATGGCTTCTAAAGCGGTTGGGGCGGCTGCTTGCGGAGGCGGTTGTTGTGGCGGTGGTTGCGCTTGGTTCTGACCTTGCATGATGCGAAGAAGATTGGCTATATCTGGCACTGGCGGGGCCGTAGGATTTCGTCGTGCATTAGCTGCGGCATCTCGTTTCTGGGATTCAATGTATCAGCATGAAATCCTCCATTGAAGGCGCTATGCGGGGAGGTGCAGCATACCTGAGTCTCTTCCGACGGGGCGCCGAAGCTTTCTTCCTTGACTTGCTCGCCGGAGAAAGGATCACGAGGCTCACGGGGTGAAGGAGGTATATCTGAGTAATTTGTATAGACAACCATGAGCGTACTCAACTCCCGCTGCTCTTGGACTGCCCGCTCTTGACTCGTGATTTCAGCCTTTCCACCACGATTCGTGAAATTACGAGCGAGTTCTTGCTCGTCTATGATGCTAAAATCAATGGCTTTGTGGATGTCAGCAAGGGTGGTGTTTCATGCTGGAGAAAAGCGCTTACGCTGCGGATTAGTCCATTCTGGCAGTACGATCTCTTCAGGAGGCTCATAGTCTTCGTCTTCCTCCAGATCAAGGTCTTTATGCATCTTGAGCATTTGGCCTTCTCCACGAGTATCTTTCACATCACGAACTTGACTGTCCTCATGTCCCAGTTCCTCTTCGGGGTCATGAATGAATTCTCGAATTTGGACTAGATCTTCATCTCTTTTGAATGAGACACGAAGCTTACGACGCTCCTCTTTCCGAAGCCGCTTTCTCTTTTCTTCAGCTGTCTCTGGTTTTCGAGCTTCTTGGACCTTTACTGCTGGAGCTTCCTTCTGGGTCTCTAATGCCGCCATGGTTGCAGCGAAAGAGAAACCGGATTTCGGTGGAGCTGGCGCAGGCTCTGGCTTGGGCTCAGGATGTGAGCTACAGAAAATTAGTAAACGGCTGACAAGTGCTTTTATCCTACATCTAATCGTTGACCTACTTTGTCTTCCCTTCCTCCGGTTTGACCGAAGTTCCTGGCTTCTTTGATGCAGATTTGAGACCCGCGAAGAAACCAGTAGGTTTAGGGTTGATTTGATTAGTCTTAATCTTTGTGGCAGGTGTGTCGGCTCCTGTTGTCTTTGTGATCGATTTGGTATCAACCTTGCCCGAAGATTGACGAATGTCCGGTCCATTCGTAGATTTTCCTGTCTTAACCAAGTTTGAACCCTTAGAGGTCAGGCTCGAAACTTTCTTACCATCGTCAGGTCTTTCACGTTTGACGTCCTTCGCGTCGACTGGGGATCTCGGAACGGGACCATTCGTTGGTGGATTCTGCCCGGCTTTTCCACCTGTTGTTTTCTGCTTCGAAATATTTGCAGCATGGTCTAGAATCTTCTGCGCCAAGATCTTCCCTTGGTCGTCTGCTCTCTTTAAAAGCCTAGGTAGTATTTTGTCCATCTTCGTCTTTTCTAACATTGATTGGTCAATGGTCACGCATCGATTCATGAGCTAGCGATCGTCAGCAAGTGACTTGCGGGCTGACACGGTCCAAGATGTTACCTCAAGTATGCTGTTGACAAAGCTACTAGTATAGTCACTGTCCTTGAATCGATCCGCAAGGAATTGGTAGAAAATAAGCAAGAATGCTGGATTTTCTCCTAGCCTACGTGTCCGTCAGCTTTTAATGACCATCACACGGTCTATGCGTAAACCCTCTAATTTATTCAAACATGACATGGGTACAAGCGCAGTTAATGAGAATACTATGGGACTTTGCTTCACAGTCGTGCTCTGGGGTGGGAACAAGTATACTGGCGGTAATTGTTCGGCCAACGTAAAAGCCAACCCAGTGCAAATCAATCCCCGCTTCTGCCTAGTCCACACAACAATGTACTTCGGTTTATGCGACCATGTAGGACAATCTAAAGGGAAGGCAGTGTTTGATAGAGCAGGCTGTCATTGTGCAAGGGCTGGCCTAAGTGGCCATTTTCCGGAGGTCATGTCTTCACGGAATATCCATCCTTCAAATCACAGCGCGCACTACCTTCATACAATTGCTTAAAATGACGAGAAGACGCCAAAGCTTGCGTAGTTTAAAGAGAAAGGGATAACTGTCCATTCAGGGTTCACGTACTTTTCAATTATATCCGGATGGCCATGCTTGAGCGTCAGGCCGATGCAAGATTCCAAAAGTCGGCGTTGATCGAGAACACGGCGCTCATAAGCTTTAATGTTAGCTTGATCTTTCTTCTCAATGGCCTGCTGTAGAGAGGTAGCCTTCGTCTTCCACTTGTCGCGAATTCCCTTGAAGATGTTCCAGTATTCGCCCAGAGCTGTCCGTATGACAGTGCTGGACAACCCCACGCTCTTTCTTGCCCATACTGCCTTGATGACATCGTATTCTACAGCTTTATTGGGATCAGCGGGCCTGGTTGCTGGAAGGGGAGACGGTTCATCAGGTTGCACTTCTACATCCGATTCAGAGTAGTACGCAGAATCATCTTCGGACTCAGAATCTGATGACTCAGAGGACGACACTGACTCGGCTACCGAGCCAGAGCGTGACGTCGCAGACTTGGCAGGACGTGAACCAATCTTGGATTCTGTGAGCTTGAGCTTCTTCATGAGATGTCCGCGTTCCTGTGAAAGAGCCTCATTTCCTTTTTCTAAATATGCGGTTAGACTCAAATAGATTATATTCACTTCAACTTTAATTGACCTACCCAATTCAAATATTCGTCTAATTGCCTTGAGAGATCTTTTCCTTTCATTTCGAGATATTTTCACTGCACGCGTATTAGCACTGATGAGTCAACTAGATAGGCCTACACGCTACCTTTGATGGCACCTGAGGTTTGCGTGCCGTTACCGACAAAGACAAAGCCGTCAACTCGGGTGGACTTAGTGGCATTGGACAACCCTGCAGTGGGTTTGATATGCAGACCTCTCGCGGAGATAGAGGGTGATGTCGCACTTGCAAGGCCAACCCAATCTGGGCCAGTATGCAGGGCCGGTCCAAACGCGGAACCTCGCCGCACAGGCATATTTGTGCCATAATGAGCGTGATGAGACTGCCATGGTCAATTAGATCAGACTTTCTATTGCATGTGATAGAACATACCTGGTGATTGTCATCGGTGGCTGGTGGAGCAAATGCGGAAGGATAAGTCTGAAGTGCTTGGGGGGAAATAGTATCGTGATGTTGCTGAAGCCCTGCCGGACCTGGATATTCAAATTGGGCGTTGTTGTTCAGGGATCCATATAAAGGGTCCTCATAAGGATTAGGCGGAGGTTCGTACGGGTGAGGAGCGAAAGTTTGATTATGACTAGGGTCAAAGCTTGGGTAATTGAACGAGGATGGACTTCTAGAGTATGGCTGCTCGTATTCTCGTGGTTGTCCATAATTGGCGGCGCCGAGAAAATTTGAGGACTGGTACGGAGTTTGCTGCCAGCCATGATTTCCTTCATCAAAGCCGTTGATATGCTGTTGCTGAGCTGGTACGGGTTGATTACTCCATGAAGACTCAAATGCAGAATCATTGTCGGTATTGACAAAAGTATGAAACGGATCATTTTGAATGCCATTAAATCCATAAGTGGCTCCGACCCGTTGTGGATTACCTCCAGAGTAATCCTGTGCCTGCTGTCTTCGATCCATGGCAGCCCAAGGTCACGCACTTAATCAGCCCTGCGGAAAAAAGATCTGCCAGCACCGGCTCTAGCAGCCAGGCTATACCCTAAATGGTATAACGCGAAAAATATTTCTGAATACGGGTGCCTGCTGGGATCGGAAATTTTCTTTGAAGCTTTGGGTGGGCTTGATGCCTTGGTGCGTTGGACTTGGACTGGCCGTAGCTATGCTGGACTGGCAGAAAATGTAGACTGTCAAAGAAGCCTGTGAGATGTTGCTTTGTTTGAGCAATTGAGTCTGTCAAGCTCGAATCACTTCCGACCCTTCAACCCAAGGACACCCAGGTACCGAGGTAATCAATACTCATCACAGGCAGAGCTGCATGAGGGCACCGGTGTTTTGCTGAGTGGTTGTACTCAGAATTCAGCGCGCCCACCGACCGATAACCTCACCCCAACCCACTCACAAAACGGCCCTCAGACCTCTCTAAAACGCTTGACAATACCTTGGGTCAGTATCTCATGGGGTCTTAATCATTCGGTAAGAGTTCTATCATTTTTCACGATGGGATCGAGGGGTGGTAGATAAAGATAGAGGATGCAGCGGAGGAGAAGTGTTTGCGACGTTGAAGCAAGCTTGCCAAGATTACGAACCGCTAACGCAAGCGTCCGCAGTAATGAATTCCAAATGTTAATCAGGCAAAGTAATATCTGTGTCGAAACATTCAGGGAGCTGCGAAGCTCTGAAAACAGGATTGAGTATGCTACGTCATAAATCCTAATACTTACGAGTTCTTGAAGATGGCGCCTCATCAGCAGACACTTCGGGACCGGCAAGTAGGTAGGCCTGCTATTGTTGGAGCTACCTAAGGAAGTCCCTGATGTTAACATTCCTTCAGCTTCCCTCGGCAAGATACTCAATCTCAATCATTCAACCTCGACCACTTTGGAGAATGGCTATGATGCAGCAGCTACCAATGGCCTAACATCTCAGTCTACGCCTATCCTCAATGCAGACGGTGATCCTATATGGAAGGTCCTAGTCTTCGATGATTTGGGACGAGACGTTATTAGCAGTGTTTTGAGGGTGAACGACCTTCGCGGCTATGGGGTCACTATACACTTGTGAGATATCTCCTTGCAGAGGCGCTGTGAAATGCCACTCATCCAAGGCGTACCTTCAGAAATATCAATGCCCAGCGTCATCCCATACCAGATGTCCCAGTCCTATATCTTCTCGAACCCAACGCAACCAACCTAAGCCTCATGAATTCGGACCTCTCGCGCAACCTGTATGCCGATGCATATATCAATTTTCTCTCATCAATACCACGACCATTAATGGAGGACTTTGCGGCGCAGATAGCGGAGGCCGGTACAGCGGGAAGCGTTGCACAGATGTATGACCAGTATCTGAACTTCATCGTGGGGGAACCAGACTTGTTCAGTTTGGGAATGGGCAAGGACGCCTACTGGGCTTTGAACAGTGCAAAGGCCACGGACGAAGAAATAGATGCACTGGTAGATAGAACAGTCAGTGGACTTTTCAGTGTGGTAGTCACCATGGGTATGCGTCTGTCGATGGCAAGCGAACATTCCTGCTAATATCAAATCAGGTTCTATACCAATCATTCGCTGTCCGAAAGGTGGTCCTGCGGAAATGATAGCGGCCAAATTAGACCGAAAACTTCGAGATCATATTCTGAATTCGAAGGACAACCTCTTCTCCAGCCATGGCCAGCGGCCGAATTCAAGTTCCAGCACACCTTCGTCACGACCTGTGCTAGTCATTGTAGATCGCAATGTGGACCTCATTCCTATGCTTTCGCACTCCTGGACTTATCAATCTCTTGTTCATGACGTATTGAATATGCATCTTAATCGCATCACGATGGAGACCCTTGTTGATGCAGAAAATCCAAGTAAAGGCAAGATCAAACGAGCGTACGATCTAAATTCTAATGATTTCTTTTGGACCCGAAATGCATCGATACCATTCCCTCAGGTGGCTGAAGACATTGATACTGAGCTCACTAAGTATAAGGAAGACGCGAATGAAGTGACGAGGAAAACCGGGGTCTCCTCGATTGAAGACTTGAACGAGCAGGGATCATCCGCATCGCACCTGAAAGCCGCAATCACATTACTCCCAGAGTTACGAGAACGAAAGGGAATATTAGATATGCATATGAACATAGCGACTGCACTGCTTGAAGGTATCAAATCTCGACAGCTGGACAACTTTTTCCAGATAGAGGAGAACATAACAAAGCAAACAAAGGCTCAAATGCTCGAATTACTCAACGATGCCGATAAAGGAAATGTACCGCTTGATAAGCTTCGCTTGTTCATCATTTGGTTCCTGAGTACAGAACAGGAAGTTTCCCGTGCTGAAATGGACCGCTTCGAAGAAGCCCTTACACGCTCAGGAGCAGACATTACAGCATTGACATACGTCAAGAGGGTAAGGGATGAAACTCGAATGACAATGATGACTTCTGCCCCCTCCGCTCCCGTTCAGCCGTCATCAGACTCAAACCTATTTCGAGGCTTTTCATCAATCTCAAATCGCCTCACGGATCGCCTTGGCGCTGGCGCTTTGGGGACAAATTTCGAGAATCTGATTTCCGGCGTCAAGAATTTTCTTCCCGCAAACAAAGACATTACCATCACCAAGATTGTCGAATCGCTCATGGATCCTCAAGCTGCATCTTCGTCCGCTATAGCCAAAACAGAAGATTATCTCTACTTTGACCCTCGTTCAGCCAATGCCAGAGGCACAATGCCAGGAGCACCGTCTTCAAGACAAGGTCAGCACAACGCCCCTGGTGGATTCGGTCCCGGCACCACCGCGACATTCGGGCAAAGGCGACAGGGTTTTAGTGAAGCGATCGTTTTCACCGTAGGAGGGGGGAGCATGGACGAGTACGGGAACTTGCAGGACTGGGCCAAAAGGACGAGTGCTGCTCAAGGGGCTGCCGGACCAAGGAGGAGAATTGTGTACGGGAGCACTGAGGTCGTGAATGCAGAGGACTTTGTCGGTGTGGCTGCCAGGTTGGGAAGAGAAAGTGGGTAGCATGTGGGCACCTTTGTCATTCTCACATGTTTGATCGATTTAATCTATACCCTTTCGCTAATCCAAATTGCTCCTTTACAGCCACTTCTTATGACCCTATTTAAGAGTTCGTATGGCTTTGCTTCTTTCGCGCCTTCCCCCACAGCCTCATCCAGATGCTCCAGCTCTTCATCCCGTATCCGCTTCAATGTTGCTACAAGGTCTTTCAACTCCTCCCCCACTTCCTCACCCTTCTTCTCCATCTCCTGCATCCACTGCAACAACACCCGCACCTGTCCATTATAATGTCCCCCAATCTCCGTCTCAACAGCCTCGGTACACGCCATCGCCGCCTCCCTCCCCATCAACCCCGTGCTCCATCCTAGTAAACCTGCTGCAGCTTGCCAGACAGGGTACATTGCTGTTGGACGGACACGATGGCGCGCAAGCATATGATTGAAAGTGGAGAAATGGCCAGCCTCTTGGGAATACATGTGTTGCATCAACGATCGGAGATGGGGGTATGCCCGTGCTATGGGTGGAGTCTGGTGGGTGTAGATTAGTGTTGCGGCAAGTTCTCCAGCTTGATTGACGCGGAGCGCGGAGTCCAGGAATTTTTGTTGCTCCCGGGACAAGGGGCGCCGCCGCTTAGCGGTCGATTGTGAGTTCAAGGCTTCAGGGCTGGGTTCAGTCTTTGGGGATGCTGACGAGGTGGTGATGGACGCATGGCGCCTTTGGGTCCGAGAGTGAGCAAAAATTGGGAGAAGGAAGTCATAGATAGGCCTTGATTGGCATGTGGGTCTGCAGCCTTGTTCGAATGCTTTCATTATCTTCATAGTGAATGACTAGACAGCAGTAGATTGATAAATAGATACTTATTTGCAGCAATACTTACTTCTGCGCGTCATTGCACGCAGGTTACCCGAAGATTTTCCAAGCGCGCGCCATATGCGTCTACATGGCTTGGCGCCGAGGTTGAATTGAGGGCATTCACTTTCTACCTAGTTCAATGACTTGAATTATTCACCTCTTTTACCCCTCTAGACATAATTACGAAACAATTTTCCCTCTTTTACTTCTAGCCTCGCGGGTGAGTAGCGGCTACTTTAAGGTAAGCTAGGGGTAAGCGGCCTTAAGCCGTACTTAAGCTATAGTTAAGCTAAGCTAAGCTCCCGCAAAGTTATCTAAAGTCTTATTAATCGCTAAAAGAATAAATATAGCTCTAGAGAGCTTATAATAATATAATATAAAGGCTAGGACGAAGGTATTATAGAGATAAGGTTAGGCGAGAAGAGTATTTTGAAAATCTCTAAGTATAAACTTCTTCGATTTAAGACTTATAAGACCTCCTTAGATAAGAAATACTAAATATTAATTTACATAATATAGTAATTATACCTATAGACTAAAGGAAGCTACGCCGATATTAATATTACTCTTATATTATATTTAGCTTAGGCTAATTAATAACTACTATTATTAATAGAGGACTTCCGAGACTTATCTCTTCTAATTTAACGTTAGAATTATAAGTCGTATAATCTACGTCGAAGTTTCTCTAATTATAAGAGACTAATATAAACGCGTATCTTAGTAAGGTTCGGCTCTACGGTATTAATAGTATAATAATTAAGGCTACTCTAAAGGATAGGAATAACTAAGTAATAGCGCGACTAGATACGACTGTAACGACAGTAGATACCTCTAATTAGTAAAAAAGAGCTATACGTAGCTAGTTAGTATTAGTTTAATAAGAACGTTATATATCTACTTTACGGAGTACGGTTTTGGAAGACTTCGTAAATATATAAGATTTAGGTAGTTATAAAAATAACTACCTAACGCTTTATCTTCGTCTAATCTATTATCGTCTATTATTATTATAATTAGTTAACGAATATAGGATAGCGTGCGTACAGAGATAAGGGTTCTATAGCTACGTTATCTTATTAGAAAAGCGAGGTCCTTAGTACTATAGCTATAAGTCGCCTTAGATAAGGGAGCGACCCCGGGGGATTCTCCCGACTCTCTTTAAGAATTAGTCTTACTAGAGAATAGAGATTATTATTCTCTTCTCGATTTTATATTACTATAAACCCTAGAGTCTAGTCGTAGACTACTATTATAGTTAAATTCGTTGAAGAGGTAGTAGACTAATTTATCTAGATAGGCTATCGGCCGTTCGTCGAGGTATTCTAGAAGCTCCCCTATATATAGGATACTTAGCTTTCTAGGTCGCCCTCGTAGGATATCGCTAGGTACGTAGACTACTCTATACTCTATCTATAGATCTCTTATACGCTAGAGAGATCTAAGGCTAATATTATAACTAGCGAGAATAGTATTATTATTAAAACCGAGCTCTAACTCGTTATAGATAGCCGTCCTAACGAATGGGTGAATAGGAGTAGGCATAGCGACGGCGACGTAGGTGGGCAAATACTAAAACACTAAGGATACGATATTACGACGATATATTAGCTTTAATTATAACCTAATTAGGCTATCCTACGAGGTATGTGGGCCTCAATTATTCTAGTTCTACATATTTTGCTATTCCTTTCCTTGAGTCGGGATGGTCCGCACTAGCGACTAGCGTATCCGAGGCCAACGTGCTTACCTGATTGCTCTACTCAACTCTTGGCAGCATTCTCAGTCATCTGCAGATCATTAAGTGGACTAATTGCAACTTCAGGATGACCCCGGGTACGCTAATCGCTAGTGCGGACCATCCCGACTCAAGGAAAGGGATACCGCTCCCACCTGATTTTGGTGGGGTGGGCATGAAAAACATTGCCGCTCCCGACCCGCGCCAATGTTTTTAAAAACAACTGTAGAATAGAGGAAGAAATTCAATTTGAACTTCTGGACGCCATTTGCGGAATCTTGAGCCTGATCCCGCAGAATAATTTTCAGGCTTGATGTTCTCACACTATGCATGCTCTCTTTCCTGATAACCATACCTCACTCCGAGCTAATGCTCTGTACATGTACGTCCCACGTACTCAGCTCCTGCGGGAACCCCGATATAAGGACGCGAAGGTCAACCGTCGGCGGGCAGTCATCTGCGAAGGGATTGTCAGATTGTGCGATGACACGTATAGGCACCGGAGTACTTTAGGGTGGCGATGAAACTGTCATACGAAACGTTTCGAAACGTTTCGATGAATCTACCGGGGTCATGTCTTTTCGTCGCATTCGTTCTAATAGCGAGGTTGGGTAGTCTGAGCCTTAAAGGATTGCGAGGCTATTCGGATTCACCAGCACTCACCTAGTGGCATCAGTTAGCGTTCCTTGTCGTATTCATCCCAGGATATGATTGATGGCGACTACATTTCAGACAAAGGTGATACTATGGACATTGTCCTCCAATCCATCCAACACAACATAATGGTCGGCGCCTTCTAAGCCTTAATGGATTGTAGCAAGATGATCCCATCCTCAATGTCTTTTAATGTTACCATGCTATTGCCAGTTCAGTATATTATATAAGAGCTGTCCTATCCTCGAATTGCTCACATTTCTGCTTGGTTCACTATCCCATGTTGCCTATCACACGCCCATATATCTATCTACCTATTTGTCTCTCTTCCACTTCAATTCTCTAGCGGCTTACCAGTACTCCATGCTTAGATGATGTTCCCAGCCTCCTCAAGTCAAGCTGCTCTGCCACTAACTACTCTCCTCCTTTTCGTTTCGGCGGCGTCAGCGGTAAACTCTGTGGACAGAGAACAATTCTCGCACAGCTTCAAGCTGTACGATGGTAACGGCAAAGGTGGCTGCGACAGGAATGCTCCCAATGGCGTGCCAATGCAGAACCATATTTTACAAGACCTTAATACCGCCTGGGACATGACGGACACGGTGATTAACGATATGCCATCTTACTAGATTAGCTCAGCGATAAGGGTTAGATCGTTACTCAAACTTTTCCTCGGCATCACCTTTACCGCAGATCGTAAATTAAACCCGGACGACGACTCTCAAGTAATATACAATGATGTGCTAGGTGCGCAGGACCTGATGCTCTTAATGATCCTATGGCTAAAAAAATTGATTTCTAGGTACATTTAGAAAGATTGACGCCTTAATAGAGGGCAAGGGTAACCCATTGCCTCGTTTTAGATGCCTGGAAGACTATGCTTTTTACTCAGAACACTTGCTGGATAACGATAGAAAAGAGGACGCGAACGCACCGCTTACAGCACAACATAACAATGCAAAAAGTAATTTTCCCACCTATCAGATCTATATCTTTACAGACCTCTTTGCTGACAACCATCTCAAGTGAGTAATGGCCTTCTTCCCGGGACTGATGTATGTTGTTAATCCGGCCCCTGACAACTCTAGAGGGTGGTACCTTCCCAACGAACAGAACCCGCTAGGTGGCGCATGTTATTCCAGTTCTTCAGGGCTTTTAGTTATCGCCTGGACAGCTGGGAGTGCTAGGAGTCCTGCCGTTTAGGGAATAACGTTGTGTCCGCGTTTCTTCCAAAGCCCCACCACCCAAACCCTTGGTAAACCCCAGCAGGGTGCCGGGCTACTCACCGTTGCCTACATTGAGAGATATAGAAATACGGGAGGAGTCACCATCTTGCATGAGTTGACTCATCTGGTCGACGTTGGTGAGAGAAATCCCGCTGCTACACGTTTGAAGCTGAAAATACTGACCTGAGCCACCTTCAGGTATAACAGATACTTGGGCAGTCGAACCTCCAGATGACGACTGGCACAGTCAAGAGTGGGACCAATGGACAGTCAACCCGCCAAATTACGCATATGGGTATGCAGCCACAGCGTATCTCGGTCTCACCAGGCCCCAAGACGCTAGGCGCAATGCTGATAACTATGCGATGTTTGCTCTATGTCTTTATTTCGAGGTCTTGGATTGCCTAGGGACATTCCAGGATCGTATCCAGAAACGCCAACCAGTTCCCTTCAAATTGAATCCCCGGACGATTGAAAAGACTAGGTCGGGGCATTTTGATGAAGATTAGCGTATTCGGGGCGCCTTCAGATATGTCATTGGTATTGCTGGGCCATGTCATAGACACACCGCAAGATGTTGACCACTAGAGACGGATCCCAGGTGCGGGCTCATAGCATCCTATAATTCACATAATGGCAGAATATATCGCATCAGCACCCGCTACGTTTCTGCAATCACTCACTAATCTTCAACCGTAACACGTCTCCATCTCCTCCTCTCCCTCGGCGGACTCGGACATCTCCCTTGACATCTCCGAAAAACACCATGCCCACCGTGCAACCCCACCATCCCATTCTCCCTCAACCCTTTCTCAAAAGCATCTACAACCAAAGGCCGCCCGTGCTCATCCCACAATCTCTCCTCAGCCTTATGCAACCCTTCCCTCTCCTCACTCACCCACTCCCTAACCACAACGTAGACCCTCCTCTCTTCGCCCTGCCATAACACTACATCTTCCACCCACCCTCTACTCTCCTGAATCAATCTCAACCGCTGCATCGCCTCTGTCGCCGTAAAGCTGCCTTCAGCATGAATACTCCTCAACGCATCAACAGCCTCGCACGTATCCCCAGTGATAGATGCTGGAAAATACGCTAATACAATCTCCGCTCTCTGCCCCTCGCTTGGCTGGATCAACTGCCATCGATTATTAAGCCAACAGCGGTATATAGCAGAAGGCGCATGCCCCAGTAACGCAACCAGGCGAGCCACGAACTCAGACTTGTACTCAGGTGATGCAAGCACGGCGTCGAGAGCGGCGACAGATGGCCATTCGCTGATTACCCAGCATATGCTCGGATCTTCGATCTGGCGGCCCCAGCTCGTTTGGCGCGTATGGATGCTTAGGGCGTTGAGAATGGAACTGAATGTGTCGAGGGAGGGGCTGTTGCGTGTGAGAGGGAGATTTGGAGGGATAGCGAGGGTCATAAGAGTTGTGATGGGGGATGATGGAGGGACTGAAGGTTGAGCTGCCATTTCCAGGTAGGATTATTCACTTGTCGGCAACACAGCTCGTGGACTTGAGATTTGTTCTGTGTATTGAATGTGGTCCTTGGAATTTTTTTCTTACATGTTGTGGAACGAATATGCAGAGGATTTGGACGTGGGAGCTCTTGCTCCGTGATCCTTAGGTCACGTGGATTTGTAGAAAAGAGCCTTGGCCTGCTAGATATCTTGATGTGCTTTACAAAATCTCTCCATCTATACTATGTCCTCTGAATGGTCCTTTACCCTGCTGATATTGAGTCCATATACCTAATTGCTACTGTGATCTGGGACGAGTGGTATGCTCGGGATATAAATCACATACTCGAGGCCTGAACACTAGGTACATGAATCTGATTCGAACAATCCCTCACTGCAATCTCTTTCTGATCATCTGAAAATTGCTGATCGATTCTTGGTGAATTCAGTACAGTTCATCTGCTGGATCCTATGCCGATTTCTCCAATAAATCGAAAATGAACCATCCTGACACCGGTTGAATAGTATCCAACCCAGGCTGCCCATTCTGCAATGGCCTCCCACTACTCGTGCCCTTGATACCCACAGACCCAGCGATCATAGTGGTGTCGAACTCATTGCCATTGTCATCAACGTGAACCGGAACAGATCCATATCCAGGGGGCACATCTTTGATGTCTACTTTGTGATACGCTACCCCATCAAGCATCAGACGAGGGTTTTGCAGGCCGTTCCATTCCTTTTGTCGGTCTTTCTCCCCCCGAAAGTCTTTCTCCACCGGAAAGTCTTTCTCAAAGGAGGTCTTGTCGTTCCGACGAAAATTGTAATCGCGTTCCTCATTCCATCTCGTTGGAGGTCCAGGATCGCGATATAGCAGCTTCCCGTCTTCTTCCCAGAAGCAGAACGCGGTTATCCAGCCGGACAGGTAGGTACGACCGGATCCCATATTATATTTATGTACGATCCTTTGCCAGAAGTCCAGCACCTCCTCAGAATCGGGACTTTGAAATGACTGCACAAATCTCGCCAAGACAGGTTTGAGCAAGTTGCACCATGTCGTCGGCTCTTCACCATAAGCCTTCAATTTCTCCAGGCGCAGAAGGATGTTCTCCCAATCTCCCTCTGTGCCTAGCAACGTCACAGAAGGTAGCCCGCAGCAAGCCGAAAACGTATACGAGAAGTACTTCTGCAATGTCCCCATCATGAGAACAGATGCCACTACATTATCGTCTCTCGTCGTTGTCGAGAAGGCGGGTAGAATCCATTCACGAAGCTCCGGATCGACGACTTTCTTCTCGAGGAGTGCACCCATCAATTCGGCGAACAAGCCGAAGTCACTCAAGTCTCCTAGCTCAACTTTCAGGGCCTCCTGGCCTTCATGAGCGACGAACTTGCTACGCAGCTCCTCTGCGTGAGCGTTCACGTAGCAACTGAACTGCGTCAGGATGGCGAACCAGACTGGGAATGCCCGCGTTAGTGGTTCTTCATCCTTTCACTTCTAGAGTCGACGGAGATACGTTCTGCAAGTCATTCATAGCGCCGAATGAGGCAATGATCAGATCGAGAACATGACTCACCATCCTCAGGCCTGATGACGAAATGATGGTGCTGGTTATAGGCGTCAATGGCCCCTTTGACGAAGCCGTTCGAGGAGGCATAAAGAGGAGCAGCTTGAGGCTGGTTGAGATGTGGCTGGAAGGAAGATTCGAGCACACTTTTGCAATTGAGTGACTTGCCCCTCTGACAAGAAGCTTTAAGGAGGTCTTCCGCATTGGTCATTGGTTTTGTGGAGCCCAGTGTATTTGGGCCATGCGGAGCTGTTTTGATCGTGATCCCAGACATCTTCGGCGCGTTTGACGTCACCTTGGTCTCTAGCTCTGACGATTGCCAAAGTGATAGGCAAAATTTTGAGAATAATCGATGACGAGGAAACGGGGAACGAAGGTCAATGACTGGCACCTCTTATACTATCCTACTGCTGCGTTCTGCTTGGCGCAGTCCTCGTCGTTCAGCCTTGTCGCTACTCGGTAGGCAGCAATGCTCCAGACCTTTTACCCCGCTCGATCCTGCTGGCCAGTATGAGCAATGAGCCAATGGAACAATCACGATCTCGCAAATCTCGACGCGAGGCATATCCAAAGCCAGCGCCTGCAAGGAGACGTTGTCGGCGCGTCATCTCTACTGACTAGTCCTTCAAGAGGCTACCATGGTAGCAAATATATAGTCACTGACTATGATTCTGTATATGCATCATGTACAGAGTACTGTACATGATGAAGAAGGATACTTCAGGCGAGCCGGAGAGCGGCTTCCAAGTTTAGGTAGCGCGTGCCCGGGCCGACCCTAAGGCCGACCCCGGGACGCCTCCCCTCCGCTCTTTTCACTTTCTCTTCTTCCTCTGCTCGCTGAGCTGCCTTACAATCTGCCTCAGCAAAGGTGTCTATTGATATGACTTTCAAATTCTTGAGCTCGAAGCCGAGGACTATTGTCATCATAGGAGGTGGTATCGTAGGCTGCTCTACCGCATACTTTCTTACCAGCCACTCTTGTTATGATTCTAAAAGACACTCGATCACTTTACTCGAAGCCATCAGCATCGCTGGTGGGTCTTTGGGAAAAGCTGGCGGTCTACTTGCAGATTGGGCAACTCCAAAATGCCTGGCCCCGCTGAGCTGGCAAAGCGGCATGATGGAGAGAAAGTTTGGGGATACAAAAGAGTTCACTGTGCTGAAATTGATCTGCAAGCTCGAGGTCTTGACAGCGAGGTTGGTAGAGCTCCAGCAGATGGTCATGCACCACGACAGCTGGACTGGCTACTTCCAGATAGCGTGAGGTCCTACAATGAGGTTGGAAATCCGAGGAACTCTGCACAGGTCAACCCCTATATGTTTACGAAGCCTATCGCCAGACTCGCAGAAGAACATGGTACCAAGATCATCATTGGATCTGCGACCACGATAAATCACAAGGACGATGAGCAGAAGATCAAGTCCGTCACATACGTAGAGAATGGCACCGCCAGAACTCTCGCTGCTACAGACGTTGTGATCGCTGCTGGTCCCTGGACACCTCGAATCTTTCCCAAGGCTCAGCTACGCGCGCCACGGGGTCACAGCGTTGTCGTTCGGCCGTCAAGGGATCTGTCGCCGTATGTGCTCTTGCAAACATCAAGCCGGACCCAGAGTCTGCTCACGAAGAGGGATTTTCGCCAGAGATATACCCTAGGCCTGGCGACAATCTTCACGAATTTGACACAGTCTACGCTGCTGGACTTGATGACTACGATGTTCCGCTACCAGCCACTAGTGATGGGGTAGAATTCGATGAGCCGAGGTGTGACAAGGGACGAGACGCGATCAGTAGCGTCTCGCAAGTGATACAAGATAAGATGGCGAGGTCATTACCCAGCAAGCGTGCTACAAAGCTCAGATAAGAGCACACGAAGATGGAGAGGAAGTCGGTCCAATGGTCGGACCCACGGGCGTTAAGGGTCTGTGGCTGGCGACTGGACATGACGAATGGGGTATACAAAACGGCCCTGGAACTGGACTAGTCATTAGTGAAAAGATCTTCGAGGGTGCTGCTCGTAGCGCCGACTGTGAGCCTTTGATTCCGAGGCATTTCCTCGATCATGCATAGTTCGCGGTAGCACAGGGAGCTAGACTCTGGGGAGATCACCAGACCCTTTAAATCAACGGGATAGTGCGCCCTCCTTGTCCTGGTGGGTATTGTATTCATTTGCATACCAGTGGTCGGTTTTTTCCAGGAAGCTTTTCAATCAGCTTTAGCCCGCGACCCAGGATACGAGAAACCACCGTATCAGTTCAGCACCCTCACAAAGCCGGACTTCGGCCTATCCTAAGACTTGTTTACTAAACATAGCATCATTGACCAAGCGGCCGTAACTGGATTGCCCCACTACCTCCGTCAGCCGTAAGCACAGTTGTTCCATGGTTTCGGATTCATGTATCATAGATTGTCGCACTGGATCCTTTTTTGACTCCAACAATAGTCCACTTTAATGAAAACATTGACAGGGGCGACATCTTTTCAACTTGAGATCGCCTTCTATAGTCCACTTCATCGTCTCTCACAATCATGGAGCATACGATATTGGAAGTTCCCCAGGAGATCCTGGAACAGATAGTCTATTACCTGTCCTTGGAGGACTTCAGCGATCGCCAACGCGCAAGACTGGAGCTTTATACCAAGATTTCGGGAGAAAGCACTAACCGCCTGGTTGTTGAGGTACCATATTCACAGCACAGACTCCGCATATGTACTGACATTTGTAAGAGCCAGATGTCGCACTCGAAGAAGGGCAAAATGGCCAAGGTTCGTGTCATCAGCTATGCCATCGCAACACGTCGAGTCTCGCAGAGAAGGCAACGATATGCGCAGGCCAAGCCCAATTAAGCAGTCACATTGGGCCATGGGAACAGTTTCCTCTATCGGAATGGTACTTTATGCTATACAAACGGCAGCCTCATTCGCATCCTAGATGTGCATGGCGCATCCGACTCGGAGATAGTAATTGACATTAGACAAGGACTAAAGGAGGAAGCTGAGCTCTGGGAACACACGTCCAATGTCCAAAGATTTTTCAGCGACGACAAGGCTTGTAGGCTACTCAATTATCAGGATGACATCCTTTCATGCGCATTTCTTGGCGAAGATGAGACCCCCTTTATCTTCGTAGTGATAGACACAAGGGCTACAGTCCCAAGCAGTGCCCAAAAGCGTATCCGGCTTGTCTGGGATGCTTCTGGTGCGTCAGAGAGACTCGTACTTGGCACCAGACGTTCTCTTAATTGGCTTAGCAAAGGCAGCGATGGTTGGGAGTTGTGTGTCATTAATCTGGACAATCCCGCCATCACCAAATCCCATGGCCCTGGGCGTACAGTTATCAACAATCTCCTTCACGATACCATTGGGAAGGGCTCAATCGTTTCCAAAATTCATAAAGAATGGATATATGTGTTGCATGTCAGGACTTCACAGACCAGTTCCTCAAGCAGCCCAAGCTCGTTATGCTATCAGTGCACCCGCTTTTTTCTCGACGACCCACAATTCATCTGCCCAGAGCGGCGACGCGCAGACACTTATCACATTCAATATGAAAACACGCGCATCTGGCGGAAATCCAATGACGTAAGAACAACAGAAAGCTTTGAGCCAGATCTTGCGCTACAAGTGGATGAGCGGACTGGCGCTTTGATGATCGTGGAGCGGCGACAGGGACACTTCTACTTCCAGCCACTTATCTTTGCAGTGATCGATGATGATACTCAGGCTTTTGCGAAAAAAGTCCAATTGGGTGACTTGCATAGTGTTCCTTCGCATTGGTGCCATGGCGAAGTTGACAACAATGTTTTACACCAAGAATATAACCTCGGCTACTCGACTTGGTTGGATGTCTCGTCGCACAAAACTCTCCCTTCCGGACTCTCAACCCAGAGCCCCCACACCATCTCTCTGCGCAGCAGCTCGCGGACCAGAGCATCCCCCCTTAGGGGGAGAGGGTCTCTTGCGGGACAGTGTCCTTGAAAATCGCACCCCAACAAACCCAAGAAGCGCAGAAGACATCTTCATCAACAATCCCAGCACCATTTGGCCCCTTCCAAACAGCCCCGAAGAGCTTCTCCAACTTCTGAACACAGGCTCTGATCAGAACACCACAGTCGACGTCCAATCAGATGAACGTTCGGTAGTGTATAGCAGTGGACCCATTACAGGAAATGTCGACCATAAGACTGATCTACGAAGGATCACCCTAATCAGCCTCGATCCCTACATTCGGTATCGTGGATTGGATCGAATGAAACTCTATCGTTCAGTAGCAACAAGTGAGCTTTCACCTGCCAGCCAAGTTAGAGAGCTTGAGGATATGTCTTCTCAAAATTCCGGCAAGCACACCAAGGCCGGAGACACCGTCGGAAGCCCGGCGAGTATTATTCCTGGAGATCTTCATGAGCCAGGTGCGAATTCAAAGCATCTGGAGACACGAGAGGAAGCGCACACAGATGACATAACCACCGCTCATGTTATTAATGGCTCACGCGATAAGAACAAAGAGGGTTTGCCCTGGTTCAGGACAGAGAGAGCAATGTGGGTCGACATAAGTGAAGGTTTCCATTTCATTTAGGCTCGGCACCAGTCTTCAGGTTGAATATCTAACTTGCAGGAACCAACAATGTTGGAGACTC